>Ga0256407_10000694_pt1 | contig 76850 bp, 69 predicted proteins | sample RumenRJG_04DNA_FD_193489 | JGI IMG/M metagenome (GOLD analysis project Ga0256407, IMG submission 193489) | Bovine rumen microbial communities from Lethbridge, Alberta, Canada - RJG_04 | ecosystem: Host-associated > Mammals > Digestive system > Stomach > Rumen | place: Canada: Alberta... | reverse complement strand
CACTACCCGGTAGTACTCGGTAATAACTTGCTACTACCAAATAATAACCGCTACTACCTCGGTACTACCGGATAGTAGCGGTTACACTTTCAATGCCGTACACGTACTTTGTCGGATGCTTACGTTGAGAAGGGATTCTGTAATTGAATTTTATGTTTTCGTACTTTTTTGGATAAATAGTTACAAATAAATCTAGTATTAAATAGAAAGCTATAATCAAGAGGATCATCATGACTAAAATAACCAGGCTCAAGTCTGAAAGCTATATAATAGAGGTACATATTCTATGGTTTTGTATGATAATATTGGTCTTGTAACATACCCTTCTTCCTTAATTCAAAAGCTCTATTAGTGGATTGTCATAACAGAAGGAATAAGAACCGAATGGATATAGCGATTCCGCCAGGGGATCCGCGCTCATCCATCGGGCGATGGTCGGGTCATACATCCTGGCTCCGAAGTCGGTGTAGGGGATGGCGAAGTCCGGCCCCTGGTATTCCTTGCCGGTGAAGGAGTCCCGGAGGGAGACGATAGGACAGCTTCCCTTTTTAAACATAGTTTAATTAATGCGATGAACGCTATTATATTAAGAATCGACAACCCAATCAACCAAATCCATAAACCGCGAAATAAGATAAAGCCAAATATTGCCAAAATGCAACTAATAATGATACATAAACCCAAGATGATATACTTTATAAATATTTCTTTTTTTAAATCTAAATACAACATCCCCCCTATAATATAGCAGCAAGATAGAATAATAAAGTCTTTTGAAGTACCAACTAACAAAAGAATTCCTTCTATGATAAAGAATAGGGCCAACAGTACGATAATTATTTCAATGGTTTTAACGCTTCTTAACGACATAACCTTTAATCTTTGTTTTAATACTTCTATATGCTTCAGAAGGTAAAACATGAAGAGTTTTGAAAGAGGCATATCCCCCAGGATTCACCAAAGAACTCCTCGCGTCAAATCCTGCGGAAGAGTGTAAACAGGACAACACCCCTTCCCCGGCCGCAGTGCCAGACCGCCGGGAGAGGAAGGATGATGCAAGTCCGTTTCATGGCTCTTGTCGCCAGATTTTCCGTAAGATAGGAAAAAAAAGGATAATCGGCTTATTCCACATTGAAAAACACCGATACTGACAAACACGGGAAGAGGATGTATTCATTGGTAATGTCCAAAGAATACATCCTCTTCAAACTGGAGCCAAATGACAGGATCTCCGGCTGAAAGTCAGCCCGAAGAAGCGTCAGAAAGCGAAATTCACTCCGACGAAGAAAGCGTTGCGCTTTACCTCAGCATTGTCGCGGATCTTTATCTTCTCGATGGTCCTGTCGCGGGCGCACCTGGAAAGACCGAAGTCGTAGCCGGCAGACACGGAGATGGCATCCAGGACAAGGATGGACGCCCCGATTCCCCACTGCGCATCAAAAGGCTTGATTCCGGAGTAGTTGGCGGAATTGTCGAAGAGGCTCCCGCCAAGACCGAGATTGAACCTGGGACCGGTGAAAGCAGATATCCTCAGGTCTGAAGTTCCAGGATAGAAGGTGTACTTCAGGTTCACCGGAAGACGAAGATAGTTGCCCTTGTGGGAGTTCTCGTGAGTAGCCATGAAAGACGCGAATGTCTTGGCATAATGCACGATGTAGGCTCCCGGTTCCACGGTCAAGCCGTCGATGGTGGAAAATGCATAGTCGAAGCTTGCCCCGAAATAATAACCGGGGAGCATCTCGTCGAAAACTTTTGCCTTGTCGGCGCCGACCAGATGCATGGTGGTGAAGCCACCTCCGGCCGACCACTGGGCGCCATCGATCTGCGCAAAGGCATTGGAACCGGCAAGCGTAAACAACGCTGTCAGGATGATTGCAAATTTCTTTTTCATTTCAGTCTATGGTTTTTGATCTGCTGTTACTTTGTCACCCAAGTCCATGGGCTTCCCCTATTTTATCTGGGGAAGTCCAAGATCCTCGAAAGTACGAGGAGCGGGAACACCGGGAAGGTCCTTGCGGGAACGCGTGGTCTTGATCTGCTCGAGAGCAGTCTCGATCGCTTTCAGGAGCTGCTGGTCCTCGCCTGCATATTCCTTGACCGGGTCGTTGTCGAGGAGGATGTCAGGATCGACTCCATGGTTCTCCACTATCCACTGCCCGGTAGCCGCGTCGTAATTGGTGAAGAACGGCACCCTGACGTCGGTCCCGTCCATGTAGGGCAGGCTGCCGCTTATGCCGACGATGCCTCCCCAAGTCCTTGTTCCGATCACGGTGCCAAGGTTGTTCGCCTTGAAACTCCAAGGGAACAAGTCGCCGTCAGAAGCCGAGTACTTGTTGATCAGGAGCACCTTGGGGCCCGTGTGTGTACCCTCGGGAACTGTCCCCGTGAGGGAAGAGCCCCTCCTCATGGTCATCCGGTAGACGTTGCGGAGAAGCCTCTCGATGATCATCGGGGAAACGTTTCCGCCTCCGTTCTCACGGTCGTCGATGATGAGGGCCTCCTTGTCAAGCTGGGGATACCAGTAACGGACGAATTCGTTGAGTCCTTCAGCTCCCATGTCGGGAATGTAGATGTAGCCGACCTTCCCTCCGGACTTCTCCTCGACAGTCTTGATGTTCTTCTGGATCCACTCGTAGTGCTCGAGAGGATACTCGTTGGCAATGGGCCTCACCACTACCTTGCGGCCACCCTCGGCGGCCTTCTTGTTGACCGTGAGTTCGACCAGTTTGCCGGCCTTACCGACGAGAAGCTTGTAGATGTTGTCGACATCGGCGAGGGACTTCCCGTCAATGGCGGTGATGTAGTCACCTTCGACGATGTCCATCCCGGGCTCAGTGAGGGGGCTGCGGAGTTCGGTCCTGTAGGTGGCTCCGGAATAGATGTGGTCGATCTTGAAGAAGCCCTTGTCCTTGCTGAGCTTCGCTCCGAGAAGCCCCATGTCGATCCTCTCAGGCTTGGGATATGACCCGGGGGTGACATATGCATGTCCGCTGGCGACCTCTGCGATCATTCCGCCGATCACGTAGTTCAGGTCAAGACGGGTCTTCACGTAAGGGAGCAGGGGCTCGTACTTTGCCTTGACGGCCTTCCAGTCGCGGCCGTGCATGTTCTCGAGATAGTAACCGTCGCGGAAAGCGCGCCACACCTCGTCGTAGATCTGGGGCCATTCCTGGGAGTAGTCGATGGTTGCGTACATGTTGTCAGTGTCGATGTCCTCACCGCCGGGACCGACCTTGGGCGAAGGGAAATTGACTACCGTCATCTTGCCCCTGCCGTAAAGGACGGCCTTCTTGTCGCCGAGGCGGTAAGAAATCATCCCTTCAGCGCAGTCGTCGATCTTGCCGGAAGCGAAATCATATGTCCGGACTGCAGCACCGCCCCCTGCACGGGGACCGGCTGCACCGCCACCCATGGGGCCGGCGGATCCGCCGGAGAACCAGACCTTCTTGCCGTCGCAGAAGAAAGCCCTGCCTCCGTTGAGAGGAAGTTTCACCACCCTGTCGACAAGGCCTTCAGGGTCGATCTTGACGGTGACGGCCTTGTCAGGTCCGCCCTGTCCTGCCTGAGGGCCCTTGCCGGGACCTCCGGAAGGCATGTCACCCCTTCCGGGAGCAGCCTTGGGGCCGGGTCCGCCGGGGCGGTCCTGGGAAGCCTTGTCTTCTTCCTTGGCAGGAGCGGACTCGCTGTCGGAAGGAAGCAGAGGGGAAGGCGTATCCTTGGCGAGCATCACCATGTAGGTCCCGGACATGTCGCCGTAGGCATAGTTCCATTCGATGCGGCTGTAGATAGGATTGAGGTCACGGTCTGAAGTGAATATCAAGTACTTCCCATCGGACGAGAACATAGGGGAAGAGGAATTGTACCATTTCTCGGTGACAGGATACTCCTTGCCTGAGGAAAGCTCGCGGAGATAGACGATGCCCATTTCGTTCGCAGCGGGCTTCGTGAAGGCGATCCATTTGCTGTCCGGAGAGAAGGAGAAGCCGTATATCTCCCCTTCAGGGGTTGTCATCACGGTCCTGGCCGCCTTGGTCTCGGGGTCGAGCTCGACAAGCCTGTTCTTGCGGTCAGTGTAGTACAGGTGCTTGGAATCAGGCGCCCAAGCGAGGCTGCGGATGTAGGTGTCGGTGCCTTTGGTAGCCTGGACGGTCTTGGAGGAAGCCACCTCGTAGAGGTAGACCTCAGTCTCTCCGGTGGAGTCTCCGATGTAGGCGATCCACTTGCCGTCAGGGCTCCATGTGGCGCTCCTGTCATTGGAACCAGGGGTGTTGGTAAGGTTCCTGGTGATGCCCTTTCCGACAGGTACGTCGAAAATCTCGCCGCGTGCGGCCACGGCAGCCCTCTTGCCGTCGGGGGATATGCTGTATCCCCTGCCGCCCTGGAGCTTCTTGTACTCGGGACGCGCATAGACAAGGTCGGACGAGAGAGTCACATGGATCTGCTCGGTCTTCTTGGTCGCGGGATCGAGCTTGTAGAGGAAGCCTCCCTTTTCGAAGACGACCAGCTTTCCGTTGGTGCTGGGGAACTTCACGTCGAAGTCGTCGAACTGGGTGACCTTCGAAGTGGACTTGGTCTTCGTGTCATAGACGAAGATATTCATGGTCATGTCACGGTCGGAGGCGAAGTATATCTCGTCTCCCACCCACATGGGGAATATGTCCTGGGCGACGTTGTCGGTGATTTTCTCGACCTTCTTCCCGTCATAGACCCAGACCTCGTCGGCCATTCCGCCGCGATAGTATTTCCATGTACGGAACTCCCTCATCACCCGGTTGTAGGCGAGTTTCCTGCCGTCAGGGGAATAGCTGCAGAAACCTCCTTCCGGAAGGGGGATCTCCTCCGGCATCCCGCCCTTTACGGAGATCTTCCAGAGTTTCCCGGGGAAACCGTCCCCGGTCCTGTTGCGGTAGACAACATATTTCCCGTCAGGAGTCCAGCCCATGACTATGTTGTTGGGGCCCATCCTGTCTCCAAGGTCGTCACGGCCATTGGTTGCGGTGTAGGTAAGACGTACCGGCTCGCCTCCGGTGGAGGGGATAAGGTAGACTTCGCGGTTGCCGTCGTATTCACCGGTGAAGGCGATCATCTTGCCATCAGGGGAATAGCGCGCGAACATCTCGTAACCGATGTGCGAGGTGAGCCTGCGCGCCTCGCCTCCCGAAAGAGGGGCGGTAAAGAGGTCACCTGCATAGGAGAAGACTACGTCCGTGCCATTGGTGGCAGGGAACCTCAGGAGCCGCGCCTCGCCTGCCGGCTGTCCGGCGGACAGGATCGCCACTCCGAGGAAAGCAAGTGTCAGGAAGATTCGCTTGATCATAATCGTCGAAATTTTATGCAATATAATAAATCTCGCCCATAAATACCGGCTCCTTTTTGTATTTTCTTCCCCAAAGACTATATTTGCCGTGAAACAACAGCGAAACCTTGATTCCATGAGAACAGTCCCAACCTGCGTCCTGACCTTAATGACGGTGATCCTGATGTGCTCTCCGGCATCAGGACAAGAAGTACTTGGCGACGACTGCTTGAAGCGCTTCGAGGTGACTTTGTCCTACGGAGGGGCTCCATTCCACCACCACAGGTTCGACAAGAACAGTTTTATCATACCCAGCATCCTGATGCATAATACCATACGTTACAAGACCACCGAAAAGTCGACGATGAATGTTTCGCTGGAAGGAGCATGGTATTTTTCCAACAGGCTCGCACTTACACAGGTCTTCTCATACCACAAGATGGAAACAGGCGTGTATGATAATGCCAAGATCGGACCGAATGGTTCCCCGAAAGAGTGGATTTACGAGCAGACCCCGTACTACATCTACATGGCCGGCCTGCGCGTCCTCTACGTCAACAGCGACCACTACCGCCTGTACGGAGAATTGAACGGGGGCTATGTCTGGAAGGACAACAGCCTGAAGTATTTCGAGATTTTCCCCGAGGAAGCCACCAGGGGATTCACGGCAGAGATAATCCCGTTCGCCGTCCAGACGACCGGACGGATTTTCCTGAATGCGGAGCTCCTCAGTTTCGGCGAATACTCCAACACCGACCTGTCTTCAACAACCCTGGGAATACGCATAGGCGTAGGCTGCCGCTTCTGAAGAAAAGGCCGGCGCTGCCGACGCGGCGGTGCCCGGTGCACAAAAAAAAGAGAGGCTTGCTTTTCAGGGCAAGCCTCTCTTTTACATTGTCTTCCTATTCCAGCCCCCTGGCCCGCAGGAGTGCACCCGGATCGGGATCCGCGCCACGGAACTCCTTGTAAAGGGTCATGGGTTCCTCGCTTCCTCCCTTCTCCAGGAAGGTCTTCCTGAACTTCAGGGCCACCTCGGGATTGAATACTCCCTGCTGCTGGAAATACTCGAAAGCGTCCTTGTCCAGGACCTCGGACCAGAGATAGCCGTAGTAGCCGGCGCTGTAACCACTGTTGAATATGTGGTTGAAGTATGTAGTGCGGTAGCGGGGGATGATCTGCCCCGGGAGTGCCATGGCCTCGCATACCTTCGACTCGAAGGCCGCCACATTGGCTCCCTGGTCTCCCTGGGACATGGCCTCCAGGCTGGCCTCATCGAGTTCATGCCATTTCATGTCGAGGATGGATGCTGCGCACAGCTCGGCCGTCATGAAGCCCTGGTTGAACTTGCGGCTCGCATTGATCTTCGCGACGAGCGAATCGGGAATCACCTCCCCCGTCTGGTAGTGACGGGCATATTCAGAAAGGATCTCCGGCTGGAAAGCCCAGTTCTCATTGAACTGCGAGAAGGTCTCCACGAAGTCACGGGTGACGCTGGTGCCGCTGACGGAAGGATAGTGGCACTTGGTCAGCAGGCCATGGAGGGCATGGCCGAACTCATGGAAGGCGGTCTCTACCTCGTCGACGGTGAGCAGGGAAGGAGTATCCCCCTCGGGCGCGGTGAAGTTGCAGACGTTCACTATGATAGGACGCACGTCGTTGCCTTCGGCATCCACGTACTGGTCGCGGACGTTGTTCATCCAGGCTCCCCCTCTCTTGCTCTCACGCGGGAAATAGTCGGTAGTGAATATTCCCAGGAGGCTGCCGTCGGCGTCGGTGACCTTGAACGTCTCGACCCCGGGATTGTAGACCGGCACGCCGCCGAGCGGCTCCACGTTGATGCCGTAGAGTTTGTGGGCGGCGAAGAAAAGGCCCTTGCGGACGTTCTCCATCATGAAATACGGCTTGGTGAGGTTCTCGTCAAGGGAATACTTGAGGCTGCGGACCTTCTCGGCGTAGTAGAACCAGTCCCAGGGCTGGATCCTGGAACCAGCGGGAAGCTTCCCCGCCTTGATGTCCTCGTCCATGAGCTCCTGCATCTGGGCGACCTCCTCGGCAGCCTTTGCATTGGCAGCCTTCTGGATCTTGTCCAGGAACTCGTCCACAGTGGCCGGATCGCCTGCCATCTTGTCGTCAAGCTGGTACGCTGCAAAACTGTCGAAGCCCAGCAGGTTCGCCTTCTGGGCACGGAGCCTGAGGATCTCCAGGCAGAGGGCCTTGTTGTCCTTGTCGCCGCCGTTGTTGCCCCTTGATGAATAGGCCTTGAACATCTCCTCGCGCCTCGAGCGGTCCTCGCACCTTGCCATCTCCACTGAATATGCAGACACCGGTACCCCGAACCTCTCCTTGAAGGCGTTGTTCTCGTCCAGGAGGTTGGTCCCGAACTTCTGCTGGGCGGCGGCGATCTTCTGGTTGATCTCCTTCATCTTCGCCTGCCCGGCCTCGTCAAGGGCGACACCGTTGCGGGTGAAACTCTCGTAGAGTTTCTTCAGCACCACCTGCTGCTCCCTGGTAAGGCCGCTCTGGTCGGAGTCGTACACGGCCTTGACCCTCTCGAAGAACTCCCTGTTCATCGAGATCTCGTCTTCATGGGCGGTCAGGAGCCCTGTGGCAAGCTCGACTACGCTGTCGAGGGCCTCGGTACGGTCAGTTTCGTTGACATTGAACAGCACTCCGACGACCTTGGACAGGATTCCGCCCGAAAGCTCGTAGGCACCTATGGTGTTGTCGAAGGTCGGAGCCTCCGGATTCCTCAGGATCGCCTCGAGCTCCTTGTCCTGCTCCTCAAGGCCTGCCTTGAGCGCAGGGATGTAATCCTCTGTCTTGATCTTGTCGTAGGGAGGGATTCCGTAAGGGGTCTTCCACTCCTGGAGGAACGGGTTGGTTCCGGTCTGTGCACAAGCTGCCATGATGATGGTTGCTCCTATGATTGACAATCCTTTTTTCATGATGGTTCGATATTATTCCTTTACTGGAGACGGACGCCGTCAAGGTCGATCAGGGTGAACTGGGCGGCACCCTCATAGTTGGTCAGGATGCCAGTGACGTCGATCTTGCCGCCGTCGAGTATGGCCTGGTCCAGCCTGGTGTCCGAGAATTTGGCATAACCGCTGCTGCGGATCTGGACCTCCGTTCCACCGGGCATCTTGAAGTACTGGCTCACGGAATATGCGGACGCGTTCCTGCGGAACTCTTCCTTGTGGTCGGCGACCGTCCCGTAGTTGTAGTCCCCGGAATTGCCGATCTTGGCAAGGTCCCACACACCGCTGTCGAGGTACTCCACGAACTTGTTCTGGGACATTGCCCAAGTGTCGATGCCCCACTGCTGGTCGGAGAGGAAGAGCCTGTTGCCGGAAGCCTTCTTGTTGGCGTTGCTGTCAAGGTAGACAAGCACGAAGATTTCATTGGCGTAGGTCAGTCCCTTGAGGGTCACGTACTTCCCGAACACAGGGCTCTTGTAGCCGCTCTTCACGGCAGCCGCCACCACGTCTTCCGAGAGTTCCTCGGGGGCGACCGGAGTTCCCTTCGCTCCCTTGAATATGTGGGAGTCGATGATCCTCTTGACGTCGATGTAGGCGGTCTCATATTCACCGGTGGGATCCTCGTAGCCGATCTGGAGCATGCCGCCGTAATTGCCGAGGGTCAGGCCCTCGCACTTGACGTAGAGCATCTGGCCCAGCTTGTAGTCGTTGTACAGTCCGGTGGAGCCGATCTTCACTTCGATAGCGCCCGTTTCATCCTGGATGTACAGAGAACGGTAGACATTGCCGGAGATGTCGGACGAGATGATCTTGCCTCCTATCACAATGTCCTTCTCGAAATGGTACGGCGTCCCTTTGTAGAGCTCCTTAACCTGGGCTATGGTCATGTTGGGAGTCATCGTCACGGTCGCGGCGTCCGAAGGCTCTCCCTGGTTCCCGATCACCGGTTCCCACTCCTGGCACCCGGCGGCCATGCACAGGACGGCCACCGTCATAGCATACAATATCTTTTTCATTGTCATTTCCTCCCTTGCTTAGAATCTGAAATAAAGGTTCAGCATGTAGTTGAATCCCTGCATGTAGAAGTACTTGGAGTCGAAGCGGTAGTAACGCTCCTTGCCGACAGTGTTGTCCACGATCCTGGTCTGCTCGAAACCTCCGGTCTTGATGTCCTTGGCGTTCAGGAGGTTCTTGGCGTTCAAGGAGAATCCGTACTGGTACTTCCTCTTGTAGTACCAGGACTTGCCGACGCTGAAATTGAGCACCCAGGCCGACTTGAACTTCTCCTGCGAAGCCATGTACTCGACTTCGGCGGGCGTGACGACCTTGTCGGCTCCGGCAGTGGTCTCGTCGATCCTGTAGAGAGGGTTCATGTCGAGATAGGACTTGTCGAAGTAGTCGAGGTCGGCATCGATGAACCAGTAGTTGTAGAAATACGAGAGGCCGATGCTGGTGGCGAGCTGGGGCGTGCTGGGCACATAATGCTTGGCATAGTGGTCAACCTCGTAGGTGCCGTCCGCACCGCGCACGTATTCCCCGGAAGCATTCTTCCTGAAGACGGGGTTGCTCTTCCAGTAAGGGACGAGAAGGTCTTCGTAGACCACTTCCGCACTGTTGTCGACGGTGGCGGTCATGGTCGGGTTGGAAGTGTAGACATATTCGCCGTAGGTGAAGGCTCCGACCACTGAAAGGCCGCTGAGCGGAGTAGGCACTTCGAATCCGAGCTCCATTCCGACATGCCTCTGGTCGATGTTGCGGAGGGCGAAGTTTCCGAAGGAGTTGTTGAGGTCGTAATAGACGCTCATGACGTCGGTCTGGTCCTCGATCGTGGTGTAGAACCCGGTCAGGCGGAACCTGTAGCCGTTGTTGGCGAACATGTAGTTGACATCCGTCGAAAGGGACTTGACGTTCTCAAGGTCCTTGATCATCGTGTTGCGGGTCCTGGGAGCGATGAAAGCCTGGTTGAACAAGGGCGACTCGCTCGAATAGCCGGCGTTGGCATAGACCCTGTGGCCTCCGTTGAAGGTGTAGGCAAGGTTGAGTTTCGCAGCATATGTCAGGAAATCCGCCTTGAGGGAGTTACCCTTCGAGGTTATGACCTGTCCTTCGGAATCATAGGTGGTTATCACCTGGCCCTGGTAGGAGATGGGGTTGCCGTTGCCGTCCAGTCCGGGGAAAAGTCCCTTCCTCATCAAGCCTTCCCTCCAGAAGACGGTCTTGCCGATGCGGCCGCCGAGTCCAGCCTCGAAACCGCCGACCGTGTACTTGCCGCTCAGCCAGCCTTCTCCCTTGAGGATGTGGGCGTTGTAGTCATAGCCATATTTGTCGCCACGCTTGACCTTCTGGGCTTCACCGTGGGCGAAGAAGTAGTCAAGGTCGTTCTGGATCATGGTGTTGGAAGAAGAATAATCCCTTTCGGCGAACTGGTCCACGTTGAGGAAATAGTCACCTCCGAGAAGATCGTTGAGGACCTTGTACTGCTCGGTGATGTTCCTCTTGGCGTTGAGCCCGGCCTTCAGCGTGACGTTGATCCTGGGCTTCCAGGTGGCCACGGTACCGAAATTGAAGTCGTTCTGGTCGACATGCCGCTCTTCGAGCGCGTACTTTGACCGGCCGCCCGCGTTGCGGTTGACCTCGTAGAGCCTGTCCCAGTTGACATGGGTGACGTCGGCGACGTTGTTCTCCCACGCATCCCTCGCCCATGCAGCCTTGGCGGGATTCAGGCGGTTGAAGTCCGAATTCTCGTTGTAAAAGTAGCTGGGAAGGTTGCGGTAATAGTCGGGACGGGGATCCGGGGCGTCATACCAGTCGAGGGCGGTGTAGCCGTTCTTCCCGGTCCTCCACAGCAGGGTGGCCGAGATGCCGAACTGCTGGCTCGGGGTGTAGTCGTACTTGAGGAAGGTTATGGGCTCGAAGGTTATCCTGTTGCGCGCGTTGCGGACCTTCCCGTTCTGGTAGCCCCAGTTGGAGTTGTACATATTGTCGCCCATCAGGTCGTAGACCTCCTGGGTGGAAGCGTTCTGCGCTCCCCTGACTCCGGGCGCCGCGAAGCTCACGAGGGCGAGCCTGTGGACGTCCCCCCAGTTCTTCTCGACGCCGGCATAATAGGCGAAGGAACGGTAGTAGACTCCTTGTATCCAGTCGTTTCCTCCCAGGCGGGCGGATGCGCTGAAAGCATATGACCAGCCATTGTCATTCTCGGGGACGGCATAGGTCCCCATCAGCCTCAGGCGGTACAGGGCGCTGTTCGTCAGGATGGAGAACCTGGTGCCGGGACGGACCTTGGAAGGGGTCGCATAGATGTTCTGGAGGCCGTTGTAGCTTCCGAGACCGTACTCGGAAATCTCCGATCCGATCGACGTCGTCTTGCTGCGCGTCACCTCGTTGAGTCCGCTCCAGAGCGAATACGGGGAATACCCTGTCAGGGCGTCGTTCATCTTGATGCCGGCGAGGTACACGTCCTGGGACTCGCTGGCGTAGCCGCGGGCCTTGAACCGGACGGAACTGAAATTGTAGCCCGCGATGTTGTTGAACACGTCGTTCTGGTCCACCAGGATGGTCGGTGTGTCCTCATAGCCCATCCCGTCCAGGTCGAACTCGCCGAAGGAGGTATCGTCCACGACGGAAGAGACGGCGACAGGCGAGAGCGACAGGTTGAACATGTTCTTGACGTAGCCGTCGTTCACGGTCACGTTCACCCTCGAGGTGAGGAAACCGGTGGCATCGATCACCAGGTCGTACATGCCGTCAGGAAGGGCGTCCAGGTGGAAGTTTCCTTGCGCATCGGCCGTCACTGTGCCGATTTCGGTCGCCCCCGACATCAGTTTCAGGGTCGCGCCTGCGACAGGTGTCTTGTCCGTACGGTTGACCACGGTTCCCTTGACGCCTCCGGTCGGCGCCTGTGCCATGAGCACCGCAGAGAGCAGGGCCGCAAGGATTGCAGATGTAAGTTTCTTTATCATATTCGCTTATTTGTTCGAGATAACGATGAATGTCGGATAATGGTCGCTGAAGCCGTTGTTGAAGGCTCCGTTGGAGGTCGTGCGTTTCGGCTGGCCCTTGTACTGGCCCTCCTGCTCGACCATGAACGGCTGGATGAATATCCTGCCGTAGTACTTCTTCTTCACGATCGGCTTGATGGAGAAAGTGCCCTTCGGTGCGGAGGCCAGGTTGGAATTGACCATGATTATGTCGAATATGCACCAGACTCCCTGGTAGGCAAGGGAACCATAGCCTGCCTTGAACATGGACAGGAAGGGATTGAAGAAGTCCGTCGGCGTGACGTCCTCGATCCTCTCGAGGCCGTGGAGGTAGGTGCACATGCTCACGTCGACAGGGTCGTCGTTCATGTCGCCCATGCACGCTATCTTGATGCCTGGATATTCCTGCATCCTGGCCATGGCGTTGCGGTAGATTATCTCCGCCCCGCGGCTCCTGAGGTCCCCGCTCTTGCCTCCGATCCTGGAGGGAAGGTGGGTGACGTAGAAGGCGAACAACTCATCGGCGCCGGTAGCGGGATTCTTGATGGAGCCGATGACTTCCAGCACGTCCCTGGTGCGGAAATTGGCCTGCTCCACAGTGTCCATGGTGAACTCAACCTCCGAATCCTCGAAGGTGAACGGGATGGACTTGCTGGAAATGAGGGTGAACTGGTCCGGCCGGTACAGAAGGCCTACATCGACGCCGCGGCGGTCCGGACCGTCGTAATGGACGATCTGGTAGTTGGCGTCGGCGATCTGGGGGTCGTTCACCAGGTCCTCGAGGACGTGGCGGTTCTCGATCTCGCTGACTCCGAGGATCGTGTGATAGACCTTGTTGTCGTCCTTCATTGCACGGATCACCCGGGCCATGTTGTGGATCTTCTTCCAGTACTTGCCTTCGGTCCACTTGTTGGCGCCGTCCGGCAGGTACTCGTAGTCATTCTTTCCCTCGTCATGGTAGGTGTCGAAGAGGTTCTCAAGGTTGTAGAACCCTATCACGTGGGTACCCTGCGGCTTCTGGGCCATGACGGAAGGCACCAGGAGGGAAGCGGCCAGGAATATGCATAAAAATCTTTTCATCGGTTCTGTATGTGTTATTGCCACCACCAGGTGACTGTGGTTGGATCTTGGTCTTTTATCTTCTTTGCCGTCTCGTCCCCTACCTTCTTGTCCAGGTTGACGAAAAGCTTGTAGCCGAGCTTCTTCTCAAGGGCGGAAACCGACATGGAGTAGGACTTCGAGAACGCTGCGCTCCTGTCCTTCACGTGGTCGAAGTAGAACCCGGCCGACATGAAATCGCTGTATCCTATAGTGGATGATTTCTTGTAGCGGAGGACGGCCTTGAAATAGGCTGTCGGCACGGTGATCTTCTTCCCGGAACGGTCCAGGGAATAATACTTCGCACCTTCGGTCACGCAGCCTGTCACGACGTAGAGCGTGTCGCTGCCCTTGGCCCAGTTCCTGACGTAGTCCTCAAGCGTTTTCCAGATGCCTCCGTTGAAGGTGTTGTCCTGCGGAGTCATGTTGGTACCGTAGAAGGTTGCGGCATTGGCTGCATAGGAGGTCAGGCGGTCTGCGGAAGGGATCTGGTGCCCCCTGGAATACCAGCCGTTGTTGCCGTCCAGGAAGCCGCCCGAGACGTCAGGCTGGCAGGATGCTGGCAGCAGCTTGTCCAGCCCCCAGGCATCCTGCCTTTTGACGGAGCTGCCGATGTTCCAGGTGCAGAGTGGATAGGCCACCCATTTGGCGACAAGGTTGTCGTAATCCCAGTAGAAAGAATAGTTGCGGGTCTTGGCCGCCCCGATGGTCATGTCATGCCAGAAGAACTCGAAACCGTCCCCGGCCATTGTCTGGGGCAGTTCCAGCCAGGAAGCGTCGGCCGAAGCCGCACCCCAGCCCCTGCCATCCGGATTGCCCGGGGTACCGCCTCCTCCGGAAGAGCCCTTTGGATTCTGCACGAACTGTACGGTGGCCGTACCGCCTGCGTTGGTCAGGGTAAGGGTGGCCGTACGAGCGGTTTCCTCCTGGTTGGAAGAGTAGGAGAGGACAACGTTGTTCTTGCTGCCGGTTCCGGAAGACGGGCTTGCAGTAAGCCACGAGGCGCTGGAGGTCAGTGACCAGTCACCGCTTGAAGAGACTTCGACATACTGGCTTCCAGCTTCATGGGAAACAGGATTCGTCTTCACGGACAGGACCGGCGTGGGGGTGTATGAGGACTTGCTCTCCCCTCCTCCGCATGAGACGACCACCGGCAGCAGCGCGATGAGCGCTGCCGCCGCGAAGATCGTCTTTCGTATGTTTCCGCGCAGGGACATCCTTCTACTCGGCCTTGATGGCGAAGATGATCACCCTGGTGTTGGATCCTGAAGTCGTCACCGTGACTTCGGTGTCGGCCTCGAGGGCGGAGCCGAGGTCCATAGTGTACTTGTCGCTCGAAGCGACGGTCAGAGTGTATGGAGAATTATTGTTGGCTCCCGCGTTCGCTGCAGGATCCACGGAATAAATCTCAGTGTCTCCGACCTTGGCTACCAGCTTCGTGGCCTTGTTGTTCCACGAGACGGCGTAGAACGTAACCTTCTTGGTTCCCTTCGGAACCGACAGGGTCGCTTCGCCTGCCGCTTTGGATGTGCCAAGCTTGAGGACGGAGACTCCTGCTGTGCCGTTTACCGTGGCCTCCTGGGTGCTGGCATTGGTGCCGAGGGTCCAGGTGACGTTGCTCGTGAAATCATCCTCGAGGCCGGGCTCGTCGCCGCCTTCGCCGGCCTCATGGCTGACATAATAGGCGTACATGACTTCGATCTTGTCGTTAAAGGAACCTCGGAAGCCGATGATCGTCACCTTGTCGCCTGCCTTAAGTCCGAGGGATGCATAAGACTTGTCGTTCGAAGCACCGTAGCCGAGGTTAGTGGCGGTAAGGCCATAGACATACACGGTACCTGTCTCGTCGGTGAGGTCGAAGTTGCCGTAGGTGGTGTTGATGCTGCCGCCGATGGTTCCGGTCAGCTGGTAAGGCTGGGTGGAAGACTCCGCCGCCGCATTGAACTCGGCTACGGTCACAGTCTTGGGCTCGGCAATCTCGCCGCCGGGCTCGTCGCCGCCCTCGCCACTCTCATGGCTGACGTAGTAGGCGTACAGGACCTCGATCTTGTCGTTAAAGGAACCGCGGAAGCCGATGAGCGTCACCTTGTCACCTGCCTTCAGGCCGAGGGAAGCATAGGACTTGTCGTTCGAAGCACCGTAGCCGAGGTTAGTGGCGGTAAGGCCATAGACATACACGGTACCTGTCTCGTCGGTGAGGTCGAAATTGCCGTAGGTGGTGTTGATGCTACCGCCGATGGTTCCGGTCAGCCGGTAAGGCTGGGTGGAAGATTCCTCAGCAGCATTGAACTCTGCAATGGTCACCGTCTTGGGCTCGGCCGTCTCGCCGCCGGGCTCGTCGCCGCCCTCGGTGAAGCTGAGGATCTGCGCATTGACAACCTCATGCTGGTCCTTCTGGGAGTAATACTCATACTTGCCGGCAAGGGTCACGGTGCCTCCGTTCTTTATCTTGTCGCTCCAATCGTCCTTGTTGGCCACACTGTAGACATAGATTTTCCCGCTGGCGTCGGTAAGGTCGAAGCTGCAGTAGGTTGCGTTGAAGCGGCTCACGGTTCCGGTGAGCTTGTAGTAATTGCCGTCATTGCCGGTCGCGATGAACTGCTCGACGGTCTTCTCCTCGCAATTCTCATAGTCTATCCCGCCGCCTGAAGTCTGGCCGTTGAGGGAGTAGAGATAGTTGCCCTGGGTCAGCTCGGGAGTGTTGCCCTTGAAGTTGACGACCTTTCCGTAGATTACCACTTCATCTCCGACCTTGAGCTGGCTGAGGGACGTAAACTGGTTTCCGCCCAGGTAGAGACCGCGATAGACGTAGAACTGGTTCTCGGTCGTCCCGTCGGTGGAGATGTAGTAGTCGATGTTGCCGAAACTGGAGAGGGTGGTGGTACTGATCGAGGAAACGATTCCCTTGACGTACACGTTGCCGCTGCCTTCCTCGCCCACTTCGAGGGCAAGGGCCTGGGCGGCTATCACATTGTAGGGGTCGTCGGCGGTTCCTGTGCCGGAAGGCACCTTGGACTCGTCAGGGCCAAGCTCGCCTGACTGCGAGACCGTCACCGTCTTGTAGTCGAAGTCCATCGAGACCTTGAGCGAGGCCGTACGGTCGTAACCTGAATTGGGAAGGGCCGTGACGGTGACCGTGACCGGATCGGCGGAAGCCTTCCCGCTCACCGGGTCGACTGCCAACCAGTCCGCCGTATTCTCAATCTTCCAGGGACGGTTCGAGGTCACCTGGAATGTCTGGGCTCCGCCTGCGGGAGTCACCGTCAACTCGGTGGAGCTCACCTTAAGGCTCGGAATGTCTGAATCCTTTTCTTCCTCGGCGCAGCCTGCGACCAGCAAGGCCAGGGCTGCGAGAGTACTCATGAAGAGTGTTCTGAATTTCATCTGTGGTTGTTTTTATGTTGTTTCTTTTCAGTTGCTTCGCTTGTAACGAAGATGCGCTATTCGCAGTTTGTAAAGATACGATGAAATATTCAAAACACAAAAAAAGAGACCCCCAAAGGGGGCCTCTTTAAAACTCGGAGCAGCGGGACTAGTCCTTGCTCACGAAGAACGCTCCGCCGACCTCGTCGGTCTTCACACCCTGCTTGTCGGTGAAGGAGGTACGGTAGCCAACGATGGTGAGGCTGTCGCCTTCCTTGATGCCAAGGGTCTGGAACTGCTTCTTGGGGCCGCCCCAGCCGTTGAGAAGGCCATAGACATAGACTTCGCCGGTAGCATCCCTGAGGTTGAAGTTGCCGTACACGTCGGTGTCCTTGATGCCGACGGCGGTTCCGGAAAGACGGTACCAGACATTCTTGTCATCGCTCTTCTCGAGGAACTCCGCGACGGTGATGTCCGTGACGTCGATGTCCTTCTCGACAGTGATGCTGACCATCTCGGGAGCCTGGTTGTAGGACGTCTTGCTTCCTACGATGGTGATGATGTGTCCGAGATGCTCGGTCCACTGGACGTTCCTGTCATAGACCTGGACGGTTCCGGTGTAGTCGGTGATGTAGTAGTTGGTGTACTTGCCGCTGATCCGGGAAGTGACGTAACCGGTCACCCTGAACTGCGCGGTCCCGTCGGGAGCGTTGCAGATTTCCTCGACTGTGGTCTCTACGATGGAACCTTCCTGCGTGACCTTCGTCTGCGCGGAATAGGTCTTTCCGTCCTTGGTTGTCGTGAAAGTCAGGGCTTCCTCGCGGATGCCGCCTTCATTGGGCTGTGCAAGGAAAGTCACGGTGGTCGTGGTCCCGGAGGTCACCACGGAAGTGACTGAGAGCCAGGACTTGGCGTTGTCAGGGATCACCACGGAGACACCGTCACCCTTGTTGGTGAGCTCGACGGTGAACTCGCCGCCTTCCTTGGCGACGTTTTCAGGGTCCTCGTTGACTTTGATGAGGGACTTCTCGACTTCGATCAGCTCTGCGTCCACGAGTTCTATGGTGCTGCCATAGGTGGACCTGGGGCCTTCTACGGTGATGATGTCACCAACCTCGATCCCGAAGCCTTCCCAACCCTTGGAATGGTCCTTGGGATAGGAACCGTCCTTGAGAAGGCCGTAGACATACACTGAACCGGTACCGTCGTTGACATAGACGTTGCCGTAGGACGTGCTGGATATCGCGGTGACGGGACCCTTGATCCTGTAGGACTTGCCGTCGACTCCACCAAGGACCTCCTCGCATGTGGAGACAGGGAGGGCGGTCTTGATGGTCTGCTGGATCACGTTGATGAGCTGGGTCATGCCCGCGCAGGTGAGGGTTATGGTGGTGTCCCTGGTGGCGGTGGCAGCAGTGGCGGTGAAGGTCATGTTGGTCTCGCCGGCAGCACCGTTGATAGGGCTTATGGTAAGCCATGAAGGGACCTTGCCGGTAACTGACCAGGAGTCGGTAGCCTTGACGGTGATGGTCTGCGAACCTCCTGCTGAGGGAAGGCCGATGTAGGAAGAAGACACGCGGACTTCGTCAAGATAGCTGTCGGCCTCCTTTTCGCAGGAAACAGCGATGCCTATGACAGCTGCGAGAGCCGCAATTGCATATTTGAGTTTCATATCTGTCGTCTGTGATTAGTTGAACATGTACCTGATACCGATGGAAGCGTACCAGCACTGGTAGAGGTTGTACAGGGGAACCCAGGTCTTGGTGCTGCCGCTGACGGCTGAAGGGGTCGAGAAGGTGGCGTAGCCGTCTCCGTCGACACCCTCGTACTTGAGGATACGTCCTGAGACAAGCGAGGAGTTCATGGCCTTGGACACGCCCCAGCTGGAGTTGAAGAGGTTGAGGGCGTTCTTGAGGTCGAAGCAGAGCTGGAGCGTGTTCACGCTGCCGCCCACCTTGACCGAGAAGTCATGCTTGTAGCCGAAGTCGACCCTGTGGACCCAGGGAGAATAGACGCTGTAACCCTCGGCATACTGGCCCTGGTGCTTCTTGAGGTAGGAATCGTTGTGGACGAAAGCCATGAAACGGTCGGCATCGTCCTGGCTCACGAAGCGGAACTGCTTTCCGGTGACCTCGTCGTCGCAAGGGATGTAGATCGCGTCGTAGTTGTAGCCGTCGCCATTCATGTCGTTGGTAGTCATGTAGGAGTAGTTGTAGCCGCCCCTCCAGGTCTCATAGATGAAGCTGAAGTGGTTGCCGCTCTTGTCATGATGGGTAAGGGAAGCGATCACGCGGTCCGGAGTCACATACTGCGAATTGTGGAGCTTGATCTTGTTGGGGCCCTCGTAGGTAGGGACATAAGTGAAGGCGGACTCGGCTGCCGAACCGGGCATGCCGGTGACTTCCTTGGACACGGTGTGGGTGTAGGCCGCCATGAAGCTCAGGCCCTCGACAGGGCGGACGTTGAACGTCAGGTTGGCGGAATAACCGTAGCCGCGGCTCGTGTTCTCGAGGACGAAAGCCTTGGTGTCGGTCCTGAAAGGAGTCGGGAAGATCGGGCGGTTGTCAGCCCCGTTGAACCTTGCGAACCCGGCAGGATCCATCATGCTCCAGTCGGAGATGGTCACGGCGTTGATGGTCTTGTTGAATATCCCTTCGGCGGAAATGCTCATCGGGAAGGAAGTCGGGAAGGCGTAGTCGATTGCGAGGGAAGTCTTCCAGACCTGGGGCAGCCTGAAGTTGGGATCCACTCCGTTGATCGCGGAAGGCTTGGAACCCTTGGAAGGATCGATGGTGGCAGGATAACCCATGGAGGTGAGCTTGCCGAGGAGGGCGTCGATGGTGGCCTTGCCGTTGGCATCGGTCACGAGGCCGCCTGCGAACTGTCCCATGTCGATGAACTTGTCACCGCTGGCGTTGGACGTGGTGGCTCCGGTGTAGTTCTCAAAGCCGCTGACGGCCTTGCCGGTCTTGCCGTCCCAGACCTTGGTAGTCCCGTTGAGCTGGGCCTGGTACTGGATCATGCCGGAGTTGGTGGGCATGTTGGTGAAGAACACAAGGGGCAGGCGTCCCTGGAAGAGGCCGCTTCCTCCGCGGACCTTCAGGCTCTTGTCGCCGAGGACGTCCCAGGAGAATCCGACACGCGGGGAAAGGGTAAGGTTGGCGGAAGGCCACTTGCCGGTATCGACGTGGCGGGCATTGCCGTTCTCGTCGTAATAGGTGGATTCAAGTATCTTGTTGTTGGTCATCAGGTCGCCGTTGTCGAAGAACAGGCCGTCAAGACGGAGGCCGGCGGTAACCTTGAAGTTCCTGGAAGGGTTCCACTCGTCCTGGAGATAGACGCCGGGCCTGTGGAACTGCACCCTGGCTGCAGGGTCCTTCTCCCCGTTGTAGCCGTAGGTCAGGCAGACGATGCTGGGGGCGGCTCCCGTGAGGAAGTCGTTCATGCTTTCGTAGCGGTAGTAACCGGTACCGTTGCGCATGTACTGGTTGTCAGCCATCTGGTACTCGTAGGAGATTCCACCGGTGACCTTGTGGGTGCCGGCGAAATAAGTCAGCTCGTCCTTGACGGTGATGGTGTTGTTGTGGACGGCGTTGTTCCAGGTGAAGAGCTCATAGCCGAGGGCCATGTAGTTGCCGTTGGTCCCCGTGCCGTCAAGGATGTCGACATGCGGGAACTCGTCGGAGTTGGAGCCGCGCAGGTCGGCGATCTGGGAATATGTCGCAAGGAACTGGTTGGCAAGGTTGTCGCTCAGGCGGCTGTTCAGGTCAAGGGACCAGGTGTCCACCTTGTTGTCCATCGAATACATGGTGTTGGCGAAGGACATCGAGTAGAGTCCCATGCGGGAATATGAAGAACGGACACCACCGTCCATGGAAGAAGCGTTGGGAGCGTTCCATGCCTTGTTCAGGGTGGTGTTGTAGCGCAGTGCGAGATGGTGGGCGTCGGTGATGTTCCAGTCGATGCGGGCGAGGATCTTGCGGTTGCTCTCGTTGGCGGGGAAGCTGGTCCATGAACCGGTGTCGTAGCCGTAGGTCCTCTTCACGAAGTTGGAAACAGTCTCGAGGTCGGCGAGGGTGGTCCTGGAAGTGTTGGTCACGTCACTCCCCACCCCGTCCGTGGAGCCCTTCCAGCGGTTAGCCACCGTAGGGATCTTGGACTGCTCGTAGTTCACGAAGAAGAAGAGCTTGTTCCTGATGATGGGGCCGCCGAAGGTCAGTCCGTATGTGGTGTTGCGGTCCTTGTCGCGGTCACCTGCATAAAGGTCGGTGCCGTAGACGGTGTCACCGTGCATGAACTCGTTGCGGTGATAGATGTAGGCCGACCCCCTGAAGGTGTTGGTACCTGACTTGGTGATGGCGTTCACGCCGCCGCCGATGAAGTTGGTCTGGCGTACATCGTAAGGGGAAATCACGACCTGCATCTCCTCGAGGGCGTCGATCGAGATAGGGCTGCCGCCGCCGGCAAGCTTGTCGGAAAGACCGAAGTTGTTGTTGAAGTTCGCACCGTCAACTGTGAAGTTGGCGTTACGGCCGTCGGAACCGACGAAGCTCATCCCGTTGCCTCCGTAAGGAGAAAGCCTGGTGACATCGGTGATGCTCCTGGAGACAGTAGGCACGCTGACTATCTGGGCGGAACTGATGTTCGTGGCGGCTCCGGTCTTTTCCACGGCAAACTTGGAAGTGGGGGATGCCATGACGACCGCAGAGGCAAGCTGTTCTGCGTCAGCCTTCACTACTGCGTTGAGATTGTAGGTCTCTGCAAGCTGGAGGGTGACATCGTTGTATTCCACGGTCTGGAATCCAAGGAACGAGATGGTAACCTTGTAGGGTCCTCCGACTCGCATACCGTTGATGACATAACGTCCTTCGGCGTTTGCAACGGTAGCATACTGGGTACCCGAAGGCATGTGGACGGCCACGATGGCCGCACCAGCGAGAGGGTCGCCGTTCTCTTCCGAGAGTTGTCCGGCAAGGCTGGAAGTTGTGACCTGTGAGAAGGCCGCGACTCCGACAAAGATCGCAACAAGTGTCGCAAATCCTCTTTTAGCTAGTTGAATCATAAAATAACTGTGAGTATAGTATAATGTTTATCTCCTGCCCATTGCCATCGCTTCTCTCCACACCACAACGCACGAACTTGAGTAATAACCTGCAAAAGTAACTCTTTTTTACCTTTTGATAAAATTTTTGGGGCCGGACCCAATCGATTTGTCAAATTTTAGATTTGTACATTTCGGTTAAAGATGATACCTTTGCAACCAAACTTCCGAGGACGGATTTGAACCGCTTGCAACCTCGGTCTAAAAAATGCTAAAGACATGAATTATCTTTTCACTTCGGAATCAGTTTCCGAAGGCCACCCGGACAAGGTGGCCGACCAGATCTCAGATGCGATCCTCGACGAATTCCTGCGTCAGGACCCGGAATCCAAGGTAGCCTGCGAAACCTTCTGCTCCACCGGACTCGTCCTCGTGGGAGGAGAGGTGCGCTCGGACGCCTACGTCGACATCCGCAACACGGTGCGCCGCGTCATCAACCGCATAGGCTATGACAATTCCGATTACATGTTCGACGGCAACTCCTGCGGAGTCCTTTCGGAAATCCACGAGCAGAGCGGCGACATCAACCGCGGAGTGGAACGGGAAGACCCCGAGCAGCAGGGGGCCGGCGACCAGGGCATGATGTTCGGATATGCCTGCAAGGCGACCGAGCACTACATGCCACTCGCCCTGTACCTTTCTCACCTGACCCTCAAGACGCTCTCTGACATCCGCCACGACGAGCCGCACCTGATGCCCTATCTTAGGCCCGACGCGAAGTCCCAGTACACCCTTGAATTCGACGAGTCCAACCATCCGGTCAGGGTACACACGATCGTCGTTTCCACCCAGCACGACGAGTTCGACAACGACGAAGCGATGCACCAAAGGATAGAGAATGACGTAAGGAACATCCTCATTCCCAAGGTCATAGGCCGCCTCGACAAGGAGACCGCCTCCCTGTTCGACTCCCACTTCATCCTCCACGTCAACCCGACCGGCAAGTTCGTCATCGGCGGTCCTGCGGGCGACACGGGCCTCACCGGCCGCAAGATCATCGTGGACACCTACGGCGGACGTGCCCCCCATGGAGGAGGAGCGTTCTCGGGCAAGGACCCCTCGAAGGTCGACAGGAGCGGAGCCTATGCAGCCCGCTACATTGCCAAGAACATGGTGGCCGCCGGGATTGCCGAGGAGATGGTCGTCCAGGTCGCCTACGCGATCGGAATCGCCGAACCCGTCAGCATATTCGTGGACACCAAGGGTACGGGCATAGTCTCCGATGCCTTGATCGCCAAGAAGGTCGGTGAGCTTTTCGACCTCCGTCCGGCAGCCATAATCAACAAGTTCGGGTTGAAGAACCCCATCTACGAGCCCACCGCATCCTACGGCCATTTCGGGCGTGAACCATACACCCGGAAAGTCACCCTCATAAGGGAAGGCCGCGAAGTAGAGCAGGAGGTCCAGTTCTTCGGATGGGAAAAACTGGATTCCGTGGAAATGATCCGCAAAGCTTTCGAAGCCTGCCTCTGACCCCCGGCCCCGAGATTGAAGGAACCGCTTTTGAGACCAAAAGTCAAAAAGACTTGAGGTCTCTCCCTTTTGTTACGCTTGATGATTGAAGTACCCTCGTTTGTTAGGCGTTATGATTGAGGTGCATCTCCTTTGTTGTGGTTGGTGATTTAACCTCCCGCTTTTGTTGTAGCAGATAAATGAATCTCCTCTCTTCTGTCATGATTGATGATTGAAGGCGGAAGGGAGATACCCGCCCGGGGGCGTGTCCACCCCCGGACACTCGGGCAGGGGCGAGGGGCCCGCAAGATACGAGTTCCGCGGCACGCGGGACGAAGTAGATTGTGGGAGGGGCCGGAGTGGAGCGTAGCGGAACGGAGTCCCCCGGGCGTGTATCTTCCCTCCGCCTGACACGTCTATAAATATTATATCGTATCCATAGCCACAGCCGGAAGCCCGAGTCATCCACGCTAAAGGCCGGTTTTTGTGGATAGCTCCAGACCGACAAGAGGCCGGCTCGCTTCCGAGCCAGCCTCAATACTGTCATGATGGTAGGGTGGGACTAGTAACCGAAGATATCCTCGAGGGTAAGTTCGGTCACCGGGCCGAGCGAGTTCACGAAGTCCATGTCGAAGTCCGACTTCCTGCCCAGGAAACCGTAGATGTACTTGCGGTCCTTCACCCATTTCTCCTGGAAGGCCTTCACGTCGGCGAGGGTCATTCCCTGGACCTTTTCGTAAACGGCCTTGTTCCTGTCTTCCCCGAGGCCGAGGTCCTTGAGGTCAAGATAGCGGTAGAGCACGTCCATTCCGGTGGTCCTGTTGGTGCGGAGGTTGTTGAGCAGGGCGGTCTTCGCGACCTGGAACGCCTCCTCGGAGAGCGGCATGGAATTGATGATCCCGTCGAAAGCCTCGACGGCCGTCTTCAGCTTGTCGTTCTGGGATGCGATGAAAGCATAGAACACATAGTCGTCGTCGGCATGGTACGGCGAGACAAGGTAGGCGGATGCCGAATATGCAAGCGCCCGCGCCTCGCGCATCTCCTGGAAGACGATACCGTTCATTCCGCTCCCGAAGTAGCCGTTGAACAGCTGGAGCCCCGGGTCCTGGGACACGTCGAACTTCTCTCCCCTGTCGGAATACTGCATGTAGTAGAACTGGTTGGCGTCATAGGGAGCGATGAAGACCTCGCTGCCGGAGACCAGCCTGTGGCTGGGGATCTCCCTAACAAGAGGTTCCGGAGCCTGGGCCACCTTGTGGTGCTTCTTCACCAGGTCCTTTGCCGCAGACTCGTCGGAAGGACCGTAATAGAGAAGGTCATGCTTCTTGGAGAACAGGTCCCTCACTGCGCCGAGAAGCTCTTCGGAGGTAAGGGAAAGGATCTGCTCGTTGGTGAGGGTCGTCCTGCGGATCTGTTCGGGGCCGTAGAACATGTACCTGCGGAGAGCCGCGAAGCATGAGCCCTGGCTCAGCTTCTGGTCGGAGCGCTCCCTCAGGATGTCGCCCTTCAGGCTGGCGAGGACCGCCGTGTCTCCCTGCGCGTTGAAGACCAGGTCTTCAAGGATGTCCATGGCCTTGCCGATGTTCTCCTGCAGACCGGTGACTCCGATGGAGGTCTGGCTGTCCCCAGCCGAAAGGCTCATCATGCAAGCCAGGGAATACATCTCCTTCTTGATGTCTTCGGAAGACCTTTCCGGAGTGCCGAGGTAGTCCAGGTAACGGAAGGCCAGGTCGAGCCTGGGATCGCCCTGGGTCCCCTTGTCGAACGTGCAGTAGAGTGAGGCTATGTCGTTCATCTCGTTTTTCTTGTAGAGGAACTCCATGCCCGAGACCTCACTCTTTGCCATGTCGCGGGAGAAATCAACGAAGACCGGTTCGATAGGAATGACCTCGGATTCCTGCACTTCCTTGAGGAAAGCGCTCTGCTTGTCGCGGTTCGTCTCGATCGCGGTTATCGCGGGTGCCTTTATCTTGTCGATGTTCCTGTCCACGCCGTTCCGCTTGTAGGTGACGACATAGGAATCGGCGCCGAGATACTCCTTGGCCCAGTCAGTGACCTGCTGCTTGGTAACCTTGGAAAGCCTTTCGGTCTCCCCTACGGCATCCTTCCATTCTCCGCAGTTGATGAAGGAGTTGACGAACATCATCGCCCTTGAATAATTGTTCTCCAACTGACGCATCTTCCTCAGTTTGAGATTATTCAGGGTCGAAGCAATGAGTGATTCGTCGAAGTCTCCGTTGCGGAGCTTCTCCACCTGCGAGAGCATGAGGTCCCTGGTCTGCTCAAGGGGCTGGCCTTCGCGCGGATACCCTACAAGGAGGAACTCCCCGTAGTCGGGACGAGTGTAGTTGAAGCCGTAGAAACCGCCCACCTTCTGTTTCTGGACCAGGTCGATGTCGGCGATCCCGGCAGTCCCGTTGTAGAGGATGGAGGAAACCAGCGAGCCGACCTCGGACCTGCGGAAGTCCTTGCCTCCGGGTGTCCTCCAGCCTATCATGACGAACTCGGCGTCAAGGCCGTAAACGGTCTTCTCGACAGGAGAGGTGATGGCCGGTTCGTCCTCATATTCAAGGGTCTTGATGTCCGGATTGGGCTTCCAGCCGCCGAAGTACTTTTCAACTGTCGCGACGAACTCGTCCGGATCGAAGTCGCCCGAGGCGCAGATGGCGATGTTGTTGGGGACATAGAAGTTGGAACGGTGGTTCTCTATGTTGATGATGGACGGATTCTTGAGGTGCTCCTGGGTGCCCAGGGTGGTCTGGAGCCCGTAGGGGTGATGGGCGAACAGGACGGAATCTATGGCTTCCATGGCCTTGGAGTCGTCTTCGGTAAGGCTCATGTTCTTCTCCTCATAGACGGCTTCCAACTCGGTGTGGAACCCCCTGATGACCGGATGGATGAAGCGGTCCGCCTGGATCCTGGCCCAGTTGTCCACCTGGTTGGCGGGGATGTCCTCCGTGTAGACCGTCATGTCGTTCGAGGTGAAGGCATTGGTTCCGTCGGCTCCGATGATTGACATCAGCTTGTCGTATTCATTGGGGATAGCGATCCGGGAGGCCTCGTAGCTGATGGAGTCTATCCTGTGGTAGATATCTTCCCGCTCGGCGGGGTCGGTCTTCGTCCTGTAAACCTCGAACAGGGTCCTTATCGAATCCAGGAGCGGTTTCTCGGCCTGGTAGTCGGAGGTTCCGAACTGCTCGGTCCCCTTGAACATCAGGTGCTCCAGGTAGTGGGAAAGGCCGGTGGTCTCATGTGGGTCGTTCTTGCTTCCCACCCTGACGGCGATGAGGGTCTGGATCCGAGGGGTCTCCTTGTTTACCGTCATGTAGATCTTCAGCCCGTTGTCAAGGGTGTGGATCTTCGTCTTGAGGGGGTCTCCCTTCACTGTTTCGTACTTGTACTTTGCACATGATGCGGCAAGGAGGGCCATTATCGCCAGTGCCGCTGCCAGGAATGCTTTTTTCATGTCCGGACTCTTGGATTAAGGTTGATACATTACAAACAAATGCAAACTTAACCATTTTCAGCCGCTTCGCAAAAAAAGTGGTATATTTGCAGTAAGAGAGACAGTCAGCATGGGCAGACAGAAGGACCATAAAGTGGAGATACGCAACAAGCGAGCCTCGTTCGACTACGAATTCCTGGAGACCTACGAAGCCGGGATCGTGCTGGTGGGCACCGAGATAAAGTCCATCCGCATGGGGAGGGTGTCCCTTGTGGACTCCTACTGCTATTTCGTAGGCAACGAACTGTTCGTCAAGGGGATGAACGTGGCGACCTATTTCTGGGGGTCCTGGGGCCAGCACGAGCCCACGAGGGACCGCAAGCTTCTCCTCAACAAGAAAGAACTGAGGCACCTGCGCCAGTCGGTAAAGGAAAAGGGACTCACAATCGTCACGGTGAAGATATTCATAAACGACGAGGGGCTGGCCAAGCTGGTGATAGCGCTGGCGAAGGGTAAGAAAGTCTACGACAAGCGCCAGACCATCAAGGAGAAGGACATCCGCCGCGAGATGGAGCGCTCAGAATGACGACGGCCTATGGCAAGAAGACGACAGAACCGGTTCAGGGAACCGGTCCCCATTCCTCCCCCGGCGCCTATGCCGGAGCCTGAAACCATTGATTTCAAGGCGGTCCTGGATGAATATGAGTCCGGAGCCACGGACCTTGTCGTGGTGCTCGGTCCCACTGCTACCGGGAAGACCCGCTATGCGGTGAAGCTCGCCCGGGAACTTGCATCCCTGTCCGGCCGCGGCGAGGAAGCCGTGGCGGAGATCCTGTCTGCCGACAGCCGCCAGGTGTACCGCGGGATGGACATCGGCACCGGAAAGGACCTGGACGAATACGGCTCCGTTCCCTTCCACCTGATCGACATCGTACCGGCCGGGACAAGGTTCGACCTTTACCAATGGCAGGAGGCTTTTGAAAAGGCCTACGGCGACATCCGCGTAAGGGGGCGTATTCCCATCCTGTGCGGAGGCACAGGACTCTACCTGGAGGCAGCCACCTGCGGATATTCGCTGCCGAGGATTCCGGCGGACGAGGCCCTGCGCTCCGAACTTGAACAGCTCGGCATGGAAGAGTTGCGCAGCAGGCTGGCCGCCCTCGGTCCCCTCCCCGGCGAAGGGGTGCTGCAGAGCAAGAGGAGGGTGATCAGGGCCCTGGAAGTCGCTCTCTACAAGAAGGACCACCCGGTGACGATGACAAGCTACCTTCCCAAGAAGCCTTACTGCATAGGTATCCTTGCCAGCCGGGAGGAGAGGAACGCAAGGATAGACGCAAGGCTGGACGCGAGGCTCGAAGGGGGCCTCATCGAAGAAGTGAAGGGCCTGCTGGAGGGTGGCATAAAGCCCGAGGACCTGATGTACTACGGTCTTGAATACAAATTCGTGACGCAGCATGTGCTGGGCATCCTTTCCTACGAGGAGATGAGGTCGCTGCTGGGAAACGCCATACACCAGTTCGCGAAACGCCAGATGACCTGGTTCAGGGGGATGGAAAAGGACGGAATTACCATACACTGGACAAATCCATAAAAAACGACAGACAATGAAAGTAGCAATCATCATGGGATCGACGAGCGATCTTGAGACCATGTCCGGGGCATTCGGGATCCTGGAAGATTTCGGTATCGAATTCGAAAAGAGGGTCATCAGCGCCCACCGGACCCCTGAACTGATGTTCGAATACACCAAAGGCCTGAAAGAGCGGGGCTTCGGCGTCGTCATCGCCGGTGCCGGAGGAGCCGCCCACCTCGCCGGAGTCGCTGCCGGACTGACCACGCTCCCCGTCATAGCCGTCCCGATGCCCACGAAGAACCTCGGAGGGCTGGACTCCTTGCTTTCCATGGTGCAGATGCCCACCGGGATACCCGTTGCCACGGTTGCCATAGGAGGAGCGAAAAACGCTGCGATCCTGGCCGCGGAGATACTTGCTCTCTCGGACAAGGAGATCGACGGGAAGATCGCAGCCTACAGGGAAGCGAGTGCAGAAAAGATCAGAAACACAGTCATCTAAATGAGAACGGGAATCCTTGCCGCCTTACTGGCGATCCTGCTCCCGGCTGCCGCCCGGGCACAAAGCGTCGTGGAGCTGCAGCCCGCCCAGGAAGAAGGGCGCTACACCGTGGACGCTGCAGTGAACGGAGTCGGAGTCCTGACATTTTACACCGAGGAGAACTGGTTCGTGAGCATGTCCTCCACCACCTACCTGTTCCTCTACGAGAACGGTTACATCCGCGACGATGAAGTCAAGGGACTGACCACGCTCAAGATGCCCGACGGTTCCAGCACAAAGGGAGCTTCTTTCGTGATCAGGAACCTCAGGATAGGCGACCACATCGTCATCACCGACATCCCCGCCTTCGTCGTAAAGAAGCAGACGGTCCCGATGATCATCGGCAGTTCCGCCTTCAGCAGCCTTGGAGACGTAACGCGTGAAGGCGACAGGATAGTGATAGGCGACCTCGAGGACGTCGAATCCATCGCCGGGATCGTGGACCCCGTGGACAGCCTCCGCATCGCCGCGCAGGCCCACCTTGAAGCTGACGAATATGCAGAAGCGGCCTCCTGCTTCTCCGCACTCAGGGACATGGGAGCCCTGAACATGCTGACCGAATACCAGTACGCTGTCCTTCTGAACCTCCTTGGCAGGGACGAGGAGAACATCGAGGTCTCTTCCGGATGGCTTGCATCGAACGAAGGCAAATCCCTTACCATGGACTACTGGATCCACAACGGCCTGGGGGCGTCACATGCCCGCCTGGGGAACAACGCAGAAGCCATCAAGAACCTTGAAACAGCCGCACAGGCCTACTACAGCCTGTTCAACACCTCGGCGAAGGCGGTAAAAGCGGGTAACTTCAAGGACATGAACCTTGGTTCCACCCTGTACCACCTGGGAAGGCTTTATGCCGCCGAAGGGAATGTCCGGCAGACCGAAAACTGTTGCGCCCTGGCAGCCAAGTGCGGCTACCAGAGCGCAATCGAATTCTGCGACAGATACAAGATCAAGTACTGATCCCGCCCTGCCGAAAGGCTAGAAACTTGCCTCCATCGGCTCAGCGCCGAATCGTCCTCCCAGGACCAGTTTGGCCTTGAGGGAGACAGTCCTGTCTTCCTCGGACACCTTGTCTTCTATCATCCTGCGGAGAAGGGAGAAACTCTTCTCGGCGATCTCGGCGATAGGCTGTACGATGTGCGGGACGACCGGCTTGTTCAAGTCGTAGATGTCGCTTTCGTCGAAACAAACGAAGGAGAAGTCCTTGGGCATGTTCAGGCCGAGGACGTTCATGGCATTGAAGGCGTACATCGCCATCTTCTTGGTCGGAAGGATGAATGCTTCCGTACCGCGCTTGAGGGCATCGCGGAAGATGCCGATCACTTCCTTCTTCGCAGCGATGGACTCATATTCGATACGGTGGACCATCGTGTCGTCCTTCAGGCCGGCTCCTTCCATGGCCTTGGCATAACCTGTCTCACGATCGGTAAGGCTCGTGACTCCTTCCTTGTAGGAGAACATCTCCACCTTGCCGAAACCCTGGCGTATCAGGTACCTTGCGGCTATGTAACCGGCGTCCACATTGTCCACCAGGACCCTGCCGAAATCCTCCCCGGGGATGTCACGGTCGATGAGGATGGTAGGGACCCCTATGCCGACCGCCTTGGACAGGGCGGCTTCCCCGCCAAGGCAAGGCGCGACGATGAGGCCTTCGACGTTGAAGCCTATCATCATGTCGACAAGGTGGGAGAGCTTGGCTGGCTTCTCCTCCGAACTGGCAAAGATCACCGTGTAACCCGCCTGGTAGGCGATGGTCTCGATGCTCCTGCATATTTCCGAGAAAAAAGGGCTGGCGATGTCCGAAACGATGACGGCTATCGAATGCGACCTTCCGCTGCGAAGGGACGCAGCTGCGTTGTTCCTGCGGTAGCCAAGACGCTTCGCGACTTGGAGGACACGTTGCGCCGTGTCCGGATTGACCGGACAGTCGAGGCGGCCGTCCTTGCCGACTTTCGCGTTCATCACGAAAGAGACCAAGGTTACGGAAACCCCAGCTTCGCGCGCAACGTCCCTGATCGTCACTTTTTTCATGACCTGGATCCTTTAGAGAATGTGGCAGGCGACAGTAAGACCGGCCATCACGATCGACACCATGCTCATGAGCTTGATGAGGATGTTGAGGGAAGGTCCGGAAGTGTCCTTGAAAGGATCGCCGACAGTGTCGCCGACTACGGTTGCATGGTGGCACTCGGATCCCTTTCCACGGCCTTCTCCGAGGTGGCCCTCTTCAACGTACTTCTTGGCATTGTCCCAGGCTCCGCCGGAGTTGGACATGAAGACTGCCAGCACGAAACCGGCACCGAGTCCGCCGATAAGGAGACCGAGGACACCGGCAACACCAAGGACGATACCGGTTATGACCGGAGTGATGATAGCGATGAGGGCGGGAAGGAGCATCTCATGCTGTGCGGCCTTGGTGGAGATCTCTACGCAACGCTTGTAGTCAGGAGTGCCTTCGCCGGTCAGGATACCCTTGATGGTACGGAACTGGCGGCGGACCTCTTCAACCATCTTTCCGGCTGCGCGGCCCACTGCGTTCATTGTAAGTCCGCAGAACAGGAAGGCCATCATCGCACCGATGAAGACTCCGCCCAGGACGGCAGGGTTCATCAGGCTGACATTGAACTCGGAGAGGACATCAAGGATTGATGCGCTTGCTGCATCCACTCCGTTGATGAGGGCCCCGGCCGTACGTCCGATGGCAATCTTTATCTCCTCGATGTAGGAAGCGAGGAGGGCGAGGGCTGTAAGGGCGGCGGAACCGATCGCGAATCCCTTGCCGGTAGCGGCAGTGGTGTTTCCGAGAGCATCGAGGACGTCCGTGCGTTCACGGACCTCAGGATCGAGTTCGGACATCTGGGCATTGCCGCCGGCATTGTCGGCGATAGGGCCGTAAGCATCAGTCGCAAGGGTGATTCCAAGCGTGGAAAGCATACCGACGGCAGCGATGGCGACTCCATAGAGTCCATGCGAGAGGTTCTCGGCGGTCATCATGTTCGCGATGTCGAAATTGATCGCGAAGAGATATGCGAGGATGATCGCGCAGACGATGGCTATGACAGGGATGGCTGTGGAAAGCATTCCAAGTCCGACACCGTTGATGATCACGGTGGCGGGACCTGTCTCGGAAGCCTCAGCAAGTTTCTGGGTAGGCTTGTAGGAGTGGGATGTGTAGTACTCCGTTGCCTTTCCGATGATGACACCTGCCAGAAGGCCGGCCACCACGGAGCAGGAAAGCTGCCACCAGTTGGAGAAGCCCAGGAGCCTGAGCACCACGAAGGCGGCGATACCGCTGAGTACCGCAGCCAGGTTGGTACCGACGCTCATGGACTTGAGGAGCTGGGCCATGCCGGCTCCTTCCCTGGTGCGAACCGTGAATACGCTGACGACAGACAGGACGACACCGAAGGCCGCGATGAGCATCGGGGCAAGGATAGCCCTGATCTGCATGTCAGGACCAGCCGCATAGAATGCGGAAGCGCCGAGGGCCATGGTCGAGAGGATGGATCCACAGTATGACTCATAAAGGTCGGCACCCATTCCGGCTACGTCACCGACGTTGTCTCCTACGTTGTCGGCGATGGTGGCGGGGTTGCGGGGATCGTCCTCGGGAAGGTCGGTTTCAACCTTTCCGACGATGTCGGCTCCCACGTCGGCTGCCTTGGTGTAGATGCCGCCGCCGACCCTGGCGAAGAGCGCCTGGGTGGAGGCACCCATGCCGAAGGTAAGCATGGTGGTGGTGATGACGACAAGTTTCTGGGATTCGGTCGCATCAACCACGAAAGCATTGAGGATAAGCCACCAGAGAGCTATGTCGAGAAGGCCGAGCCCCACTACGGTAAGACCCATTACCGCGCCCGAACGGAAAGCGACCTTCAGGCCGGCATTGAGCGAGCGGCGCGCAGCATTGGCGGTGCGTCCCGAGGCATATGTGGCAGTCTTCATGCCGATGAATCCTGCAAGTCCGCTGAAGAAACCTCCGGTCAGGAAGGCGAACGGGACCCAAGGGTTCTGGACATGGAAAACATAGGCAAGGATAGCAAAGAAAACGGCAAGGATGACGAACACGATGGTCACCACCTTGTACTGCTGCTTGAGATACGCCATGGCGCCCTCACGGACGTACTTGGCAATCTCCTTCATCTTCGGCGTGCCCTCGTCCTCCTGTCTCATCTTGTGGTAGAAGAACCACGCGAAGAACAGTGCGACTAGCGATGCTGCGGGCACAAAATAGAACAAAGAATTCATTGTATTAAGATTTTGATTTGCTGTCTTTGTTTTTTTACAAGGCTCTTAAAATCGATTTATCCGCCTCGAAAGTACAAAGATACCACTTTTAGGTTTTCCTCGACATTATTTTTTGATAAAAATAATACCAAAAATGGCGACCGCCGAAACGATCGCCATTCAACGGATCCGGTGTCCGGATTACTCTGCGCTTTCCTCAGCCTTGGGGGCTTCCTCGACCTGGGGAGCAGCCTCTTCAGCCTTGGGAGCCTCGGCCTTCTTGGAACGGCTGCGGCGGGTGCTCTTCTTCTCTTCCTTCTTTGCAGAAGCAAGGGCGGCCTCATTGAAGTCGACGAGCTCGATCAGGGCCATGTCTGCACCGTCTCCCTGACGGAAACCGGTGTGAAGGACACGGGTGTATCCTCCCGGACGGTCAGCGATCTTGTTCGCTATGGTTCCGAAAAGTTCCTTGACGGCCTCCTTGTCCTTGAGGTAGCTGAAAACTACCCTGCGGGAGTGGGTGGTATCTTCCTTGGACTTGGTGATGAGCGGCTCGACATACATCTTGAGGGCTTTCGCCTTCGCGACTGTGGTGTTGATCCTCTTGTACTTGATCAGGGAAGAAGCCATGTTCGCCATCAGCGCCTTGCGGTGGCCGCTTTTACGGCCAAGGTGATTGAATGCTTTATTGTGCCTCATTGCTATGCGTTCTTTTTCTTGGGTTCAATGTTATATTTTCTGACGTCCATGCCGAACTGGAGCTTCATCTTCTCCACAAGCTGGTCGATTTCATTGAGCGACTTCTTGCCGAAATTACGGAACTTCATGAGTTCGTTCCTGGAGTACGAAACCAGGTCGGCGAAAGTGTCGATGTCGGCAGCCTTCAGGCAGTTGTATGCCCTGACCGACAGACCCATGTCAGAGAGCTTGGTAAGGAGGAGATGCCTCATCCTGAGGCTCTCTTCGTCAAGCTCCTTGGAATCTGACTCGACAGTGCTCTCGATGGAGATCTTCTTGTCGTCGGTGAACAGCTTGAAATGGTAGATAAGGATGTTTGCCGCTTCCTGGAGCGCGACGTTGGGAGAAATCGATCCGTCGGTGATGATCTCGAGATTGAGTTTCTCATAATCGGTCTTCTGCTCCACGCGCCAGTTCTCGACAGTCCAGTTGACCTTCCTGATAGGAGTGTAGACAGCGTCGACGGGAATGGTCCCGATAGGCGTGTTCTCATCCCTCATCTCCTCGGCGGGCACGAAGCCGCGGCCCTTGGTGATGGTCAGGCTGATCTCGAATGTTACGGACGGTTCGAGGGAGCAGATGTGCTGCTCCGGATTCAACACCTTGAAAGAAGACAATCCTTTGGAGATATCCTCTGCGGTAAACTCGGTTTTGCCGCTGATCACGATGTTTGCCACCTCAGAGTCTGCGGTCTCGACCATCCTCTTGAACCTGACTTGCTTGAGGTTCAGGATGATGTCCTGCATGCCTTCAATGACTCCGGGGATCGTGGCGAATTCCTGGTCCACGCCGGAGACCTTGATCTGAGTGATAGCAAAACCTTCCAGAGAGGCGAGAAGGATGCGGCGGAGGGCGTTGCCGATGGTCTGTCCGTACCCAGGCTCAAGGGGCCTGAATTCGAAGCGGCCGACGGTATCGGTACCTTCGAGCATTATGACCTTGTCCGGTTTCTGAAATGCTAAGATTGCCATGTTGGTTCTTTTTGGGTGTTTACATTACTTCGAGTACAGGTCGACGATGAGCTGTTCGTTGATGCTCTCGGGGATGTCGGCCCTTGCAGGGATATTCAGGAACTTGCCTGCAAGCGCCTTGGAATCGAATTCGATCCAGGAATACTTGGGTGCGGAGGCAACGCTCTTCTGGATGACCTCCAGGCTCTTGGAACGCTCCCTGACGGCGACGACATCACCCGGCTTGACCTGTGCGGAAGGGATGTTGCAAACCTCTCCGTTGAGGGTGATGTGAGCGTGGCTTACGAGCTGCCTTGCGGCTGCCCTTGTAGGAGCTGCGCCCATTCTGTAGACGACGTTGTCGAGCCTTGATTCAAGAAGGAAGAGAAGGTTCTCACCCCTCAGACCGGGCATGCGGGATGCCTTGAGATAGGTGTTGTGGAACTGCTTCTCGAGAAGGCCGTACATGTATCTTACCTTCTGCTTCTCCTTCAGCTGGATACCATACTCGCGCTGCTTCTTGCGCTTGGATGCCAGACCATGCTGTCCCGGAGGATAGTTTCTCTTCTCGAAATCCTTGTCACTTCCGAAAATCGGTTCGCCGAACTTGCGGGCGATCTTAGTACTTGGACCAGTGTATCTTGCCATGGTAATTTGTTTTTAATTCTTTGATTAGACTTTACGACGGCCCTTTGGTCTGCATCCGTTGTGAGGCATGGGGGTCACATCGATGATCTCGGTGACGACGATGCCTGAATTGTTGATGGTTCTGATCGCGGACTCACGGCCTGCCCCAGGACCTTTCACATAACACTTGACCTTGCGGAGGCCGGCATCGTAGGCTGTCTTGGAAGCATCCTCAGCGGCCATCTGGGCTGCGTAAGGAGTGTTCTTCTTCGAACCCCTGAAACCGCACTTGCCTGCAGAAGACCAGCTTATAACCTGTCCCTGGCTGTTGGTGAGGGAGACGATCACATTGTTGAAGGTCGATGAAATATGGGCCTGGCCCGTAGCCTCAACCTTGACAACTCTCTTTGACGCTGTAGTTTTCTTTGCCATAATTCATCGAGTTTTACTTGGTTGCCTTCTTCTTGTTCGCAACTGTCTTCTTCTTGCCCTTCCTTGTACGGGCGTTGTTCTTCGTGCTCTGTCCGCGGACGGGCAGGCCGATACGGTGACGGATCCCCCTGTAGCATCCGATGTCCATCAGGCGCTTGATGTTCATCTGGACAGTGGAACGGAGCTCTCCCTCGATCTTGTACTCCTCGTTGATGAGGGTACGGATCTTGGCAACCTGCTCGTCGTTCCAGTCACCGACCTTGATGTCGTAATCGATACCGCACTCGTCAAGGATCTTCCTCGCGGAGCTGCGGCCGATACCGTAGATGTAGGTGAGGCCTATCTCACCATGCTTGTTGTTCGGTAAATCAACACCGGCTATTCTTGCCATAATCTATCTTTGACTTTATTTGTTTTACAAATGACTGTTATCCCTGGCGCATCTTGAACTTGGGGTTCTTCTTGCAGATGACGTAGAGGCGTCCCTTGCGTCTGACGATCTTGCAATCTTCACTGCGCTTCTTGATGGATGTTTTGACTTTCATATCGCGTAATTTTTTATTTGTACCTGAAAGATATCCTTCCCTTCGTCAAATCATAAGGTGAAATTTCAACCCGTACCTTGTCTCCCAGGAGGATATGGATGAAGTTCATCCTCATCTTTCCCGAGATGTTGCACAGAAGGACGTGGCCGTTCTCGAGCTCCACCTTGAACATAGCGTTAGGAAGAGTCTCGATAACTTTTCCGTCTTGTTCTATTGCTACTTGCTTGGACATTGAAAAAACACTTTAAAATTTACCAGTACTTTCTATGTAATCGAAGGTTGACAGCTGCTCGGCCTTACCGTGACGGACAACAACCGTAAGCTCATAGTGGGCGGCCTTCTTGTGGTCGGAAGTGTGTACGGCCCACCCGTTGCGGGCGACATACACTCCCCTTCCACCGGCATTGATCATAGGTTCTATGCATATGACCATTCCGTCCACCAGCCTGCACCCATGGCCCTGGCGCCCGTAGTTCGGGACGCCCGGCTCTTCGTGCATATGCCTTCCGAGCCCGTGTCCTTCAAGCTCCCGGACCACCGAGAAACCGAAAGACTCGGCGTACGATTGCACCGCGTGTCCGATGTCACCGGTACGGTTCCCGGCCACTGCGGCCTCAATGCCCTTGTAGAGCGAAGCCTTCGTGACGTCGAGGAGCTTCCTGGTGGCGGCATCCACTTCCCCGACAGGGAAAGTGTATGCCGAATCACCATTGTAGCCCTTGTACAGCGTCCCGATGTCAGCGCTGACGATGTCGCCCTCCTTGAGGACATAGTCGGACGGAAAACCGTGGACTACGACATCGTTGACCGACATGCAGGTGGCTGCGGGAAAACCCTCGAAGCCCAGGAAGCTAGGTATCGCGCCGCTGTCGCGTATGAAAGTCTCGGCCACCTCATTCAACTTCGCAGTTGTCACACCAGGGGCGACCATCTTGCCGACTTCCGCCAACGTCTTGGAGACGATTATGGCATTCTCGCGCAACAGTTCGATTTCTTCTTCTGTCTTAGGCTTAACCATCAATCTTACAATTATCGGATTAATTACATTCCAGAACGACCGCTCAGGCGACCGGTCTTCATCAGACCGTCGTAATGACGCATGAGCAGGTAGCTCTCTATCTGCTGGAGAGTATCAAGGACGACACCCACAAGGATCAGGAGGGAAGTACCGCCATAGAAGCTTGCGAACGCATCGTTGACTCCGGCGATCCTGGCAAAAGCAGGGAGGATCGCAATGATTGCAAGGAATATGGAACCGGGAAGGGTGACCTTCGACATGATGGAGTCGAGATAGTTCATGGTCGCCTTGCCGGGTTTTACTCCAGGAATGAAACCGCCATTCTTCTTCATGTCCTCAGCCATCATGGTCGGATTGACGGTGACGGCAGTGTAGAAGTAAGTGAAGATTATGACGAGCAGACCGAATATCAGGTTGTACCAGAATCCGGTGTAGTTGGACAGCGTGGCTGCCAGACCCCTGGTCGCATCGAAGCGGGAGAAGAGCAGCGGGAAGAGCATCAGTGCCTGGGCGAAGATGATAGGCATCACGCCGGCGGCATTGATCTTCAAGGGAATGTACTGGCGGACACCGCCGTACTGCCTGTTCCCGATGACCCTCTTGGCGTACTGTACAGGAACCCTCCTGACAGCCTGGACCAGGGCGATGGTGGCAACGATCACGAAGAACCAGATGATCAGTTCCACGATGAGGGCGATAGGACCGCCGCCGGCAGTCGTGGAGACCTTGGTACCGATCTCGGCGACCAGCGCATAAGGCAGGCGGGCCACGATACCGATCATGATTAAGAGGGAGATACCGTTACCGATACCCCTGTCGGTAATCCTTTCACCAAGCCACATGACGAACATCGAACCTGCCATCAGGATGATGGTGGCCACGAGGTTGTACATGAACGAGCTCCAGCCGAGGGAAGTCTCCGCCAGGAACGCAGATCCGGGGATCTGGGTGTGGATGGAGGCGATGTAGGCAGGGCCCTGGATGCAGAGGATCAGGATGGTCAGATACCTCGTGATCTGGTTCATCTTCCTGCGGCCGCTCTCACCCTCGTACTGCAATTTCTTGAAGTAAGGGACGAACATGCCCAGGAGCTGGACCACGATGGAAGCGGAGATGTAAGGCATCACACCCAGCGCGAAGATGGACGCGTTGCCGAAGGCACCTCCGGAGAACATGTTCAAGAGTCCGACAAGACCCTGCTGGGTGCTTGTCTGAAGCTCGGCCAGCATGGTGGTGTCGATGCCCGGGAGGACGATGAAACAGCCCAGCCTGTAGATAAGCACAAGCAGGAACGTGTAGCCCAGCCTCGTACGGAGCTCCTCGATCTTGAAGATGTTCTTTATTGTTTCAATAAACTTCTTCATCGCTATTTACCGTTTACGATTGCCTTGCCGCCGGCAGCCTCGATCTTGGAGACCGCAGAGGCTGAGAATGCGTCAGCTGTCACGGTAAGGGCTGCGGTGAGCTCACCGTTGCCAAGAACCTTCACGAGGTCCTTGAGGTCGGCGAGGCCGTAAGCCTTGATGTCATCGATGCCGAACTCGGTCTTGCCGGTAGTGTCATGAAGAGCCTGGAGGGAAGCAAGGTTGACCGCCTTGTATTCAACCCTCGTGGGATTCTTGAATCCGAACTTGGGGACACGCCTCTGGATAGGCATCTGTCCACCTTCGAAACCGATCTTGTGTTCGTATCCGGAGCGTGATTTCGCACCCTTGGTTCCACGGGTGGCTGTACCGCCCTTGCCTGAACCCTGGCCGCGACCTACGCGCTTGCTGTTATGAGTTGCACCTATTGCAGGTTTCAAATTCTCCAGTTTCATCTGTAATCCTCCTATTCTGTTTCTTCAACTTCTACAAGGTGACGGATCTTTGCGAGCATACCCATAGTCACCGGATTCTTTTCCACCTCTACGGTCTGGTGCATGCGGTGCAGTCCGAGGGAGCGCAGGTTTGCGAGCTGCCTCTTGTCCGAACCGTTCTTGCTTCTAACCTGGGTTATCTTGAGTTTTGCCATAATCGTAGTCCTCCTCTTATCCGTTAAACACTTTGCTCATGGGAATACCGCGAAGTCCTGCGACAGTGTAGGCGTCCCTCATCTGGGTGAGGGCGGTGACGGTAGCCTTTACAAGGTTGTGAGGGTTGGAAGAACCCTTTGACTTTGCAAGGACGTTCTGGATGCCGGCCGACTCGAAGACGGCACGCATGGCACCACCGGCCTTCACACCGGTACCGGGAGCTGCGGGCTTCATAAACACTACGGAACCTCCGAACTTGGATTCCTGCTCGTGAGGGATGGTGGTGTTGATGATGGGGATCCTTACAAGGTTCTTCTTAGCATCCTCGACACCCTTTGCGATGGCAGCTGTCACTTCATTGGCTTTTCCAAGACCATAACCAACAACGCCGTTCTCGTCACCCACTACCACGATGGCGGCAAAGCGGAAGTGACGACCACCCTTAGTAACCTTGGTTACTCGCTGGATGGCGACCAGTCTGTCCTTAAGTTCCAGATCTGAGGTCTTTACTCTTTTAACATTTGTATTTGCCATAGTCTTTCAATTAGAATACGAGGCCGCCTTCACGGGCAGCGTCTGCCAAACTTTTAACCCTACCATGATAGAGGTAACCTCCACGGTCGAACGAGACGGTGGTGATTCCCTTCTCGATCGCACGCTGGGCTACCGCCTTTCCGACGATGGCTGCGGCGTCGATGCCGTTCTTGCCCTTGCACTCGGCGGCAAGGCCCTTATCGTTCGATGCGGCGGCTACGAGAGTCACGCCCTTTTCGTCATCGATTACCTGGGCATAGATCTGCTTGTTGCTTCTGAAGACTACCAGTCTAGGCCTCTCGGCTGTTCCATTGACATGCTTGCGGATGCGGTAATGGATTCTTCTTCTTCTTTCTATTCTATTCAATGCCATATCTGTGTCCTCCTGAATTATTTAGCTGCAGCAGTCTTGCCGGCCTTGCGGCGGAGCTGCTCGCCGGCGAACTTGATACCCTTGCCCTTGTAAGGTTCAGGCTTGCGGAGTGAGCGAATCTTGGCCGCCACCTGTCCGAGAAGCTGCTTGTCGGTGCTCCTGAGGATGAGGACAGGGTTCTCTCCCTTCTTGACTGCGGGAGTTTCTGCCTTGATCTCTGGAGCGAGGAGAAGCTGGATCTCGTGGGAGTAGCCGAGGGACATAGTGAGGAGCTGGCCGTCAGCAACCACGCGGTAACCGACACCGACGAACTCCTGCTTGGTCTCGAAGCCCTTGGAGACACCCTGGACCATGTTGTTCACGAGTGCGCGGTAGAGACCGTGCATCGAACGGTGGCGGGGCTGGTCCGTAGGACGCTCGAACTTGATTTCATTATCCTCGATGGTGACTTTGATGTCGGGATCGACTTTCTGGGAGAGTTCACCAAGAGGTCCTTTAACCTTCAACACGTTGCCAGGGAGAACTTCGACGTTCACCTTGTCCGGAAGGCTTACAGGCAATTTACCTATTCTTGACATTATTCGTAAGTTTTAATTAATAAACATAACAGATAACCTCTCCCCCGACATTCTGGTTCTTGGCTTCCTTGTCGGTCATCAGACCCTTGGAAGTGGAAAGGATGGCAATGCCAAGTCCGTTGAGGACGCGCGGCATGTTGGCTACGTCAGCATAGACCCTCATACCAGGAGTGGAGATGCGCTCGATCTTCTTGACGGCGGCCATCTTGGTCTGGGGATGATACTTCAGAGCGATCTTGATCGTGTTGTAAGGGGTGCCCTCGACAACCTTGTAGCTGAGGATGTAGCCCTTCTCGCAAAGGATCTCGGTGATGGCAACCTTCATCTTGGACGAGGGGATCTCCACGACCTTCTTCCCTGCCAGATAAGCGTTGCGGATCCTAGTAAGATAATCTGCAATTGGATCAGTCATTTTTTTTAGATTTTTTTTAGATCGACGCCATGAGGCGCCCGATATCCGATTGTTAATAAATTAATATGTTACCAGCTAGCTTTCTTCACGCCGGGGATCAGGCCGTTGCTGGCCATCTCACGGAACTGGATCCTGCTCAGACCGAACTTCCTCATGTAGCCCTTGGGACGGCCGGTGAGGGAGCAGCGGTTGTGGAGGCGGCAAGGAGAAGAGTTCTTGGGGAGCTTGTCCAGGGCGGCCCAGTCACCGGCTTCCTTGAGAGCCTGCCTCTTGGCAGCGTACTTAGCAACCAGTTTCGCGCGCTTTACTTCGCGAGCTTTCATTGATTCTTTTGCCATATTCCTTAGTTATTATGTTTCTTGAACGGCAGTCCGAACGCAGCGAGGAGGGCATGTGCCTCTTCGTCAGTCTTGGCTGTGGTAACGAACGTAATCTCCATTCCGTGAACCCTGGGGTTCTTGTCGATGTCGACTTCGGGGAAGATAAGCTGCTCCTTGAGTCCGAGGGTGTAGTTGCCCCTTCCGTCCATCTTCTCGGCGATGCCGTTGAAGTCGCGGATACGAGGGAGGGATACACGCACCAGCCTCTCGAGGAACTCATACATCTTGACGTCACGCAGGGTGACCTTCACTCCGATGGGCATGCCCTTGCGGAGGCGGAAGTTGGAGACGTCCTTCTTGGAAGAGGTGAGGACAGCCTTCTGGCCGACGATCTTCGCGAGTTCCTCTGCGGCCTCTTCGACAAGCTTCTTGTCCTGGGTCGCGTCGCCGATACCCTCGTTGATGGTGATCTTGACGAGCCTGGGGACCTGCATCACGGTCGTGTAGGAGAACTGCTGCATGAGCTTCCCTACGATCTCTTCTTTATAAACCTTCTTGAGGGAAGGTACATAATCCTTCGGAAGTTCCTGGACTTCTACGGTCTTTGTTGCTTTCTTTGCCATAATTAGATCTCCTCTCCTGATTTCTTAGCGTAACGGACCTTCTTTCCGTCCACGAACTTGTAGCCGACCCGGGTAGCCTTCTGGCTGGAGGGATCGACGAGGTTGACGTTGGAAATGTGGATTGCGGCCTCCTGCTTGATGATGCCGCCCTGAGGCTGCTTGGAGTTGGGTTTGGTGTGCCTGCTCACCACGTTGACACCTTCCACGATAACGCGGTCCTCGGCAGGGAAGACGGTCAGGACCTTTCCTACCTTGTTCTTGTCGTTCCCGGCATTGACTATAACGGTGTCACCCTTCTTGATGTGTAACTTCTTCATGACTTTCAATGGTTAAAGGACCTCCGGTGCCAGTGAAACAATCTTCATGTAATTGTCACGCAGCTCCCTGGCCACAGGGCCGAAGATACGTGTGCCGCGAAGCTCGCCCGCTCCGTTGAGAAGGACGCAAGCGTTGTCGTCGAAACGGATGTAGGAACCATCCTGGCGGCGGATTTCTTTCTTTGTACGAACAACGACAGCCTTCGAGACCGTACCCTTCTTGGCGTCACCGCTGGGCAGGGCGCTCTTGATCGCAACGACGATCTGGTCGCCGACTGTCGCATATCTGTGATGCGTACCTCCAAGCACGCGGATGCAAAGGACTTCCTTGGCACCGCTGTTGTCAGCCACATTCAAACGTGTTTCCTGCTGTATCATAATTACTTGACTTTTTCTACGATTTCAACTAATCTCCACCTCTTGGTCTTGCTCAGAGGACGGGTTTCCATGATGCGTACGGTATCACCCTCGCTGCACTCGTTCTTGTCGTCCTGTGCGACGAACTTGGCGGTCTGCTTGATGAATTTTCCGTAGAGGGGATGCGATTTCCTGGTCTCGACGGACACGACGATGGTCTTGTCCATCTTGGTGCTGACCACTACTCCGATTCTTTCCTTACGAAGATTTCTTTCCATAACTATTTCTGTTCTTTTTCTTTCTCAGCGAGGATGGTGATCATGCGAGCGATATCCTTCCTGACTTTCTTGAATTCCGATGTATCCTCCAATGGAGAGATGGCATGATTGAGCTTCATGTTGTCCAGTTTGTTCCTGTCGAGCTGGATGCGGTCCTTCAGGTCTGCGATGGACATTTCGCGTACTTCAGATGTCTTCATTACTTCTACTCCATTTATTATTCAACATAATCCCTGCGGACGACGAACTTGGTCGCGACGGGGAGCTTGTGGGCCGCAAGGCGCATAGCCTCCTTCGCGGTTGCGAGAGGAACGCCTTCCGCCTCGAAGAGGATACGGCCGGGGGTGACCGGGGCTACGAATCCCTGAGGATCGCCCTTACCCTTACCCATACGGGTATCGAGAGGCTTTTTCGTAAAAGGCTTGACCGGGAAGATCCTGATCCAGATCTGGCCCTCACGGTTCATGCAACGGGAAATTGCCTGACGGGCGGACTCAATCTGCTGCGCAGTGATCCAGCAGTTCTCCAGGGTCTTCAGACCGAAGGAACCGAACGCGAGCTGATTGCCCCTCTGGGCCATACCCTTCATCACGTTCTTTTGTTCCCTTCTGTACTTTGTTTTCTTTGGCTGTAACATTGCTGTATTACTTTAAAATAATTTCCAAAAATTCCCAAATATCTAAGTATCAATGACTTAAGCCATTACACCCCGATTTTTTGGACTGCAAAGTTAGCAAAAAAACCTGGATTTCAAAGATTATTTGAAAAATTTCCAAACATTTTCGACCCGGAAACCAGCCAAAGAAAAAGGTAATTTTCAAGTAATTACAAAAGAAGTCAAAAAAAATATCTCCACGGTTTCGACATACACGCGAGAGGGGTTTCAGCATGGCACGTTTTTTTCGGGGAAAATGCTGCATCCAGCGCATAACCGGCAACCGGACATGAAAGAAGCGTACAGATATTCACTGACCATCGCCTTCCTGGCGAGCCTGCTGGCCCCGCAGGGCCTGCTGGCCCAGAGGGAGGACGACGATTTCATGCCCCGGGTGATAAGGACGGGACGCTCCGGCTACATGGGCTACAGGGTGGAACAGGGGGACACCGTCTATTACGACAGCATGACCCCGGTGTGGGTTTTCCCGAAAGGGCACAGGAGCGACAGGAAGGAACTCCGGAAATACTACAAGCTCGTCTACAACTTCAACAAGGTGTATCCCTACGCCCTCCTCGCCAAGAGCATGGTCCGGGACGTCAACGACTACATCGCCGAGAACAACCTCCGCCGCATGAAGAAGGAGAAATACATCAGCCAGATGCAGAAGCAGCTGTTCGCAGTCTACGAGAAGCCCCTCCGGAACATGAGCATCTCCCAGGGAAGGCTGCTGCTCAAACTGATCGACCGGGAAGTCGGGAAGTCCTCCTTCAGCATCATCAAGGACTACAAGAGCGGAATCACCGCAGGCTTCTGGCAAGGGATCGCCAAGGTCTTCGGCAACGACCTGAAATCCCGCTACGATCCGGAAGGCGACGACAAGATGACTGAATACCTGGTGGAAAAATGGAAGAGAGGCGAATTCGACGCCCTCTACTTCTCGATATTCTGGGAAGAGCCCAAGCGGCCGGACCTCAAGTCGTACAAGGCGAAGTTCGAGGACTGAGGATCCATCCAGTCCTTAAGTATCATGAAACCGGCACCGCCGGGAAGCGTCATCTCGACGCTTGCATGGTAATGCCCGAATATGAACTGGTCGACCCGGTTCTTCCGGGAAAATGCCTCCGCGAACTTGTACAGGGGCTCGTCCTCGCCCCTGAAGGCGTAAACGCCCGGCTTGGAGGTACGGCTCCGCTTCGACCAGATCCTTGCCAGGCTGAAAGCGAGCGTAGGATGGATGAGGCTGGCGAACAGCCTTTGGCACACCCTGTTGTGGAAGACGCTGCGCATCAGCTTGTAGGAATACATCCCCGGACCAAGGCCGTCGCCGTGTCCCAGGCAGAAGACCTTGTCCCCTATCGTGGTCACGTACGGCTGCCGCAGGACCCGGATCCCCATGTCGCTGAAATAGTGGAAGCACCAGATGTCATGGTTGCCCGGGAAGAAAAAGACTTCGACCCCGGAATCCATCAGGTCCTGCAGGGAAGCGAAGACCTTGACGTAGCCCTTGGGGACCAGGTCGCGGTACTCGAACCAGAAATCCCAGATGTCGCCAAGCATGTAGAGGGCGAGGGTCCTGTCGCGCGGGATCGAATCCAGGAACTCCACGAAACGGGCTTCCCGGAGAGCGGGGTCCCCGACATCAAGGCCAAGATGGACATCGGAGACGAAATAAACGAGCGTCCTTTCCACCATCGTGCGTCCGCTATGCGAAAATGAATATCAGGACGGCTGCAACCACGCAGTAGAGCGCGAACCAGGAGAGCCTGGCCTTGCGGACGATGGCTATCATCACCCTGCAGGCGAAAAGGCCGGAGACGAAGGCGGCCAGGAAACCGGCGACAAGGCACGACAGGGGCAGGCCGCCGCCCAGGGCCGCCTCGCCGGACAGTCCCTTGACAAGGTCCAGCAACTGCTCGCCGATGATGGGTACAAGGACCATCAGGAAGGAGAACTGCGCCATCACTTCCCTTTTGACACCGCAGAGCAGGCCGGTGGCGATGGTGGTTCCTGAACGGGAAAGGCCCGGCGCCACCGCGAACGCCTGGCCGATGCCCACCGCGAAGGCCTGCAGATACGATATCCCGTTGCGGACTTCCGTCCCGCCGGGCGATTTCCTGCCTCCGAAACGGTCGGACAGGAAAAGCAGCAGGGCCGTGACCAGCAGGCAGCATGCCACGACGGTCAGGCTGTCACCGAACAAGGCCTCGACCTTGTCCTTGAACAGCAGGCCGACAAGGGCCACCGGGACCATCGACACGACCAGCTTGAACACATAATCGGTCTCGTCGTTGTACTTGAACTTGAACAAGCCCGCCAGAAGCCTGCAGACAGGCTTCCAGAAGACGACGACCGTGCTCAGGACCGTAGCGAGATGGACGGTGACGGTAAAGTCGAGGAAGCCCTCGGCGTCCACGCCGAGCAACTCCTTGAAGATCATAAGGTGACCGCTGGAACTGACGGGCAGGAACTCGGTAAGGCCCTGCGCCAGGCCCAGCAGGAGAGCCTGCAGCCAGTCCATCACTTATCCTCCTCCTTCCCTTCAGGACCGGCCTTGGGGCGTTTCATGATGGCGATTATCTCTATCGCGATGCCGCAGAGGATCACCAGCGGGGCTGCTACCAGCCTCCTGAAATCGAACATCGCCCAGTTGAAGACCTGCGGGTCCTTGCTCCCGCCGCCCATCATCAGGATGAAGCCGGCTACTATGACAAGCAGTCCCGCCAGGAAAAGCCTCAGCCCCTTCCGGGTGATGGCCATCTTTGTATTTGCGTCGTTTTCCATATTCATTCATTCAATGCCCCGGCCGGCGGGGCGTCCTTCAAAGCCGGGCTCAGCGCTGGCCGGCTAGTAGTACAATTCGTTCCTGGACAGGGAAACGAGCCTGCCCACGACGAAGAAGGTGCTCACAAGGCAGATGACGATGCCGGCGACAAGCATGACCGCCGTGACCATCGCCAGCGACTCCGGAGGGAACACTTCCGTGACCTGGACGAACTCCTTCTTCAGGAAATATATGATCAGCGCCATCATCAGGGTCGCAAGCAACGCCGCCACGACTCCCTGTATCACCGACTTCCAGAGGAACGGCCGGCGTATGAAGGCCTTGGTGGCGCCCACCAGCCTCATCGTGTGGATAGTGAAGCGCTTCGAGTAGACGTCCAGCCTCACCGTATTGTTGATGAGGACGAACGAGATGAACAGCAGCAACAGTATGAATACCCCTAGCACCAGGGATATTCGCTTGAGGTTGGCGTTAAGTTTCTCGACGAGCGACTGCTGGTACACGACCTCGTCGACCAGGGGGGACGCCGAAACCAGGTCCTTCACCATGGCCAGGCTGTCCGTGGAGACATAGTCGGCCTTGAGGGTGACGTCGATGGACACCGGGATGGGAGAAGACTCGAACACGCTCAGGAAATCAGGCCCCAGCATCTCGGCCATCTCGCGGGTCCCCTGCTCCCTTGTGACAAGGCTGGTCTCCTTGACGAAGGGCCTGGCGTCGAGTTCCGCCTGGAACTTCGCCGCAGCCTCCTCATCCACATCGGGGGTCATCAGCACCGAAACCTGCATGTTTTCCTTGAAATAGTCGGAAACGCTCCTCGCGTTGACGAGCAGAAGGGCGGCAATCCCCACAAGCAGCAGCACCAGGCTGATGCTTATCACCGTGGAAATCCATGATCCCACGAGTCTTCTGCGAAACAGTTTGTTTTCTCCGGCAGCCATCGTCGCCTATTACACCAAATTGGTTTCAAAGATAATGAAATATGGAAAAACGAAAAAAAATTCTTACCTTTGTAAGACAACATTTTTGCAAATGGGAAATTCCGTAAAGAGAGTTCTGTTCGTAAACTCAGAGATAATGCCGTTCCTCCCCGAGACTCCGGTTTCGAGGATCGGTCGGTATCTTCCGCAGGGCATCCAGGAAAGGAAGAAGGAAATCCGCGCATTCATGCCGCGTTACGGCTGCATCAACGAGAGGAAGAATCAGCTCCATGAGGTGATCCGGCTCTCCGGGATGAACATAATCATAGGCGACGTGGACAGCCCGCTCGTGATCAAGGTCGCATCGATCTCCTCGGCCAGGATACAAGTCTACTTCGTCGACAATGACGACTTCTTCAAGCGCAAGCAGCTCGCCTTCGACGCCGACGGGAAGTTCTTCGAGGACAACGGCCAGAGGGCCGTGTTCTTCGCCCGCGGAGTCCTGGAAACCGTCAAGAAGCTGCGCTGGGCTCCCGACATCGTCCACTGCCAGGGATGGATTTCGCATCTTGTCCCGATCTACCTGAAGAAAGTGTACAACAACGACCCCATATTTGCAGAAAGCAAGATCGTCACCTCCCTCTACGACGAGACCGCCGGGATGACGTTCCCCCCGGAGTTCAAGGACACCGTCAAGTGCGGCGGCATCCAGGACAAGGACCTGGAACTGCTGGAGGACCCCGATGGCATAAATCTTGCGGAACTCGCCGCTTCGTACTCGGACGGTGTGATCTATGGTTCCGGAAGCCTGGACGGAAAGCTCGTCAAGTTCTGTGAAGGACTCGCCGTCCCCAAGCTGGCTTTCGATGAAGAATCCGTCGCCTCGGGACGCTACATCGACGAGTACGACGGTTTTTATCAACAGTTGTAGGCAGTAATGAAAAAACTCCTTGCAGTACTGGGACTCGCCGCAGGCCTCGCAACCGCCTGCATCAACACTGACCAGACACTTGGTGAGCAGTTTGTAGCCACCAACCAGAAATACGACTTCTACTCTGCCGAGTTCGACATTCCGGACGTCCGGATGCGGCCGGTGGACAGCCTTACCGCATATTCATCGATGAGGATCACCATCGGCGCCGTCCGCGACGAGGACTACGGCCTCTACCGCAGGGCTTCCGCAGTCACCCTCGTACCCGTCCTCAAGTCCGTGGATTTCGGCAAGGACCCGGTGTTCAAGCGCATGCGCTTCAGGGCCGCCATCGACTCGGTGTCGGTCGCGGATGAGAGCCAGCTGAACATCCTCCAGAACGTCAACGTCTACGAGATGACGGAACCCCTGGACTCGAAGAAGTATTTCTCCAGGACCCCTGTCAAGCACGGCGACAGGCGGATCACGAAGGGCGTCCCGGTGACCAACGGCAAGGACTCCCTCACATTCGAATTCACCGAGGAGTTCGGCAAGCGTTTCCTCGAGATCAAGGATTCCGACCTGACCGACATGAAGACCTACACGAAGAAGTTCCCCGGCATCTACCTGACCACGGACGACCCCGCAGGGAACGGAGGCAGGATCAACATGTTCGACATGGAGATCCTGACCAATGCCGGCGGATACCTCACCAGGACGGACAACTACGCCGTGATGTACTTCAACGCCGAGTTCGACGGCGTCCGCAAGGACTCCCTGCTCATGTTCTACTTCAGTCCCCTGGAGTTCCAGGACCTTGATTCGCTCATAACGGCCGTCACCCTGCCCACGCAGTACGTTTTCAACACCGACTACCATGAGACCGACGGCCTGGCCGGCCAGGCCACCGACAAGATCTACGTCGAAGGCGGTAGCGGACTCAAGCCGATGGTGCCTGCGGCCCAGATCAAGGAAATCGTGGAGAATGAAATCCGCAGGAACGGAGGAGACCCCTCCAAGGCCATCATTTCCAAAGCCACGATAGAGCTTCCCTTCGAGTTCCCCGAGGACTACACCACCATGTTCAGATATCCCCTGATCCTCAGCCCGACTGTCAGGATCAAGACGGATTCGACCGTGACCTTCGCCGGACTGACCGACGCCAGCGTCTCCGCGGAAAACCAGGGAGACATCAACCGCTCCCTCTGCAACTACGCCCCCGACGTCACCCACCACGTCCAGCAGCTCCTGCGGGCAGGCGCGGACAAGGACCTGACCAATTTCGACATCTGGTTCCTGATCATGTGGTACGAATACACCACCACGACCAACACATCTGCGAGCGAGCTTGCCAGCTACTACCAGCAGCTGGCCTACTACTCCTACTACAACCAGCTCTACGGAGGCGGCAGTTCATCCTACGGCTACGGAAGCAGCTACAGCAACTACTACAACTACATGATGATGGCTCAGTATGCTTCCGCATCGGCTACCCAGACTTCCGTCAACACCGAGATGGACAAGGACCGCTACTACCATGCAGTCCTCAACGGTCCCACCGCACCCGGCAGGAAGCCCAAGCTCAAGTTCACCTACGCACTTCCAAGGGAATAACCCTCCCGCAAGACTTCCAGTACCGCACGTCCCCCCTGCACACGCTGCGCCACCGCGCAGGGTGACTGCCCTCACGGCTGCCACCCCGGCAAAGACCTGAGCTGCGCCCTTGGGCCGCCAAGGTGCAGCGGTGAGGCAAGCAGGCTGCCGACGCTGAACCGCGGCGCAAAAAAAAGAGGCCGGCCAACCTGGCCGACCTCCTTCGATTTTCGTGTCAAGGGGATTAAGCCTCCTCCTTTCCAGCGAGTTTCTCGATAACCTTGTCAATGGCGTCCTTTACCGTTGCGATCGATGCGGTTTCCTCATCGGGAATCTTGATACCGAAAACCCTTTCAAACTCCATGAGAAGCTCCACGGTGTCGAGGGAATCAGCTCCGAGATCATTTGTAAAGTTGGCGGATTCAGTCACTTCTGACTCTTCAACGCCGAGCTTGTCAACGATAATCGCTTTGACTTTCTTTACGATTTCTTCTTCAGTCATGATAAAAAAATTATAAATGTTATGTCCAAATTAAAAACTCATCGCGGCTCGACATTGCACATACCGTACCACAATAAGTTCCGCAAAGTAAATAAAAATAAGTCAATTCTCCAAATCACCCGATTCTTTCCCTCCTGCTGAGGTTGAGCCAGATTCTCAGCCCGTTCAGGGAATTGAGGAGGTAGAAGATGTATTTGACGAGCATGACCGCCGCATTGCCGGAAGCCCCTGGTCCCATGAGAGTCACCGCCCATAAGGAAATGGACGAGATGTTCACGAGTATCCAGATGTACCACTGCTCCATGAAAGCGAAACTCAGCAGCACCTGTCCGGCTATGTTCAACGCCATGACCGTAGCGTCGAGAAGGACCTTGGGCTTGCTCACCGAATCGATCCTGCCCTGGGCAAGCTGGGCCTTGTCCACGAACAGCAGGATAAGGTAAAGGGCGGCAATCCCTGCCAGGAGCCCGGCCGCCAGCCACGCCCACTGCCTTCGCGACAGTCTCCGGGCCCTCAGTCCCGACTCTCCGCCAGCCCCCTTTTCCAAGGCGGCTCCCCTCTTCCTCCACTGCCAGAAACCGACGAACTGCATCGGCAGGAAATAGAAGGCATGCAACGCGAAATTGCCCATGATCCCGTTGTCCAGCAGCACTATGGACGCAATCACCACATCGACGAGTCCGAAGACGAAGGTCAGTATGTGGCCGTTTGCCGAAAGCACGGTGTTGAGGATACCCATCATCGCACCGAATGCGGCGAGTACCAGCATGAAAGTGCGAGCGCCAGGCTGCTGAAGTTTGAAAATGGTTGTCAGAGTGAGGGCAACCAGCATTCCGGCGACCAGGAATATGTTGAAGGCGAGGTTGAATCTCCTCTCTTTTTCCGCGTTCATCATTTGTAGCGACTTATGATTGGATGCCTGACAAGTTATTGCACCTGCAAATATAGTAAATCATCTTTTTATCTATCTTTGCAATATACGGCCGGTTTCCCCGAAGGCCGCCGGTCCTCTACAACACAGGCATGCATTTGAAGAAATCCATATCATTTCTCTTCCTCCTGACCCTTTTCGCCCCGTCCGTCATGGCGGAGGGACCGTTCAGGCTGGGAGGCAAGGTCACGGACGCCCAGACCGGAGAACCCCTGCCGGGGGTCGTCGTAAGGCTTGACGACAACTACCTCTGGGCCGTTACCGGAAAGGATGGCTGCTACACCTTCGACAAGGTGCAGGAAGGAAGTTACACCTTGAACGCATCCTACCTTGGCTACGTTGACATCAACGAAAGGATCGACATCCGGGGGGACATCTCCGGACATGACCTGAAGATGTCGCTCAACAGCCTGGCGCTCAAGGAAGTGGTGGTCACCGCAGAAAGCTCGAAAGACAATGTCGGCACCTCCCGCAGGATAGGAAGGAACGCCCTCGACCACATGCAAGTGTCCAGCATGACGAACATAGCGGCCCTGATGCCTGGCGGCAAGACCGTCAATCCGGACCTCACTGCCGACAACGTGCTCGCCCTGCGTGCCGGTGGCACCACCGCCGGCAATGCGGCCTTCGGGACGGCCATCGAGATCGACGGAGTGAGGATGGGGGACAACGCAAGCCTGACAGGGATGAACGGCGTCAGCACCAGGGGTATTTCCGTCGAGAACATCGAGTCCGTGGAAGTCATCACGGGCGTCCCCTCCGCCGAATACGGCGACCTGAACAACGGAATGGTCAGGGTCATCACCAAGAAGGGACGCACCCCGGTCAGCGTCACCTTCTCCGTCAACCCGAGGACCTACGAAACCTCGGCCTCGAAGGGAATCGACCTGGGAGAAGGCAGAGGCATCCTCAACGTAAGCGGGGAACTGGCCAGGGCGACAAGGAAACTGACCTCGCCCTACACATCCTACACCAGGCGCGGCTTCACCTTCGACTACAGCAATACCTTCAACCATAAGTGGAGGCTCGAAGCCGGCGTCACCGGAAACATAGGAGGGATGGACAGCAAGGACGACCCGGACCTGTTCTCTGAGGAATATTCAACGGCAAGGGACAACCTCCTGACCCCTCATTTCAAGCTCCTGTGGCTGCTCAACAAGGGGTGGGTGACGAACTTGAGACTCGAAGGCTCCGTCTACTACCACGACCAGACCGAGCACGTCCACTCCTACAACTCCTTCGCCTCTTCGCAGCCCTCGGTCCACGCCGAAGCCGAAGGCTACAGCGTGGCGGAGGCGCTGCCGCTCACCTACTACTCCGACCAGGTCACCGACTCCAGGGAACTCGACTGGGCGGCCGGCCTCCACTACGACTGGCTGAAGCGATGGGGAAAGAGAAAGAACGTCCTCAAGGCCGGGATCCAGTGGAAGGCCAACGGCAACGTCGGTGAGGGAGAGTACTACCATGATCCCGCCCTGGCCGCCAACGGCTACCGGCCCAGGCCGTATTCCGAGTACCCCTACATGCACAACCTGGCCGCATACCTCGAGGACAAGCTGACGCTGCCCATAGGCGGCACGGTGCTGGACGTCAGCGCCGGGCTCCGCCTTGAGAAGCTTTTCATCAGGGGCACAAGCTACGACAACCTCCGGACCCTGTCGCCGCGCCTCAACGCCAAATGGTCCCTCGGGGAGAAGGTCGCAGTCCGCACGGGATGGGGGATAACCCGGAAACTCCCCTCGTTCTACATCCTGTTCCCGCGGCAGGAATATAGGGACATCCAGACATTCGCATATTCCTACGGGCAGGCCGGGGAGGCCGCCTACATCTATTACACCCAGCCTTACACCATGGCCTACAATCCGGGCCTGAGGTGGCAGCGGAACACCAATGCGGAGGCCGGGATCGACATCGATGCCGGGGGAATCAAAGTGAGCCTGGTTGCTTTCAGCAACATTACTTCCGACCCCTACGAGTTCACCAACGCCTACACTCCGTTCTCTTACGGGATCATGTCGCTGCCGGAGGGGTTCAGGCCCGCCGGCGGGGTGGAAGCCGCCCTGGACAGGCAGACCGGGCAGGTCTGGCTCAGGAACTCCCACCAGGACTACTGGACGGCAGCCGACCTCAAGGTGAAGGACAGGACCTTCGCCGCAGCCCGCAGGCAGGCCAACGGCGGAGCCGTAAGGAGGAAGGGAGCTGAGCTGACGGCCGACTTCCCCGAGATCAAGGCGCTGCGCACGCAGCTGCGGCTGGATGCCGCCTACACCCTCACCCGTTTCGTCGACGACATTGAATATGCCTACTACAACAACGGATGGTCGCACACTTCGGTCCCGGACATGTCGTACCAGTACGCCGGCATCTATGCCGGAGGCAACTCCGTGTCCAACGGAAGGGAGACCAGGAACCTGGACGCAAACCTCACATCGATCACCCACATCCCGGAAGCCCGGATAATCATCACCTGCAGGCTGGAAGCCGCCCTCCTGAGGTACAGCCGGAACCTTTCCGAGCATGACGGGAAGACCTACGCCTTCACAGTCTCGGAGACCTCGAACGAACCGACCGGAGGAGACATCTACGACGGAAACTCCTACACCGCTGTCATGCCCATCGCCTACATGGACCTGGACGGCTTTGTCCACCCGTTCACCCAGGCCGACCTTTCAAACCCGGAACTTTCCAGGCTGGTGGTCAGGTCCTCCAACCTCTACACCTTCGCCAGGGACGGCTACGACCCCTACTTCTCCGCGAACCTTTCAGTCACCAAGGAAATCGGAGACCATGTGTCAGTCTCGTTCTTCGCCAACAACTTCACGAACTCCAGGCGTTTCGTAAAGAGCCATGCCACAGGCATAGCCGCGATCTTCACTCCCGCCTTCTACTACGGACTGACCTGCAGGATAAAACTGTGAGAACCATGAAGAGATCCATCTGCATATTCATGATGCTGCCCCTCCTGCAGTGCTGCATGGAGATGAGCGGAACCTACACTGCCCTGAACACCCTGAAGGTGACGGCCATGTATCCGGAAGGATATTCCTCCTTCAGGAGGGCAGGAGTCGAAGTAACCGCCGAGAACGTCAGCAACGGCTACCTGTTCCGGGGTGAGACTTCCGACGACGGATCGGCCACCATCACCCTCCCGAACGGGATCTACCGGGTTTCGGTCAGCGACCGCATCGGCACTTCGATCTTCAACGGTGCCAGCGACAGGGTCCGCGTCTGCGACGGGAACGAAAGCATCGACCTGCCGCTTGTCTACTCCAAGGCGGGGACACTGGTGATCAAGGAAGTCTACACCGGCGGCTGCAGCAAGTTCCCCCAGGAAGGCACCTACCAGTCCGACAAGTATTTCATCATACACAACAACGACTCACGGACGGCCTACCTTGACAGCCTGTGCTTCGGGACCCTCTTCCCATGGAATTCCACCTCCAGCAATCCCTGGAGCGACAATCCGGCCTACACCCGGGACAACGTGGTGATAGGACAGGCCATCTGGCAGTTCGGAGGCGACGGGACCACCTTCCCGCTCGCTCCCGGCGAGGATGCGGTGGTGGTCCTGTGCGGAGCCATAGACCATTCGATGCAGTATCCCCTTTCGGTGAACCTCAACAATGAAGACTACTTCGTCGTCTACAACCTCACCTACCTGACGATGACCAGCTACCACCCCGCCCCGGGGGACAGAATCCGCCAGGAACGGATCATCGGGTGTCCGGAGTATTTCGGGCAGGCGAAGGCGGTCACCATTTCGATGAACTCCCCTACCCTCGTCCTGTTCAGGGCGGAGGGCATGACCATCCAGGAATACCTCTCCTCAACCCCGCAGTCCCAGGTGCCGGGAGGATCCGAGAAAGTGCGCCCCATACCCGTGGAATGGGTGATCGACGGGATGGAGGCCTTCAACGGAGCGTCTGTTTCCAACTCCAAGAGGCTTTCCACCAAGGTGGACGCCGGCTACGTCTCGTTCTCCGAAGTCTACAAGGGACGGACACTGATGCGCCGTACCGACGAGGCGGCCTCGGCGGAAAAAGGCTACGAGGTCCTCATGGACACCAACAATTCAACAGCGGATTTCTATGAACGCGAAACCCAGTCACTTCACAAGTAGGCTGCTTCTTGCAGCAGCCCTTGTCCTGGCGGGCGGAGCCCTTCAGGAAACCGCCGCCCAGGAACGGTACCACAGGACCCTGGGCGAGAATATGTGGAACCAGGGCAGGAATGTCAATGGACTGAGGCTGAATCCTTCCACCGGCAACGCTTCCTACGCTGAACTGTCCGGCCATGCGCGCAAAGGAGGGTTCCACGCCTCCAACGAATCCTCGTCGCCCTTCGGCTTCGGAGTCACGGCAAAGACCGTCACATGGTCGCGGAAGGTCTCCATGGCCGGATCATTCTCCTTCTCGCAGGAAAAGGGGACGGACATGGACGGATCTATGTTCATCCATCCGGGAAGGTATCCCGTGGACGTGCTGGAGTTCACTCCCGGCACCAAGATACTCCAGCGATATTCCTTCACCGGGGGGATGGCGGCCGACCTGACGGAACATTGGAAGGCAGGAGCCTCCATCAGCTACGAATCCGCCAACTACGCCAAGCGCAAGGACATCCGCCACACCAACTATGCGCTTGACATAGAGGTGGTTCCAAGCATCATGTACACTTCAGGCGCTTTCTGCGCAGGGCTGTCCCTGCCGGTGCGGAAGACCGCAGAATCGATACAGGCCGAACAGATAGGCTCCACTGCCGACACCTACTACGCCTTCCTTGACAAGGGACTCATGTACGGCATCCTGCAGTCCTGGGACGGCAGCGGCGTCCACCTCAAGGAAACCGGAGTCGACCGGTTCCCCGTCAGTGAATATTCACTCGGAGCGGCAGCACAGCTCGGCTGGAGGAAGTTCTACGCCGACATCGAGTTCGACCTCACCCGCGGAGTGGTCGGCGAGAAAGACTACAACTGGTTCAAGTTCCCGGGCAAGAGAATATCCGCAAACGCAGGCGTCACCATCGAAGGCTCCGCCGCCAGGCACCTGGTCAGCCTTTCCTGCAGCTGGATGCTACGCCAGGACTACGAATATGTGATGGAAAGGGTCACTACCGGAGGAGTGACCGTACCGGTAACCTACGGGAGCAACCGGGTGTTCGAGCAGCGCCGCCTTGAAGCCGGCCCCCGCTACGGCATGTTCTCCGACAAGGTCGTCATAGAGGCCCAGGCCGGCGCAGTCAGGGAGAAGAAGCTTTCCACCCTCCGCTACCCTGCGGTAGGTGAAGAGGACATCACCCTGCTGCAGGCAGCGGCAAAGGCCACTTTCAAGGCCGGCCGCTGGAGATTGGGCCTGCTGACCTCCTTCTCCGCCTGCCCCTCCGGCAGGGACGCCATCCTCGACAGTACGACCGGAACTTCCACATCAGAAGCTCCCGCCGGACTTTTCCGTCTTCAGGAATGGTACGACCTGGACCACGAATGGAAGACGGCCACCAGGGCTGGATGCGGCCTCAGCATCACCAGGTACCTCGGCCTTAAGGGCCTGGACGGTATCTACATAGGCGCCGGCGGCGGTTTCCTGAAAGGCTTCGGAACCGTCCACGCTGCAGGCGACAAGCTCTTCGGCGCCACGGCCAGGATAGGATATGAATTTTAAGACCAATGAACATAAAAAGCTGGAACATATGAAGAGAACAATCGCCCTCCTGCTTGCTGCCGCGGCCCTTGCCGCCTGCTCTGAAAAGGAAGAGCCCTCCGCTCCTTCGCAGGTGAGGATATCCCCGGTGATCACCAGGGCGTCCGACGTCAACTTCGAGGAGGGAGACCTTATCGGGCTGAGCGTCACCAGGGCTTCAGGCGAATGGGCTGCAAACGAGAAACTTCCCTACGAAGGGACCGCATTCGCAGGAGACCTCGTCTGGTACAACGAAGCCGGCGACGAGGCGACCCTGAAGGCATACTACCCCTACTCCCTGGATATTCCTTCGACCTTCACGGTCAACTCCGACCAGAGCAGCGGCTGGACTTCTTCAGACTTCATGGCTTCCGTCAAGGAAGGTGTGCTTCCCACCACCGGCGACGTCACCATGGTCTTCACCCACAGGCTGTGCAAGATCCGCCTTACCGTCTCCAACCGTTCGGGAGGGACACTCGACGCCGTCAGGATCGGTGGGGTGGTACCCGTGGCTGACATCGACCCCGGGACATATTCGGCCACCGTCAGCGAAAGCGCGCTGCCGGTCGAGGTCACTACGTTTAGGCAGGACGACACCACCTACGTCGCCGTTGTCCCTGCCCAGACCGTAGCCATGGTCGTTACCGCCGTAGTGGACGGTACCCCGGTCAGCCAGAAACTCGTCGAAGCTGAACTGGCTGCCGGCCACCAGTACCACACCGGAGTCCTGGTGCTTCCGACAGGGCTGAAGATCTACATCGAAGGATCGATCAGGGACTGGGACGACGGAGGAGCCATTCCGGGAGAGGGTGGCGGCGAACCAGTCCAGCCTTCCTATCCGGACTATTTCGAGGAGTTCGAGAACAACTTCGTCTACGCAGGCGTGAGCTACAGGACCATGACCATGAAGGACGGACGCAAATGGATGGTGGATCCGATGAGGTACATCCCCGGAGGCAAGAAACCTTCGACCGACCCTTCCGAGCCTTCGGGGATCTGGTATCCGTACACCATCGAGACCGTCGACGGGAAACTGACGGGGGTAGCCTCCACCGACGAATCCTCGCTCTCGTCGCGCGGGTTCCTCTACGACTATGCGACCGCCCTGGGCGTTCAGGAAATCACCCCTGACAACTTCAACACTTTCGAGGGTGCCCGGGGAATATGCCCGGACGGGTGGCATGTGCCCACCGCCGATGAGTTCATCGGCCTGTTCGGCAACGAGAACGCGTCTTTCGGAGCGGTACGCACCGATGCCCCGTACTACGACGTGAATTACAAGGGAGGGAACATAACCGCCATGCAGGAAGAAGGTTGGAACTGGGGCTTCTACGGAATAGTCAACCGGTCCAATCCTTCCGCGACCGGAAGTTACAGTCCCACGATGATCTCGGACAAGAACTGCTCGGTCCGGGACTATTACGGGAAGAATGCCATGAGCTTCCTCATCAGCTCCACAGGAGCGAAAGTCTCAGGGGCCAACATCCAGTTCATCGGACTGATGAGTACCTTCACCGGATCTTCCTACCCGGAAGGGAGATTGTCGATAGCCCTGTCCAATTACCTCTCCGGCTACGCCCTGCGCTGCGTAAAGGACCAGGAGTGAGGGCGTTTCCTGCTTTGAACCACCAAAACACTTCCGATATGAGCTCTTCTCAGTCGATTATCTGCGCTCTTGTCCAAAAAGAATAAAGGACAAGTGTAAAAAAGGAATAGCTACGCTGTTCGTTTCTTTTCAGTTGAATAACAATGAGTTTAAGGTCCGTGTAACTAAAAAGGTCGTAACACTGAAGAAGAAGGCAATATGGATAGGATTGAGTGATTGGGGGGTATACTACTATGAATATTCCTGTGACAGAAAAAGGTGGGAACTGACAAAAACCACATATGGAGGAGTGTGACCTGCTGAGGCTACAGGCTCTATTGCTTTATTTTCTGGAATGTCTCTCCTTTCCAGTTAATGGCTCCTTTCTTTATTCTAGCATAATCGCCTTTGATAAAATATCTTTCAAAAAAAGAACCATCTATCGCAGGGATTTCTATTGAAATATGGTTCTTATTATTCTCAATTTTGTATTCTTGAAATGAAGAGAATCCAACAGCGCCATAGAATAGGCCATCACAAGTATGTGGAATCAGCTGTTCAGGAGAAATATCAAAAGAGATTGATTCAACATTATTGGGTATCATTAATTCTCTCCTGCTTTTTGAGTAAATAAAATCAAATGTTTTAAAATTATTGGTATATACATGTATTTTGAGATTCGACCTACTGTACGGAATTAAAAAAGAGACCCTTATACTATCGTTAATAGTCGAATCAATTGATTGGACTACTTTTATTCCCTGCTGTCCATAAATAGCCGGGGAGATTGAGTTTATCTCGATATAATTAGGATCAACCCAATTAAAATAACACTTTGCCAAGGTGTCATTATACCAAACAGGAGTATAAACATGAGGGACAATGTAAAATAGTTCGTTCCCTATAATTTCTATCCTTTTTCCACTTGGACTATAATAAGATCCAGAAATATTATTTGATATATCAGTTTTGCACCCAAACGAACAAAGGCAGAAAACAACACTTATACAAAACAATACTTGTCCTTTCATTTTATTCGCTCCCTTTTAACAATCTTTTTTGAAGCTTAATCATTTTTTTCAATTCAGTAGAATACTGATAAATATCCGGATAAATAAGCTTTCCGTCTTCCTTTATACCACCCACAGAGTATACATCTATACCTTGTAATCCCACCCCTATCTTTTGCCTGAGGATGTCGATCGTGCGGATGAGGGTCGTGGTCTTCCCGCTCCCCGGGGCGGACATCAGATTCAGCAGGAACACGCCTTTCTCCTTTAGCTCGCTCCTGAGGTTGTCCGCATCGATGTCATTGTCCGCGAATACGCTTTTCTTGATGTCTATGACCCTCACGGCAGGATCGCCAGATCCCTCCACGAAGGCCTCTCCGGTCTTTAAGTCCATGTTATTGATTATAATGTGGTCAGCCCGTAAAGATACGTATTATCCGCTTACCTTGCAAGCGAGGGAGGGGTGTCATTCTGAGCGCAGCGATGAACCTGCCCCCCGGCGGGAAATCCGGTCGATGATCACCGCGATCGCACCGTCTCCGGTCACGTTGCAGGCAGTACCGAAACTGTCCATGGCGATGTAGAGGGTGATCATAAGCGCCTGCTGCGTGGCATCGAACCCCAGTATGCCGCCAAGCACTCCCAGGGCGGCCATTATCGCCCCTCCCGGCACGCCCGGGGCCGCCACCATGGTCACTCCGAGCATCAGGACGAAGCCCAGGATCATCGGGAAGTCGAACGGGATGTCCAGCATCAGCATCAGGGCGACGGCACAGGAGGTGATCTTCAACGTGCTCCCGGAAAGGTGGATGGTCGCACAGAGCGGCACGGTGAAACCGGCCACACCCTCGCTCACCCCGTTCTTCACGGTGCACTTCAGGGTCACGGGGATGGTAGCGGCGCTGGAAGCGGTACCGAGGGCCGTCATGTAGGCAGGGAGCATCCCGGAGAGCAGTTTCAAAGGGTTCTTACGCGAGACCGCCCCTGCGATGCAGTACTGCAGCACGAGAAGCACAAGCGTCATCACGAAGATGATCACGACCACTGCCAGGAAAGAGCCCAGCACCGGTCCTACCTTGCCGGCGGCCGTCATGTCCAGGAACAGTCCGAATATGTAGAACGGCAGCAGCGGGATTATCACTTTCTCGATGCTGCGGACGATGATGGCCTTGAACTCGTCGAAGGCCGCAAGCAGCCTGGGCGAATCGGAAAAGGCTATCCCGAGACCAAGGACGAAGGACAGCACCAGAGCCGTCATGACGTCCATCAGCGGCGGGATCCCTATGGTGAAATACGGCTGGAACTCCCTGCCTGCGGCCTCGAGGGCCCCGAGCGATGAAGTGTCCAGGACACGGGGGAAGAGTTCCACGCTGAACAGGTAGGCGAAGAGACCCGACAGCACCGTGAAGGCATATGCAATGGCCACAGTGACCAGCAGCATCCTGCCGGCGGAGTGTCCCACGTCGGCGATGGCCGGAGTTACAAGGCCGAGGATGATCAGCGGGATGAAGAACTTGAGGAGCTGGTCGAAAAGGGACGTGAAAGTGTTGGTCCCCCGCACAAGCCATGAGGGCACGAAATGCCCGAGGCCAACACCCAGGACAATGGCGATGAGGACCTTGACCACCAGCGGAAGCTTCGGGACTTTCATCGCTCAGGGTTGGTTTGGCCGCAGTCATGGACCTTGGCGACGAAAGACTTGATGCAGCTGTCCGAGAGGGCCTTCACCCTGACGTCGGGGCGTGCCTTGTAAAGCCTTGTCCCGACCGGTACGGCCCCTTTTCCACCGGAGAGGACATAGACCCTGCCGGCCAGGGAAACCTCCAGGCTGCCCTCGAACTCCACCTCAACGGTAACGGCGCAGAAATCAGGAACTTCCGGATTCCAGGAAAAAGAATCGCCCTCTGTCATCCGAATGCCCTTCTTCCGTTCGGAACAGAGCACTTTCCTGCCGGAGGGCTGAAACCACCAGAAGTCGGAAAGCTGGATCGTCACCTCGTCGAGGACGGCCCTCTGCTCATGGGGAGAGGGGAATATGGAAGCCTGGACGTCGAATCCGGCAGCCTTGACGGCGGCTATGTAGGCGGAATCCAGCATGCCGTATTTCATGGTGCTCATCCCGCAGGGGCCGCCGATGCCACTGAGCCTGGAAACGGTCTTCGGTGCATCGTCGATTCCGGGATCCAGAAGGACAAGGCAGTTCTCAGACCAGTCGCGGGCATGGGACACGTCCCTCTGTGAAGCGCTGAAGGCTATGAAGCCGTCACCCAGCATATCATGGGCGAGCCGGTACGAATCGACCACCTCGCTGTGGAGCATCGGGACGACACCGTATTCCCTGCAGGCGGCGAGGAGTTCCTCCAGGGTAGGGATGGGAACCCTGAGGGACGGGTCGGTCGAGGCAAGCACGTACCTGGAGCGGAGCTCTCCGAAAGCCAGGTCCCGGACCCTGACCGGCTCCCCTATCGGGGAATAGTCCGAAGCATTGCGCATGGTCCTGTTGATGGTCTCGTCATGCATCAGGACCATTACGCTGTCCCTGGTGTACTTCACGTCGCATTCGATCGCCGGGTAGCCGTACCGGGCGGCCATCAACACACCTGCGACACAGTTTTCGTTGATGTAGAAGTCCTTCCCTTCCTTGAGCCAGCAGCCCCTGTGCGCAACCGTGACGGGAAGTCCTGGAGCGGCAGCCCTGAAGCCGGGACCAAGGGGAGCACCTGACAGCGGGCCAGGCCCCTCATTCCTGGTGATGCTGCAGGAAAGGGCAAGGGCCGCTGCAGCCAGAAGCGTCAACAATCGTCTGGTCATATCTTTCATTTCAATCAAGGATGTTCTTTTACCGACTTGTCATAGGCCAGCTTCCTGTCATGGCCATCCTCCGGAGCATTCCAGAACAAGGCCTGCAGGATGGTTCCCAGCACACCGATGGACAAGGTGACTGCGAAGACCGCATCCCATCCGAAACGGGAGTGTTCTGAAAGGAAGCCGAAACCGATCCCGGACAGGATGGTCGCCCCGTAGGCCACTATCCCCACGAGTCCGTTGGCGGAAGCCGCCGCCTTCTTGGTCGCATATTTCGAGGCGCCTATGCCGCACAGGCCGGAGACTCCGTACACGAAGAAAGCCGAGACGATGATGAGTACGGCGTTCCACAGCCACGAAGCATCCCCAGGCAGCCTCCAGAACCAGAACAGGCAGGCCGTCGCCAGGATAGTGCATATCGCCCCGCACCTGAAGACCCTGTGGTGGAAGACCTTGTCGGTCATCCATCCCGCCAGGGCGGAGCCCAGTACGCCTCCTATCAGCTCGGACAGGGAGACTATGCTGGCGGCAAGGCCTATCTCCAGGCCCCTGTACTGGGTGAGGATGCTGGTTCCCCAGTCAAGGATCACCAGCCGGATCACATAGACATTGAAGTTGGTCACGGCGACGATCCAGACAAGGGGGTTCCTGTACACCATCTGCATGGAGAAACGCCTGAACTCGGAGGCCGTCATCTCGGGTTCCTTGCGGACGGGAGCTTTCCCGCCGTTTTCAAACTGCTCGATCTCCTCGACGTCCGGAAAGCCCAGGGCCGAAGGAGTGTCCCTCAGTCCCTTGTAGAGGACGATGGCCCCGACGAAAGCAATCGCCGCAGGGACTATGAAGCAGAGATTCCACGCGCTGTAGCCATAACGCGAGAGGAGCCAGCCGCAAAGCGCTACGACCACCCCGGCGCCGATGGAATGGGAAGCGTTCCAGAGGCTCTGCTTCGTCGCAAGTTCCTTGGGACGGAACCAATGGGCCATGAGACTCGAGCAGGGAGGATAGCCCATCCCGTGGACATAGCCGTTGATGACCCAGAGGGAGCCGATCAGGTACACAAGGCCCACGGTGGCCTTCCCTTCTGCGTCGAGAAGGTGAAGGAAGCCGTTGAATTTAGGGGAGAAACTGATGAGCAGGTTTATCACGCACGACAGCAGGAGGCCAAGGGTCATCATGCGGCGCTTGTTTGCCCTGTCTGCGATGATGCCGTTGATGAAACGGCTGATCCCGTACACTATCCCGTTCGCCGTAAGGAATCCTCCCAACTGGGTCTTGCTCAGCCCAAGGGTAGCTTCCATCGCGGGAATCGCGGTACTGAAATTCTTCCGGAGGAAATAATAGCAGGCGTAACCTACCATGAGGACGATCAGGGTACGCCACTGCCAGTACTTGAAAGATTTTTGATGCATAAAGGTTTATGGCCGCACTTTCTGCAAACCTTGGATCTGCAGCGTAGTCTACTACATTAAGGTCAGTATGACAAATATAACCAAAAAAACATATATTTGTAAATGGAGCAGGATCCTTGCAGGCCACGGCATCAAGGATGCTCCAGCTGACGCAGAAACACAAACCACATCACCAGATCCTCATGAAACCATCCTTCCTCAAATCGTTGCTGGCTGCCGCCGCCTTTGCAGCCGCAGGCGTGCTGCCCTCCTTCGGGGACAACCTCGGGACCAGCGGCACCCATGCCCTTGGCAACGGCAGGGTCTGCGCCTATGGAAAGGACGCCGACATACAGAGCATATTCGGACCTGTCTATTCCGCTCCCACCCTGGTCTCGGTCACCGCGACGGAGACATTTGAAGTCCGGTCTTCCGTGGACAGGCGCGGCGGCGTGTGGACCCATGTGCTCTCCAGCGGCGGGCAGGCAGTCGGAATACTTTCGGACTGCATCCCGCCGACGGCCGACGCCTTCGTGCGCAGCATAGATGCCCGCACCGGGACGTTGTCCTTCACTATAGGCCTCCTCCCGGAGAACGCCGCTTTCAGGGACCATGTCTCCGTGCGAAGAGCCAGCCTCGAAGGATTCACCTCGTCCTTTATCATGGAAGTCACCCCCGGTGTCCCCTTCTACTCCGCCTACGAATCCCCTTCCGGGTACCACGTCGCAATCCTGACTAAAGGAGGCAGCGACCTGGAGCCGGTGCCTGGGGACGCATATTCCCTCGGGCTCCGGACGCTGGGGAAAGGTTCCCTGTACGTGGTCGTTTCGGACAGCCGCGAAGGGCTGGACCGCCAGATAGCCCTGGCAAGGAGCCTCTCGCCCCGGAAGGCCGCCCGGCAGAGCCGCAGGTGGACTTCGGCCACCAGGAAGGAGCTTCCCGTGACCGGCACGGGAGTCCTCTCCCCCGAAGACAGGGCCGACCTTGACCGCACCGTAAGGCTTGTCAGCGACTACGTCATCGCGCAGCAGGACGAAGGAGGAGGTATCCTCGCCGGCAAGAACTACCACATGGCCTACGTTAGGGACCAGTACGGCAACTCCCGCGGCCTCCTCGCGATGGGCCACGTCGAAAGGGCCAGGAAGCTGCTGGACTTCTATTTCCGGATATGGGAAAGGTACGGCTGCATCCACAATGCGCAGCCGATGGGAGTGGAAGGGGCCTTCCACTGCCACGAGGACGACAATACCGAGATCACCGGCTACCTCGTGGTCCAGGCGATGGACTACTATTCAGCCAGCAAGGACAAGGCCTTCATCGAAAGGATCATGCCGATGCTCCGGTGGGCAGTCAAGGTGCAGCAGGACGACATCATCGACGACATGCTTCCGTTCAACGGCGACGAGACCTACATCGCCGGCGGACTGGTCCCGCGGGACGTAATGTACCACGGCTCGGCAGAAGCCACCCTCCTGTTCATCGAAGGGACGAGGCGGCTTGCCCGCTTCCTTGAAGAGCATCCTTCGAAGGTCTGGGCCGAATCGGAGATCTCTTCTATGGAAAAGAGTGCGGAGGCCTGCGCAGCAGCCTACCGGGACAATTTCTTCATCGACGGGAAACTCTTCCTCAACAATCCCGACAGGGAGAAGAAGGTAGTCTATCCCGAGACCCGTCCCGGAGTGTGCCTCTACCCCGGAGCCCCGACCGCCCATTACCCCGTGACCTACCATTTCAAGGGCAACCTCTACTTCTGCGCCGACTGCATGAAGAAGGACACCACCGGGATAGAACCCGCCGCGCCGAAGCGCTACAGCATCCCTTCCGCCTACCTCTTCCCCGTCTACATAGGCGCCGGCCTCTTCACCGACGACGAGAAGAAGGCCCTCCTGGACGAAGTCGTCAGGTTCTACGGGCGGACCGGAAAGATTGACGAAAGGGACATAGTCCTGGGCTACGACTGGGGCCTCTTCCTCTACGCCCTCGCCGAATACGGCCATCCGCTAGCTGCCGAGATCTACCGGAAGATGATGGATCTGCGAGACAGTTCCCTTTCCTGGGTGGAATACTACGTGGACGGCAAGCCTTTCAACACTCCCTGCCGCCCCTGGGAAAGTTCCATCAACATCGTCTCCGCCCTCAAGTACGCAGGCGTGAAGGCCCCGGCCAGGTAGCCCCACTTAGAAGGACATGCCCGGCTCCCGATCCGGGCAGGACGGCACCGGACAATCGAACATATTCCGATAATGATATTCACAAAACATCCAGCCACATGAAAAAAGTCATAGCACTGTTCGTCCTGGCCCTTGCCGGGACATCGTGGGCGGGCGCCAAGGTGACCCTGCCATCGTTCTTCAGTGACAACATGGTCCTCCAGCAGAACTGCGATGCAGCCATCTGGGGGTGGACCGATTCCGGGAAGAAGGTAACCATCACGACCACCTGGAGCAAGGAGAAAGTCTCCGTGAAGCCCGATGCGGACGGCAAGTGGTCCGCAAGGATCAGGACCGCCGGGGCGGGCGGGCCCTACAGCATCACGGTAAGCGACGGGGAGAAGACCACCATCGGGAACGTCCTCCTGGGAGAAGTGTGGTTCTGCTCCGGGCAGTCCAACATGGAGATGCCGGTGAGGGGTTTCAACGCCCAGCCCGTAAAGGGGTCAGCCGAATTCATCATGGGCGCTGACCCGGACACCCCCATCAGGATGTGCACGATCGACCGCAAGCCTTCCCTCAAGCCTCTCGAGGAATGCACCGGCTCATGGAAGGAGAACACGCCGGAGGCCGTGGCAGCCACCAGCGCCGCCGCATATTTCTTCGCGGTCAGGCTCCAGAAGGTGCTGGGAATCCCGGTAGGCATCCTCATCTCCGAATGGGGAGGTTCCACGATCCAGACCTGGATCCCGCGCGAAGTGCTCAGCTCCAAGTTCCCGGGCGAGTTCGACCTTGCCTTCCTGGACGGGGACCAGATGCCCCAGATGCACATGCATACTCCTTGCACCCTCTTCAACGGGCAGGTGGCCCCCCTGGTGCCTTTCACCTTCAAGGGAATGCTCTGGTACCAGGGCGAATCCAACAGAGGCGGGGCCGAGCAGTACATCCGTCTCCAGAAGGAATATGTGGCCGCCATGCGCGAGCTGTTCCAGAATCCCGACGCGCCGTTCTACTTCGTCCAGATAGCTCCCTACAGCTACAGCGACCCCGACGGCTGGACTTCAGGCTATTTTTGCGAAGCGCAGGAGAAATCGCTTGACGTGATTCCCCACAGCGGGATGGTCACCACCCTCGACATCGGTGAATATGCGACCATCCATCCCAGCAGGAAGCAGGAGATCGGCTACCGGCTCGCCGCCCTCGCCCTGGTCAATGACTACGGGCTCAAGGGCTTCAACCCAGTCGCGCCGCGTCTTGAGAGCGTCCGGTTCGAGAACGGAGAGGCCATCCTCACCTTCAACACCGGAGACCAAATGGGACTCTCACCAGGTTTCGTAGAACTCAAGGGATTCGAAGTCGCGGGGGCCGACAAGGTCTTCCATCCCGCAGTCGGGATTATCACCGGCTGGAACAACCAGGTCGTGGTGAAATGCCCCGAAGTGGCTGAGCCTGCGGCAGTCCGCTACTGCTTCCGCAACTGGTGCGAAGGTACCCTTTTCAACAACTACGGCATCCCCGCCGGTCCCTTCCGCACCGACGACTGGAACCTGTAGTCCAGGCTGTACGCCCTGCCGGAAGACGCCCCTACCCCTCCGGCCGGGACCAGCACAGGCGGCCGGAACAGGCAGCAATAACCGCCGGCAGATCCTGGACCGCCGGCCGCTACCGAACAACCCGGCAGACACTGAACACCCCGGTCGCCGCTGAACAACCCGGCCGCCGACCCACCGATGGCCCGGAAGGCCCCGATGCCGGAAGACGCCCGCCGGCAAAGCAAAGCCCCCCTTGGTCCTTACACCAAGAGGGGCCTGCTGGATCATGCCGGACAGGATCAGTCCTTGCGGATGCAGCGGAGAGGATAGCCGGACAGATAGTTGGACCAGGACACGGAAAGCCTTCCTTCCGGGTACTTGCTGGTGAACGTCGACATCAGGCCGGCGAACTGGATGTTGCCGGAGCTGGCTGTGATCTTGGGGTTGGCGGTCGAGCCCATGAGGAAGGTCATGGAGACCTTGTCGCGGTAGGATTCGACGGAGCAGTTTGCTGCCGTGGTCTTCACGGTCATGTACTTACCGGTAGCGGAAGCCGCAGTCCTGTTGATCACGCCGGAGAAAGTCCAGCCGAAACCGGCCTCGTCCAGGGTGGTTATCCTGCCGCCTTCATACTGGGAGTCATAGTAAGGGGCGTCGGTCTTGGCAGGGCCGTAGGTGGAAGCAGCAGGGCCGTTGCCGACAAGGCCGAAGAAGTCCTCCTTGGTAGGGATGTACCACCCGTCAGGACATATTCCCTGGGTGCCTTCAAAGCTCTGGTAGTTCTCTGCGTTGACCTCCTCCACGCCGAAGGCGGTGGCATAGTCATAGAGGTAGCCGCGCTCCTTGATGGCCTCCTCGGTGGTCTCGGCGACACCATCGACGGTGTAGGGATACCATATTCCGCTGCCGTCGCCAGGATTCGCCGACACGGTCTTGCCTTCAGGGACGAAGCGCAGCGGTTCGGTCATCCAGACCCTTCCGTCAGCCATCCTGGCTGCCTTGTAGGTGACACCTCCGAGTTCCACGGAGAGGTCTTCCTTCGCTCCGATCTCGATGATCGCATAGTCGGACTGGATGGAGTTGCCGGCCTCGTCGGTGAGGACGAGAGCGATGGCGGTGCTGGTCCCCTCTTCCATCCCGGCGATCTTAGCGCTTACCACGATCTGCCCGTCAGAGGGACTGGTGATCGAAGAAACGGTCGCAGAAGGACCGTCAGTCCTCGTCTTGAGGGTCCTTGCCACGTAGGTCGCGGTAGCCTTGCCGGCCGAGAATGACTCTGCGAAGGTCTTTGCGGCGGCGGCCGGCTGGATGTCATAGGTCAGCTTGACAACGTTCACGGGCGCAGGGACGACGACCTTGCCGTCTGAATATTCAGGGACGAAGACCACGCTCCTGATGCTTGCCTGAAGGGCATCCAGCTTGAGTCCCATTGCATCCAGCTTCTCAGAAAGACCCTGGATCCTTCCTCCGAGTTCAGTATTGAGGGAGTCAAGTTCAGACTTCGTTGCGGCGTCGCCGACCTTCCCGCTCAGGGTCTCCAGGGTCCTGGTGATGGTCCCGAGCTGGCTGGAAAGCTCGCCCTTTTCTGTTTCATAGCTCGACTTGAAGTCATCGAAATCGGAGATGCTCACAAGGCCGCTGATAGTTGACTGGAGGGATCCGACCGTAGAAGAAAGCCCGTTGACCAGCCCCTCGAGTTCCCCGTTCTTGGACTGGATGGACGAAAGAGTCCCGGTAATTCCGTTCAAGGTGGAACTGAGCTGGTTCAGTTGAGACTTGACTTCCGCAAGGTTCTGCTGCTCGATGGCTGCAACCCTTTTGTCAAGTTTGCTGATGTCGTCACCATAATCCTTCCCGCAGGAAGAAGCGAATCCTGCGCCCGCCACCAAGGCGAGGGCCAGGATCAGGTAGTTTGTCAATTTCTTCATTGCAATAAAGTATTTTGTAGTTTTATCAGTCCGTTTTCTAGTGGCTGATTGCGGGCCGGTTTTCGGGCCGGTTGCAGGCCGGTTTCGGGCCCCGCCTGCCGGCTGGTTTATGACACCTTTCCGTCACCAACTCACAGTCAGGGCCAGCTCACGGTCGGCACACTTCCCCTAACCGTCCAGGCTTCGGTCAAGGCCATTAAGTCAGAGCCGACAATCAGCAGGAAGCGGCAATCCGCGCTGGCAGCACCTAACCATCCAGGCAACACCGAGTCATGCAAAGATAGCGAAACAGCTCTTTACAGGCAATACTCATTTATTGGTATATCCCATAACAGCGCCGGCACATGGCAAGAGGCAAGGAGCGCAGAAAACCACCTTTGGTATCACCGAAGGTCGCACTCGGGGGAAGTGCCATACTCCATTGCAAAGGCATGGCGAATGGAAAGACTCCCGGATACCAGTCATGCCATAAAAGGCCATATGCGCCATCACACGGCAAGAAGCAAAGAGAATGGAAAGGGCAAGGGAAAGCCCTGGTACAAGCATGGCACGGACAAAAACCTTTTTTTGAAAAAAAATTTGCAGAGAAAGAAAAATTCCCTACCTTTGCAACCCAACGCGGAAATAGCTCAGTTGGTAGAGCACGACCTTGCCAAGGTCGGGGTCGCGAGTTCGAGTCTCGTTTTCCGCTCCAATGTGAACGACAGCCATTAAGGCTGTCGTTTCGCATTGTTGTTGGTCCACGACGACCCGGACGAGCGACCCCGATGCCCCCGAGGGGCAGCCTTCCGTCAGGAAGGCGGGGGTAACGTAGATAGCGCGAGACAGTCCGAGGCACAGCCTCGGGCTCGAGTCTCGTTTTCCGCTCAGAAAGCAGACAGGCAGCCATAAGGTTGCCTGTTCTGGTTTCATATAGTGCCGACGGCCCGGCCGAGCGGCCCCGATGCCCCCGATACCCCTTTGTGAATAAACAAACTTTTTTCTATTTTTGTGTCCGTCAGGGAACTGCTTCAAGGCAACCTTGACGGACATATTAGATGAAAGTGTTTTCGCTTTTATCCTTGAAGAGAAATCTGGAAATTTTCATAATCCAGGGATAGGCAGCACTCGCATCACCTTGTATGGCAATGCGTGCGACTCCGCACCTCGCTATACGGGTGTGGAGTATTGTTTATTTGGATTAGGGCTTTGCAGAGCCTCGAAGAGATAAAACGGAATGCTCCACACTTTCTTTGTATTTTAGCCATTCATGGAGCAGGACGAGAAGACTATAACAATCTAAAGCATACTATAATGGACAACAAGACAAAGAACATGGCGTACGATCGCCCCGAAGTTGAGATTATCATTTTTGAATCAGAAAATCAAATCTTGGATGGGAGTGGGAATCCGTGGGGGGAAAATCCTGAAGATTAATTATATCGGCCTAATAGATAAGTACTACAACTAATGAAAAGAGCATATTCGTTTGTTCTTTGCCTTCCCATTCTATTGTTGGGATGTTCAAAGAATAATGATGTTAAGACAAGTGACGAGATTGTGAAGTCCATGACGTTCACTATCTCTGATTTCAATTCATCAGGCGAGGATTTTGAAACAAGAACTAGTGTTGGTTCTAATGGAGGCTTTTTCTGGGCGGCAAACGACACAGTAGGTATTTACCCAAACACAGGAAGTCAAGTGTTCTTCGAACTTACTGAAGGAGAGGGCGCATCAAGTGCAAAATTCGATGGAGGAGGATGGGATTTCAAATCATCTGCTGTTTACTATAGTTACTATCCCTTCATTGGCGATATCTACCTTGACAGGACTCATATTCCCGTTTCTTATTTAGGCCAGAAACAAATCGGGACAGATAAGACTGATCACATAGGTCCTTTTGATTTTATGTACACCCCTGGGTCACCTGCAAAGGACGGCAACGTGAGTTTTACTTACAACCACTTAAGTTGTATCATAAAGCTGAGGCTTCAACTTCCTGTTGGAACCTATTCAAAACTCGCTATTACAGCGCCATCCAATGTTCTTCCTGTCAAGGGCTATTTCAATCTTATGGCTGATAGTCCTGCAATAATCCCAACAGAATATAGCAATCAACTGTCTATTGATCTGGAAGACTTCGTGGTAACTGATAGCTCTACAGATTATTATGTTTGGCTTTTATCTGCGCCTGTCAATCTTAATGGCGTAGAGGTGACAGTCAGTGTCTTGAATGGTAACAAGACAGAGTTGCAGTGCAAGAAGACACCTAGCAGGGAGTATTTCAGAGAGAATATTTACCCGCTAGGCTGTGTAACATGGACGGAAGTTCCCCAGTCAATGAGCATGTTTATTCAGGATTGGGATAACGGAGACCAAATAAGAGGCGAAGTTTAATGATAAACTAAGATGAAAACCAATCGATATATAATATTTTCGGCTATTTATGCCATTCTTTTTTCTGCTTGTGCGACAGAACCAGTATTTGAACCGCAACCAGATAATGAATTAATTCCTTTGAATATATCTGGAACTATTGAACAAGTTGCTACAAGAGCAACGGCTGAAGGTTTCGTGGACAAAGATGCCGTAGGCCTCTTTGCAGTCAACTATTCAGAGAACAATACGGTGGCTGGAATTCTATCTCTTTCAGGTAATCAGGCAGATAATGTCAAATACGTGTTTGATGAGCCTAACCAAAAGTGGGTCCCTGTCAAGCCTGTTTATTACAAGGACGTCAATACCAACGTTGATCTTTACCTGTATTATCCTCATAGAGCAGTGATCAACGATATTAACTCAGCGACATTTGAGGTGCAGAAGGATCAGAGTTCTGCCGCCACCTCAACTTCACTTTCTGGATATGAAGCCTCGGACTGGATGTGGGGAAAACAGGTTGGAGTGACTCCTTCCGAATCCAAGGTTAGGATTCCACTGAGCCATAGACTGTCGGCTGTCCAAGTTATTCTTAGTGAAGAATCTGGGTTTGAAGAAGGAGAATTCGCGTCTTTGGAGAAGAACGTGATTCTGACAGGTACGACCAGAAAAGCAACCCTAGACTTTGCGACAGGCGCTGCTACCCCTGTCGGAGCAGCGCAACTGGATGGTATTGTCATGTGCCCACAAACAGATGGATCATTCAGGGCTGTTGTAATCCCTCAGACTGTGGAGGCAGGATCCAAACTTTTTGCCATTACTATTAATGGAATTGTTTATCCATTTACTCAAAGCGAAGACGTGACTTACCAGCAAGGGAAGCAGACAAATGTCACTATCAATGTTAATAAGAAGAATGCAACAGGAGAGTATGAACTTGTCCTTGCATCTGCCCAGATAGTAGACTGGACCGAGGATTTGAATTCCCATGGTGGTGAAGCAAGGCAGTACTATGTCGTAAACGTCGAGACACCAGGAACCCTTGGACGCCTTATCAAAGCAGCCGGAAAGAATCCAAATAAAATAAGAAACCTCAAGGTGACAGGGAGTGTTACAACAAATGATTTCTATTTCATGAGAGATTCAATGTCTATACTTGAAGCTGTGAATATGAAAGAAAGTAAAGTTGTTAATGGTTTATTGTTAGATAAATCGTACTCGAATGATGTTATTCCTATTAACGCTTTTAAGAATAAAACAACATTGACAAAATTTGTTTTCCCAGAAACCATAACTAGAATAGAACAAGGAGCATTTTCACGGACACTACTTGCAGGGCATATTACTTTACCCAATACATTACAGTATCTTGGAATAAAAGATAGTTACTCCCTTGAATGGGGCGTTTTTTTAGATACTAAGATTAGTTCTATTACATTCCCTGATGGCCTTAAAGTCATTGGATACGCTGCTTTTTCAGGCTGTAGTAGTTTAACTGGATCACTCTTGATTCCTGATAGTGTTGAATACATTGCTGACCGTGCTTTCGAAAAATGCAATTTCTCGGGTATACTTCATCTCCCAGAGAATGTTGAATATATAGGAGCTTATGCATTCAACTATTCAGGTTCTTTTAATGGAGATTTAGTTATTCCGGAAAAGTTAACCAGCCTACCAGGAAGTGTTTTTAGCTATACTAGCTTCTCTGGTTCTTTATCTTTATCAAATCTGACTGAAGCTGTCGGCGCTTTTACTAATTGTCATTTTACAGGTGAGTTGGTCATACCTGAAGGAATAGTGCAATTGCAGAGATTAGCATTTAGTGGCAATGACTTTTCTTCAATAGTATTGCCATCAACACTTCGTGTAATTGGAGAGTCGGCTTTCTCTAATTGTCCAATTATCACACCTCTTGTTATCCCAGAAGGAGTGATAACAATTGAGGGCAGTGCATTTAGTAGTTGTTATAACATCCCAGAAATATATCTACCATCTACATTACAGACTATATCTGCGGGAGCTTTTAATCGATGCTATGGTGTTTCTAAGATAGTATCAAATTCTATCGAACCGCCTACAGTTATTAATAGTGATGCCTTCAATGGCATAGGTAAAGACAATTTTAATATTGAAGTACCTTCTCAATCAGTCAAGCAGTATCAATCCGAATATGGGTGGAGTGATTTTAAACGTATTACTGCTCATTATGATTTTTCATTAAGTCGCGCGAGAATGAGATCTCTCAATGGATCAATCAGCCGAGTTTATATATTGCGAGCACCATCCAATAATAATTGGAGTTTGCTAAGTAAGCCAGAGTGGGTTAGCGTTACTCCAAGTTCAGGGACTGGGAAAACTGACATTACAGTAACTGTTAATGAGATGACATCAAGCGAGGTCTCCTCTTTTGAAGTCAATGAAGGGACTTACAATTCTCCAAGCTATAAAACTTATTCTGGTCGAGCAGGAGAAATAGTTTTCCTATTAAATGATAAAGATTATACTTGCTCAATGGCAGTGGAGCAGTATAATTATAATCATCCTGATGGTTATGTTAAAACCCTTCAAACAGCAACAAAAGGTGCAGGTATTGATATCGTATTTACCGGTGACGGTTATGATGCGAAAGATATTGCAAAAGGGACTTTTTTATCTAATGTAGAAGAAGGATATGGGCATTTCTTTGATGTGGAACCGTATAAAACATATAAAGATTACTTCAATGTCTATGCTGTAACAGCGATGTCCGATGAAAGTGGGATTGGAACTCTAAATACTATTATTGACACTAAGTTTGGCAGCACATTTACACAGAATCGCATACTGTTATCAAATCCTGAAGACGTGTTCTCGTGGGCAAAGAAAGCAGATATTTCCATGGATTTATCGAAGAGCCTTGTCATCCTCCTTCAAAACTCATCAACGTACGAGGGTGTTACAATGATGTACACAGATGGCTCTGCTATAGCTTGTTGCCCTGTTAGTCAAATATCTTATCCTTATGATTTCAGAGGGATAATTCAACATGAAGCAGGTGGACACGGATTCGGAAAACTGGCAGATGAATATATCTATCATAATGCGTTTATTCAGAACTGTATTTGTCTTGATGGTTGTGAGCATCCACAGAGTGATAACGATATGGATACTTCTTATGGACGCTTCAAATCTCTTGGTTGGTACAAAAACCTATCGATGACTTCAGACGTGACAAGAGTTCCATGGGCACACCTTATCTATAATTCAAAGTATTCCGATTATGTTGACATGTATGAAGGTGGTTACATGCACTCACGTGGTATCTACCGTTCTGAGGCCACGAGCTGTATGAATAACAACATCCCTTATTTCTCAGCAATAAGTCGCCAAGCAATCGTCGAGCGAATTATGGAATATGCTGGAGAAGAGTTTACTTTAGAGAAATTCTATGCCAATGACGATGATAGTTTCGGTCCTACCACAAGAGCCTCAAGACTTGTTGACCGAACCTTTGGAGTTGATCCTAAGTATTTCCGTGCAACAGGTGAAGGGCCTATCCTTGTAGGTGATCATCCTAATGTTAACTAAAACAGGAGGGTAATAAATGAAAAGATTATTGCTATTAATAGCTGCCATCGCATTGCTTGTAGCGTGCCAGAAAGAAGAATCTAGCATTTCAAAAGCAACTATCGATTTTAGGTTCTCATATCCCTCAACAAGGGCTACAGCAACATCATTTGAAGCTAATGATGCCGTTAGTCTATATGCTGTTGAATGGGATGGTGAAACTCAGTATCCCCTTCAAATAGGTGGGAACTTTATTAACAATGAAAAGATGACTTACAACGGGGTAACTTGGCAGCCATCTCAAACTCTTTATTGGGGAGAACAACCTTGCGATTTCTATGCAGTATATCCGTATCAATCCAGTATCTCCTCGATAGAGAGATATCCATTTACTCTTGCGCTGGATCAAAATGGAAGCGGCTATGAGCAATCGGATCTGCTATATGCTCGTACTGATCATGTATCTAGAACAGATGGTCCTGTTAACTTGCAGTTCAAGCATATGATGTCAAAACTGATTGTCAAGCTGGAAAAGGGAGAAAAGTTTGAAGGAAATATTCCAAATGATGTCGTCGCCCATGTTTACAATACAATTGCTTCATGCTCAGTGAATCTTATAACTGGTTCCGTCGAAAAGGATGCCTTTGGAGATAAGCAAACCCTTACGATGAAGAAAATATCAAATGAAAGATTCGAGGCCGTAATTGTCCCGCAGAACCTTGAGAAGAGAACACCACTAATTGAGTTGTCAATGGGTGGCATAGCATATCTCCTGGAAACATCATTGAGTTTCAGGCCGGGATATGTCCATACTATCACGGTTACCCTCAACACCTCTCCTGATCAAGAACAGATAGAAATCTCAATTGATCCAAGTCAAGGAGGTTGGAATTAGGTCGGAGAGCAATCCTCTCTATTATTATCCCCTCTCGTAAATCGAGGCCACTGAAAAAGGGGCCGGTTTTCTATGCCCTCGAGTGCGGCATATTTGAACAACCCTCTGAGTTATTCGATTCCTTGGTTGGATTTTCGATTCTCAGAGGGTTGTTTTGCTAAGACAAGCGTTATCCGCCACTATTTTGCTCTCTTTTCTGCCAATAATCGGTTGATCCTCACAAGATTTGACGTGAAGATTGCCACGGCCCCCTGCATTGTGAATGCATCAAGTCCGTAACTGATTGCTTTGTCCATGTGATAAGGATGCTTAAGTTCCGAGTTCTTTGCTTCTACGATATATCGCTCCTTGTACTTTTCTTTGAACTCCTGAGTTTCTTGGTCCCGTAACTACAAAATTCGGAGCATCACCACCCAGTCTCACGGCCTAAAATCCAGTGATTTTTTCGGAGTATAACCACCCAAAAAACGGTAAAAACCTTATAAAAAATGCGCGCGTAAGGCCGGCGGCCGCTC
>Ga0256407_10000693_pt1 | contig 76859 bp, 75 predicted proteins | sample RumenRJG_04DNA_FD_193489 | JGI IMG/M metagenome (GOLD analysis project Ga0256407, IMG submission 193489) | Bovine rumen microbial communities from Lethbridge, Alberta, Canada - RJG_04 | ecosystem: Host-associated > Mammals > Digestive system > Stomach > Rumen | place: Canada: Alberta... | reverse complement strand
GCCGTTCTATCAGGGGCACGACGTCGGCACGAGAATGGTCGATTTCGTCGTCCGGCAGGCGCGTCGGGCGGGCTACAAAAGGCTGTTCGCGCTCAGCACAAAGAGCGCGCCGTTCTTCTCGGGCGTCTGCAAGTTCGACGAAGTTCCGCCCGAAACTCTCCCCGCGGAGAGGCTCGCCAAGTATGAAAAATCGGCGCGAAATTCAAAAGTGTTTTTAAAGAAACTTTAGTTTTTTTTCTTGAGCTCCCGGGTTTATCGAGGGCTCTTTTTTTTAATAAAAAAGCGGGCGAAAAAAACATTTTCGCCCGCCAATTTTTTTGGGGAATTTTTTTTGCGTTTATCTGAAGCGCACGACGAGCGGGGTGTCGTTTATCAGCAGCCCCTTTACGACGCCGTTTTCGATTTTGAGAATTTGCTTCGCGCCGTTGAGAACGTCGACGGCTTCGGCGAAGTCGGCTTTGCCGATGTGCAAATCGACCTCCGTGCGCGGCGACGAGTTCGCGACTTCGTAGCCAAGCCAGAGCGCGACGGCTTTGCCGCCGTCGGGCGTCTCAAACTCGAACTGCTTTAATTCGCGGGCGTCCTGCTTGCGCCGCACAACTTTTAAGCCGAGCTTTGCGGGCTTGAAGCCGTCGGTGATTGTCGCGATGTTGCGCGTCGCGTAGAACGCGGCGTCGGGCTGGAGAACGCACGCGCCCTCGTCGGTCGCGCGGCGCAGCAGGCTCAGCTCGAACGCGCCGTAGAACGGGTTGTAGAGCTCGCAGAAGAACGACGGCATCGCCCGACCGGTGTCGCACATGTAGCGCTGCGAAACGATTTTCGCCTTTTGGATTTCGGTGAAATTCGACTTGCCGTTCCAAACGCTGCCGGCTTCCTCGGGGGGAATGCCAGGATAGGTTGAAGCGGAGTTCCATTCCGACACCATGATCACCCCTTTAAAGCCGTTGTCGGCGAGAAATTTTTTCAGGCATGGCAAATCGAGGTCGTACTTTTCGAGCCTGTCGGGGGACGCCTTGTAGTAGGGGTGAATGCCCACCGCGTCGAAGTGCTTGGCAAGGTCAGCGAAAGCGCGAATTTTAAGGTTTATCATTTCGCGCTCATTCGGATTTTTCCATTGTTCGGGCGTCCACTTGTGGCAGCCGAACCGGAAACCCGCGGGAGAGCCGAGCATAACTTTCGTGTCGGGCGCGACTCTTCTTAAAATTTTAAGAGAGCGCATCGCGATATTTTTGAAAAGCTCGTAGTCGCGCTTTTCCGCGCCCCAATAGACGCCGATGTTCCACTCGTTCCAGACCTCGAAGTATTCGACTTTGCCGGCGTAGCGCTTGGCCATGAACTCGACGTATCTGTCCCACGCGGCGAGGGCTTCGTCGCTCGAGGGCGGGGCGGGCATATCGTAGTGCCACTCGGGCATCTGGGGGAGGTCGCGCTTGGAATCGACCACCTTGCCGTTTACCACGCCGTTTTGCCCGGTATAGAGGCGGTTGCCAAAGTTCAGGCACATCACGATTTTTATGCCGTCGTTTACGAACCCGTCAATCGCCTCGTCGGCGGCGGGGTCAACCTTAAGCACGCCGCGCTCGCGCTCGACTTCGTGCCAGTTGATGGGGTCGTCGTGGAAGCCGATACGCGCGTATTTTATGCCGATCTCCGAGTGCAGCTTCCAGAGCGCGGAATGGAATTCGTACGGGAAGCGGTTGTAGTTGTAGGACGACGACGCGAGAGCCGCGCTTCCGTTCGAGGCGAGCGCGACGTTCTTGCCCGAGGCGTCGTAAACCTCGAATTCGCCGATAGTGAAGCAGTGGCCCTCGCACTCGACGCGCGGGATTTCCGTCGCCACGACGCGCACCATTTTGGCGGTCGTCGGCTCGCAGGGGAATTCAAAGACCATATTTTTGTCGGAGCCCTCGACTTTTCCGTCGAAGATTTTTTTCCAGTTGAAGCCGTCCGCGCTGAGTTCGACCGACATCTTCGAGGGCATTCCGCGCCCGAATTCCTGCGCGCCTTTAAACGGGAGCTTGGAGTAAGGCTGGCGCGCGACGTCCTTTTGGCGCTTTTTAAGCACGACTTTCGACACCTGCCGCTCCGAGGGGAAATCGACGCGGATCCAAGTCGGGTGGACGTCGGCGCGGCGCTGCCCGTTGGAGATCCAGCAGGTTTCGGTGTCGCCGTCGATGAGGTGCGCGGGCGAAGAGTAGTAATAGTCGAGCGCGCGCGTGCGCGGCATGCGCGTGGTGTCGACGCCGATAAAGTTCGATTTTATCTCGCCCGATTTTTTCACTTTGATTTTCGAGAGCGGCGAATTGTTGCCGGTCTGGAAAGTCGGGGAGTCGTCGGCGAGATCGGGCGCGCCTTGGTAAACCATGCAGTCGCCGTAGCAGAGGATTTCCTCTCCGCCGCATTTCGCGCCGCGCCACGGCTCCTGCCCGAAGCCTTTCGCGCCGCCGTTCGGGGTTTCCGAGCAGCCCGCGAAGAGCGCCGAAAGCGCCGCGGCGATACAGTAGAATTTATAGTTTCTCATCATATTTGATAGCGGTTTGTTGTTGTTAGGCTTTCCGCCCGAAAGCGGCGGAACAATCAAGGTTATTTTCTTTTTTGCCGCGCGCCAAGACAAGCTTTTATTTGCGAAAAATAGGGGCTTAAATTTTTTCTTTTTGACATTTTTCTCCGAGCGCGGTTTTCTCGCGCGAAAAACATGAAAGACAAAATCTCGATACTTTTTCTTTGCCACGGCAACATCTGCCGCTCGCCGATGGCGGAATTTGCAATGCGCCATTTGGCGCAGTCCGCGGGCGCGGGCGGACAATTTTATATAGAGTCGGCGGCGGTCACCGACGAGGAAATCGGCAACCCCGTCTATCCGCCAGCGAGGAAGATTCTCGCGCAAAACGGAATCTCGTGCGACGGCAAGCGCGCGCGCAAAACCGCGCCGTCAGACTACGGGAAATTCGACCTTATCGTCTGCATGGATTCCGACAATCTGCGCCGCGCCCGCGCGATATACGGGGGCGATCCGCTCGGGAAAATCCGGCTTCTTCTCGAATTCGCGGATTCCAAGAGAACCGACGTCGCCGATCCGTGGTACACCGGCGATTTTTCCGAGACGTGGAGCGACGTTCTCGCTGGCTGCGGCGGTCTTTTGAAGCGGTGTCTCGGCGCGGAGCCGCCCGCGCGGGCGATTTAAAAATTTTCAAAAAGGCTGTTTACAAGGGGGCGAAAAAATGGCTTAATCGGCGCCGTGGTCAGGACGAACGCAAAGGCCGTCTTTTTTTTCGCGCTCGCGCATATCGCGCCGCTCGCGGCGTTTTGTTTCGCGCCTGCGTCGGTACATTCCGACATCGACGAGAGTCTTTATCCGCATACCGACGAGCCCGTGATAATCCTGAAAAATTCGGCGTATGTGGCGGCGTTTTCCGACAAGCGCGGCGTGCCGCTCTGGGTCGGGTATGTGGCAAAGTTTCCGTTCGAGTTCGCGCCGTCGCCGCACCCGCGCGGGTTCTTCGCCGACGCGCGGCTTGAGCGTTCGCCCACGAACGGCGACTACCGCAGAAGCGGCTACGACAAGGGGCATCTCGCGCCGAACTACGCGATCGCCCGCGGATACGGCAAAGAGGCGCAAAGGCAGACTTTTCTTCTGAGCAACATTCTTCCGCAGTCGCCAAAGCTCAACAGGGGAGTCTGGAAGCGAATGGAAGAATACATCTTGGAAAGGCTCGCCCTCAAATACGGCAGGGTGCTCGTGTTTGCGGGCCCCGTTTATGCGGGCGGGCAATCCGCAAAGCTGCGCGGCGCGAAACCCTCGCGCGAAATCGACATTCCCGAATCGGCATATATGGTCGTCGCGGTCAAGACGGGGCGCACTTGGCGCGTGGCTGGGTTTGTCGCTCCGCAGAATCCGGAGCTCGCGGGGATCTGGGAATACGCGCGCCCCGTTCGGGAAATCGAAAGGCTCACCGGGCTCGACTTTTTCAAAAACAAAAAAACGCGCTCGCACGACAAGCGGGAAGTCGAGACGGAGCTTGAATATTTTAAAAACATCAAAAAAATCGAAAACTAAATCCTATGAAAAAATTATTGCCGGCAATCACGTTCCTATGCGCCGCGCTCTGCGCGCCGGCTCAGACGGACGCCGTAAAAGTATTCATAAACCTCGAGGGAAAAAAATCGCAGACGATGTCAGTCAAGCTCGAAAAGCGGGGCGAGGCGATGCGCCTTGTTCTGCCGGCGTCGAAAGTGCCGCCGAACCCCGTCCTGATAAGCGTCTATCCCGATTTCCTCCGCGCGAAAATCGGCGACGACGGCTACTACGTCCTGCCCGACGGAATGCTCGGCGCGTTCAAAGAGCGCGACTTGGACGGCAAAAAAGCCGGCTACATTCTCTCGCGGCAAATGCCGATCGCGCTCTCGTGCTTTAAAAAGGGAAACACCGCCTACGCCGCCGTCGTAAGCGGAATGAGGTACGACTGCCGCACGCGCGTCAAGCTCGAGAACGGCGAATACGCGATGTGGTTCGATTTCCAGCTAAAAAATCTGCCCGTCTACGAGGACATCGTCATCGACTTCTACAAGCTCTGTGGCGCAAACGCCAATTACAGCGCGGCGGGGAGGCTATACCGCAACCTCAAGCTCGAAAGCGGCGAAGTAAAGCCCATCAAAGAGCGAGCCAACGCCGAGCTTTCATACGCGTCGAAATGCCCCGAGATACGCATAAGGCAGGCGTGGAAGCCGTATCCGAGCCCCGTCGAGGAGCAGACCGAGGAAACCGAGCCGCCGCTCAATGTCAAGGCGACGTTCGAGCGCGTCGGCGACATTCTCGACGAGCTGAAAGCGCAGGGCGTCGGCGGCGCGCAGATTTGCCTTGTAGGCTGGAACAAAAGCGGGCACGACGGCCGCTGGCCGCAATCGTTCCCCGTCGAGCCGAAGCTCGGCGGGGAAGCGAAGCTGCGCGAGCTCGTCAAAAAGGCGCAGTCGATGGGCTATCAAATCGTGTGCCACTCAAACGCGGTCGGCGGCTGCTCTCTCGCGAACACGTTCAGCTTTGACATGGTCTCGTACGACCAATACGGAAATCTGCGCAAGAGCAACGTGTGGTCGGGCGGCAGATATTACCGCCTTTGCCCGAAGGAATACCACGAAAAACTTTCGCGCGAAAACATCGAGCGCATCGCCTCGCTCGGCTTCCGCGGGCTGCATTACATCGACGTGATAAGCACCTCCCGCCCCGCGGGCTGCTACAACCCAAAGCACCCGATCAACGCGAAAGTTTCGGGGCGGTATTGGGAAAGCGAGCTCGCCGACGCCGCGAAACTCATGGGCGGGGCGGCTTCGGAGGGCGGCTTTGACTACGTCGCGGGGCACCTCGACTACGGGCTTTACATCACGTTCAACCTGAAAAAAATTCCCCCGATGGCGGACAGATACGTCCCGATTTGGCACATCGTTTACAACGGAATTATTTTGAGCAACGCCGCGACTGACACTGTGAACTATTCGATAAAGCCGAAAGAGGACGCCATGAAAGTCGTCGAGTTTGCCACGCGCCCGACGTTCTATTTTTACTCCGCGTTTTCGTCGAACCCGACGGGCAACTGGATGGGCAATGCCGACCTCTATTGCGGCACCGACGAGGAGCTGAAAAAATCGGTCTCGGCTATAAAGGAGGGATACGATCTTATGCGGAAAATCGGGCGATTGCAGCTTGAATTTTTTGACGAGCATACCGAGCTCGCGCCGGGCGTTTTTCTCTCGCGCTTTGGCGACGGCACGGAGATTGTCTGCAACTATTCGGACAAAACGTTTAAGCGCGGATCTGCGGAAATTGCGCCGCTCTCGTACAAGGTTTTCGACCCGCCCAAAAAGCGCAAGATTATCCGCAAATACCGCTCCCATTGGGCAGGTTAACTGTTTACCAAAAAAGCCGCACAAAGTCCTTGCGGGCGGTTTTTGATTGGGGTATTGTCCGTTCCATAAAAACCAAACCGCGATGAAGCAAGAAGCAAAGCCGCAAAAAAAAATCAGCCTGCGCGAGATCGCCGAAAAGCTCGGAATCTCAAAGGCGGCGGCGTCGCTGGCGCTGAACGGCTCGAAAAAAATTTCCGAGCCCACGAAGGTCAAAGTGCGCAAGCTCGCGCAGAAGCTCGGCTACTCGAAGAACGCGCTCGTCTCGAGCGTAATGGCGGGTCTAAAGGGAACGGGCGGCGAGAGATTTCTCGAAACGATCGTGCTTGTCAACGCGAACAAAAACCGCGATGCGGCGAAAAAATATCCCATCTTCTCGAAATACATCGCGGGCATAAACTCCGAGGCGCGGGCGCTCGGCTACGCGGTTTACGAAGTCTGGCTTCACGACCCCCGCATGAATCCGACAAAGCTCCAGAGGATTCTCGAATCGCGCGGGATCCGAGGCGGGATCATAATCGGGCACGTTGACGACAACATTCTCCCCGACAAGTTCGCGCCGATTTGGCAAAATTTCAAGTTCGTCTCGGCGGGGCTGAAAACTTTCAACCCGATTCTCGACTTCATCTCGGCGGACAAATTTTTAATCGCCCACTACGCGACGAAAAAAGTCATCGCGCGCGGGTACAAGCGCCCGGGGCTCGTCCTCGCGGAGCACATCGACGAGCTTGTCGAGGGCAGGTTTGTGGGCGGCTTTTTGCGCGCGCAGCTCGCGTTGCCCGAGCCCGACAGAATTCCGCCGTTCCTCGAGACCGACGTAAAAAAGCTCTACCGCTGGCTCGAAAAATACAATCCCGACGTCATCTTCTCGATAAGCAACGCCACGAGCGAATGGTTCAAGGAAAAGGCGACCGCCGTCCCGCGCGGCATGCCTGTAATACATCTTGAAATGCGATGCGAAGCGAGCGAGTGGATTGGCATCGACCAAAATTACGAGCTCGTCGGGCGCATCGCGGTGCGCAAGCTTTTCACCGCGCTCAACGCGCCGTTCTATCTAAAAGACGCCGATGTGCGCACGGCGACAATCGTGCTTCCGAAGTGGAACAACCCCCTGTGAGCGCGGCAAAAAATTTCAACAACGCAGCAATATGAAACAGACAGACAATTCGGACGCGGGAAGCGGAAACTACAAATGGTTTTTGCTTCTCTTCCTATGGGTCGCGTTTTTCCTCCATCAGGGGACGCGCCAAATCTACAACGCGATTCTCCCGCAGATACAGGACAGCTTCGGGGTTGACTCCGTAAAAATGGGGATCGTCGGGACTGTGTTCACGCTCACCTACGGGCTGTGCGCGCCGATCTCCGGGCTCGCGAGCGACTTCTTCCGCAGAAAGTGGATGCTTGTCGCGGGGCTCGCGGTTTTCTGCTCGGGCATATTTTTGTCGGGCTGGGTTTCGTCGATCGGGCTGATGATCGTCTTTTACGGGCTGCTCAACGGCTCGGGGCAGGCGTTCTACTATCCGCCCGCGTGCTCGCTGCTCGGGCAGCTTCACGAGGACACCCGCGCGACCGCGCTTGCGATCCACCAGACCGCGCTCTACGCGGGCATCGTCATTTGCAGCTGCGTCTCGGGGCTATTTGCGGAAATTCCCGCCGAAACGATCTGCGGCGCGCATCTCGACGGCTGGAGAATGCCGTTTATAATCTTCGGCGGAATAGGGCTGCTTTGGGCGTTTATGCTCGTGTTTCTGATGCGCGACACCAAACCTGTGGCGAGCCCGTCGGGCTCCGACAAGGCGTCGTTTAAAGACGCGCTTTTGGTCGTCGTGCGAAAGCCGTCCGCGATTATGCTCGCGCTCGGTTTCGGAATGATGATTTACGTCGATTGCGGCTTCAAAACATGGATGCCCGCGTTTCTTCAGGAGCATTTCCAAATGAAAGCGGCGGCGGCGGCGACAAACGCGGTAATATGGCACTACATCGGGGCGTTCTTCGGCGTCATGCTCGGCGGCAGGATCACCGACAAAATGGCGAAAACGCGCAAGACCGTCCGCTTCGAGGCGAACATCGCGGGTCTTGTGATCGGCGCTCCGTTTATTCTGCTGATGGCAGGCGGGCACGCCCGCGCTCTGCTTCGCGGGAATGCTTCTTTTCGGCTTCTTCAGGGGAGTGTACGACTCCAATTTGTTCGCCTCGCTCTTTGACGTCGTCGCGCCGAGATACAGGGCGTCGGCGTCGGGGCTTATGCTTTGCTTCGGGTTTGTGATCGGCTCGAGTTCGCCGATGGTGCTCGGGTGGATACGCGACAATTCCGGCATGGGCGCGGCGATCGCTTCGCTCTCGGGCTTCTACCTCGCGGGCGGCATGCTGATTTTTATCGCGCGGACATTTTTCTTCGCGCGCGACTACGAAACTTCAAAATAGGAATAATATTATGGAATACTCCGACGACATCAACCTGCATAAACGCTTCGACCTCTCCGGGCACCGCGCCTTTATAACGGGCTCGGCGCGCGGGATAGGGCGGGCGATAGCAATCGGGCTTGCCGAATACGGCGCGCGCGTGATAGTGCACGGCGTGCGCGAAAGCGCCAAGCTCTCCACCGCGCTCGAAGCGGTCCGCAAGCACAGTCCCGAAAGCTTCGCCGTAACGGGCGATTTGGGCGATCCCGCCACCCCCGCAAAAATCGCGGAGCAAATTTCGGCGCACTGCGAGCTGCCCGACATTTTCATCGCCAACGCCTCGCTGCAATTCCGCACGCCGTGGAACGAGATTCCCCTCGCGGACTCGCAGCTTCAGATGCAGGTTAACTTCCACTCGACGCTTCTTTTGGCGCAGCTTTTCTACCCCGTCATGAAGGCGCAAAAGTGGGGCAGAATTCTCACAATCGGCAGCGTTCAGGAGTTCCGCCCGCACCCGCAGATGGCGGTTTACGCGGCGAGCAAATCGGCTCAGGAAAACCTTGTGCGCAACATCGCGCGCCAAGTCGCGAGCGAGGGCATAACCGTAAACAACATCGCCCCCGGCGTGTTCTACACCGACCGCAACGAGGACGCCCTCTCGAACCCCGAATACGCGAAGAAGGTGACCGACTGCATTCCCTCGCACACCTACGCCGAACCCGCCGACGCCGCGGGCGCGGCGCTCATGCTTTGCTCAGATGCGGGCAAATACATCACCGGAACAAACATCGTCATCGACGGCGGCTTGAGGCTTCCGGGGTAGGGCGCGGCAAAACACTTCACAACAATATTTAACATAGAAAAGGAAAAAATAATATGGAAGAAAAAAATGAAAACATGCTTCAGAAAGAAGCGAAGATGATGAAACTCGAGAAGCTTATCCAGTTCAGGGAGGGCGTTTCCAAGGTGGAATTCCCCGTCCCCGTCAAGGAGCTTCTCGCGCGCTACGAGAGCCTCTACACGGGCGCGATAAACGACGTCATGAGGGAGTTTTGCCTGCTCAACCAAGCGCTTCCGCACGACCTTATCCCCCTGCGCCCCGAGCGCACCGTCGCGGGGATCGCGTTTACGGTCAAGAGCTCGCCCAACGTTAAAATCACCGGCGAGATGACCTTCCGCTCGCAGATGCTCGACGAAATGCACGAGGACGCGTTCGTCGTCTGGGACACGAGCAAAGACGAAGAGGCAACCCTCTGGGGCGGAGTCATGACGGCGACAGCCGCGGGCAAAAAAGTCCGCGCAGCCTGCATCGACGGCGGCATACGCGACACCCACCAAATCCTCGAAAAGGATTTCCCCGTGTTCTACCGCTACCGCACGTCGAACGGCAGCCTCGGGCGCTGCCTTATAACGCACTACCAAGTTCCGATTCTCCTCGGCAAGGTGACGATCAAGCCCGGAGACATCATCATGGGCGACATCGACGGCGTCCTCTGCGTGCCGCGCGAAATCGCGTGGGACGTCCTTGTGCGCGCCGAGGAAATCCGCGAGAACGAGAAAAAAATCTTCTCGTGGGTGAACTCCGGCGAGACGATCCAGCAGATCACCGAAAAGGGCGGCTACTTCTAATCCTTAAAAACTAATATTAAGTATCAATCAATAATAGGAGTTTGGAAATATGAAAATCGATCCATCAACTCTTAAAATTACCGACATGCGCTTCGCCGACATCGACGGCGCGCCGAAGCGCTGCACGCTGATCAAGCTCTACACAAACCAGGGCTTGGTCGGCTACGGCGAGGTGCGCGACGCCTCGAGCAGAACCTACGCGGCGATGCTCAAAAGCAGGATCCTCGGCGAGAACCCCTGCAACGTCGAAAAAATCTTCAACCGCATAAAGCAGTTCGGCGGCGACTCGCGCCAGGCGGGCGGCGTCTGCGGCATCGAGGTCGCGCTGTGGGACTTGGCAGGCAAGGCGTGGGGCGTACCCGTCTGGCAAATGCTCGGCGGCAAGTACCGCGACAAGATCCGCATCTACTGCGACACCGACAGCGAGGGCGGCGGCCGCGACATGGGGCAGGCTCTCAAAGACCGCATGGCGCAGGGCTACACCTTCCTGAAAATGGACTTAGGCATCGAGCTTCTCATGGACGTCGAGGGCGCGCTCTGCGCCCCGCTCGGCTTCCTCGAGAAAATGCGCCAGTATAAAAAGGAAGTGTTCACAACGCCGCACGGGTCGATCGACCCGCGCGCGATGCGCGGCGAGGCTTACGACTTGTTCAACACCGCGCACCCGTTCACCGGAATACACATCACTGAAAAGGGTCTGGACTATCTCGAAAAATATATGTCCGACGTGCGCGACGTGACCGGCTACGACATTCCGATCGCGATCGACCACCTCGGGCACATTCCCGTCGAGGACTGCATCAAGCTCGCAAAGCGGCTCGAGAAATACAACATCTCGTGGATGGAAGACCCCGTTCCGTGGCAGTACACCGACCAATACGTCAGAATGGCGAACGCATCGACCACGCCGCTCGGCACGGGCGAAGACATCTATCTGAAAGAGTCGTTCATGCCGCTGCTAAAGTCGGGCGCGCTGGCGGTGGTGCACCCCGACGTCCTCACCGCGGGCGGTATCCTCGAGACGAAAAAAATCGGCGACCTCGCCGAGCAGTACCACACCGCGATGGCGATCCACATGGCGGAAAGCCCGATCGCATGCATGGCGGCGGTTCACGTCGCGGCGGCGACGCGCAACTTCACCGCGCTCGAAGTGCACTCGGTCGACGTTCCGTGGTGGGACAGCCTCGTCAACGGGCTGCCAAAGCCGCTCGTCAACAAGGGATACATCGACGTTCCGAACACCCCGGGTCTCGGCATAGAGTCGCTCAACGAGGAGCTGATAAAAGAGAAGCTCCACGAGGACTTCCCCGAAGCGTGGGGCGACACCTCCCAGTGGGACAAGGAATGGGCGAACGACCGCAGGTGGTCGTAATCCCGATTCTGACAAAAAGCGGCGCACAGCATTGCGCGCCGCTTTTTTTGCGCCCGTTGATTGGGAAAGCTAAACCGTTTAGCAAGTATTCCGGAAAATAAATTTGAATATTTGTTCGCTTTATATTTTTTAACATTATCGCTGTTAACAAAAGATATAGCCGCATTAAAATGAAAAACGCATTGTTAAAAATAACTCTTATCGGTTCGCTAATGATCGGGCTTGCAGCCTGTCAAAGCGCGCAGACGCAAAAATCATACACAGCCGAGGTAAACGAAAACGGCGTGTTTGTGGGCGGCAAACCGTTCCGCATTTTGTCGGGCGAAATTCATTATTTCAGGGTTCAACCTGCGCAGTGGCGCGACAGGCTCGAAAAGCTGCGCGCGTGCGGCTTGAATTGCGTGTCGGTTTATGTGCCTTGGAATTTGCACAACCCGCAGCCGGACGAATTTAATTTCGAAGGCATCGCGAATGTGAGGGGTTTTCTCGACATATGCGATGAAATGGGCGTCAAAGTGCTTTTGCGCCCCGCGCCGTATATCTGCTCCGAATGGGATTTCGGCGGGCTTCCCGCGTGGCTTCTTAAAGACAAAAACATTTCGATCCGCTCATACGACGAAAAATATATCGGCGCGATTAAGACCTACTACAAGCGGCTTTTCAAAGAGATCTCGCCATACTACTGCAACAACGGCGGGCCGATTATCGCGATCCAGCTCGAAAACGAGTACAGCAGCTATGGAGACGACGCAAAATATATAAGATTCCTTAAACAGGAAATGCTCGATTCCGGCTTCAAGGGAATTCTCTATATGGCGGAAGGCTCGCCGATTTACTCGTTTATGCCGCTGGATATCGAGGGCGTTTGGACAACCGCGACAACATTCCCAATCTTGAAAACGGAAGAAGCCCTCAAAAAGCTCAACCGCGGCAAGCCGCTGATGATTTCCGAATTGTGGTGCGGGCAGGGGTATAGATTGGGAACGCCCTTGGATATTGTCAGAAAACAAAATCTGCCGAACACGCTTGAAGAACTGGACGGATTTTTGGCGCGCGGCGGGCACGTCAATTTGTACATGTTCCATGGCGGAAAAACTTACGGATTTTTCAACGGCGCACTCTATAGCACGCCCAAAAGACCATACACTCCGTTTGTTTCAAGCTACGACGCCGACACACTCGTGAACGAAGCCGGCGACCTCACCGAAAAATATTACGCCTACCAAAAGGTATTTTTAAAGTACAACCCGGGCGCGAAAAAATACTCCGTTCCTCCCGCGGCGGAAAAGAAATCTTACGGCGAAGTCGTGTTTACAAAGTCGGCAAAGCTGTCGGACAACTTCGGCCGCATGGCGGCGAAAACCGTAAAATCGCAGCAACTCCTTTCAATGGAGGATATGGGATATTATTACGGAATGATAAATTATAAGGCAACGATCCCGCCGCAATTTAGATCCGAAAAAATAACAATCTCAAAAATACGCGACCGCGCGTGGGTCTATTTTAACGGCAAATTTGTCGGCATGTACACTTGCGACAATCAGGATCCGTCGTTTGAAATTCCGCAAGAGGGCGGCGAGCTGCAAATCCTCGTGGAAAACATGGGCAGGGTGAACGCGGGCGCGCCGATGTCCGACGGCAGAAAGGGGATTGACAATGTCCTTATTCGCACAAAAAGGCACTTTGGCTGGGAGATTTCATCGATCCCGTTCGACGACTTAAGCGCCCTTAAGTGGAAGCCTGCTTCAGCAGATAGCGACAAGAATTGCAGGCACACATTCTTTAAAGGCGAATTCACCGCCGACGAAGTCGCAGACACATACATCAACTTCGACAACTTCACGCGCGGCTACGTTTGGGTTAACGGCGTGAACCTTGGCAGATACGATTGTTTGCCGCCCGTTTACACGACATACATACCAAAAGAGCTTTTGAAAAAAGGCAAAAACAAGATTGAGATTTTCGAGCTTGAGGGCGCGAAGTCGCTCTCGGCGAAGTTCTCAAAATATCCAATTTATCAAAGAAAAGATAAGCGCGTAATAATGAAATAACAGGTCGCAAAAAAACGGCGCCTTTCGGGGCGCCTTTTTTGTGTCAATTTTCTTTTTTTACAATAAAGCCGTACACGGAATTTAGCGACGGATTTGTTGGCGATTCCACCGAAATTTCAAATCGCCGCCCCTTGAGCTTTGGCAGCTTTATTTTAACGTCGCCTGCTTTGGCGTTGCGGTTTGCTTTCGCCTTCGCGCCGCCGAGAGAACACGCGAGCGTTTTCGCGCCGCCGTTTATTACATAGACGTCTATTTTTTGCGCGTCGATTTCGCCAAAGGTGTCGTTTAAAATCCATATTTCCGCGTCGATGACGTCGCCGCTTCGCCAAGTTATCGACGAAAATTTTCCGCTTAACGCGGCGGGTCTGCACGAGTCTTTTACCGCGTAAAACGCGGGCTTGCGAGTCGCCGGATATTCGACAAGCGCGTTGCCCGCGACAACCGTCCACGCCTCGTTGTAGTTCCAGTTTATCGCCATCGAGCACATGGGCTTTTGGCGGCGCGCTTCCTCGAACAGCGCCTTGTAGCCCTGCGCCTGCATGAATTGGCTGTTATCCACCAGCTCTTCAAGAGAGCCCATTTTGCCGACATAGCTTTCCAGATCGGGCAGGAAAAGCCAGCCGTCACCGCGGAAAGCCCGCGTGCCGAAGTGCGCGATCCACGAGGGCGTCGCGGCGGGCGGGAAAAGCTCGTTTTGCGGAATGCACCGCTTTATCGCTTTGACCGACGCCGCGCCGTTTACGCCAAATTCGGTGTAGGCGACCATGTCGTTTTTTGAGAAAATCGTCATGGCGTCGTCGCCGTCGAAAAGCTTAAACTTGTAGTGCCCGTGCCCGACGCCGAAAAGCGGCGACGTGAAATTAAACGGAGTTTCGGGGTCGAGCTCAAGGCATACGGCGTTGAGCATTCTGAGCGGAATCGACTGCGGCGACATTCCCGACCAGTTGTTGAAAAGCTCGTTTCCGCCGCACCAGACGGCTATCGACGGGTGAACGCGCACGCGCTCCACAATGGCGCGGGCTTCGTCGCGCAAAAGCGAAACGTATCGCGCCTCGTCGGGATAATAATTGCACGCGAGGGGAAATTCCTGCCAGACGAGAACGCCGAGTTCGTCGCACAAGTCGAAGAACGGCTCCTTGTTGACTATCGCGCCGCCCCAAACGCGGAATATGTTGAAGTTCGCCTCGACTGCCAGCTTCACGAGGGGCTCGTAGCGGCTTTTGTCGAGTTCGGAATAGAAGACTTCGGGATTCACCCAGTTTGAGCCCTTGGCAAAAATCTTTTTTCCGTTAAGCTCTATCTGCATCGGCGCGCGGTTGCTTTGGCTGACGCAGTTCAAATTCGTGCGCCGCGCCCATTCTCCCTCGTTCATTACAAGGCGAATTTTTCTGAAGCCGATTTTTTGCGTCTTGGTTTCAAGCGTTTTGCCTGAAGGGGAGAGCAGGGAAATTTTTAGGTCGTAAAGGTAGGGAACACCGTGGTCGTGCGTCCACCATAAATTAGGGTTGTTGAAATCGCCCTGCTGGATGGTCTGGGCGTTCGCCGAAAGCTTCCCGCTGTTTTGCGCCGCAAGCTTGCCGTCGGCGTCGAAAATTTGCCACGCGTAGCCGCAGCCTGCGATGTTGTTTCCGCGAATATCGAGCGTGAGCGCGGCGGTTTTTAGATCGTCCGACATCTTGTAGGTTAGGGCGGCGTAGGTGAGATTCGAGGCATTGCGAACTTCGAGATCAAAGCTGTCCCAAATGCCGAGCGGTATGAGGCGCGGGTGCCAATCCCAGCCGTAGCTTACGGGCGGCTTCACGCTTCTTGAGGCGTTGGCGCGGTAGTCGTGAAAGCCGAGATTTTTTTCCGGAAAGGCCTTGGGGACGGGGTCTATTTTGACCTCGAGAAGATTCGCGCCGTCTTTAAGAAAATCGGTTATGTCGAGCTGGAAGCCTTTGAAAATGCCCTCGTGCGCGTATGCCTCGCGCCCGTTGACAAAAATCGCGTATTTATAGTCAATGCCTTTTGCGTCTATAAAAAGCCTTTGGTTCTCGCGCATCGGCGGCTTTTTGAACGACGCCCTGTAAGTGTAGTGCATGTCCTCGAGCCATTGGTAGTATTTTTCCGCGTGTGTTGAGTAGTGGTGCGTGGGATAATTTTTCGCCCGTGCGATGTCGAGCTGCACGCTGCCCGGAACTTTCGCCGGCACGAAATCGGCGGGAGTTTCCTGCGCCGACTTCGCGTATCCTACCCGCCATTGAAGCGGTATTTTCGCTCCGTCCGCACTTGCGGGATTTTCTAAATTTGACACGCAAGCCGACAGGAGCGCGACGGTTAAAAATATTGGAAATATAATTTTCTTTATCATAATTTCAGAGTACCGTTTTTTTATGTCAAAATTCAATATTATTTGCGCTTTTTTAGTTTCGCCGAAAACGCGTGGTTCGCAAGATATTCCCCCGACGGGCGCAAAACATTTTTCCCCTCCGCGACAAGCACGCCCTTCGGGACGATTCCGCATTCGCCGAAAATTCCGTCGAGGTGCGAGACGCTCTCGATCTCCCAGCCGTCGGGAACCGCGAGCTTGCCGTGCCCGGTTATGAACACGAAAATTATTCTGTCGTGACCGGGCTGAAGAGCCCAATAGACCTCGGGCGAAAAGTAGCCGCTGGGGCGTGTGTAAAATAGCCCCGCAATAATTACAATAATCAATTTGTCGCACAATATATATTATGTCTAATTCGTAAATAATTGAGTAATAATTGGTTAAAAAGCCCAAGGGCCCCCACATAAAAAATCAACCAAAAATTAAAAAAATATACTCAATTATGCTAAATTCAATAAGTTATATACGATACCTAACGGTACCCTATGCGGCAGGTCCCTATATTCCACTAATTAGACATGCTGTATTTTGTAGTGCGAAAAACGCCATTTTGGCCGTCAATTCACGACAAAATTCGCTACTTTTTCGCACGTTAAACGCGATTTTTTCGCATAAAAATAAATTCAACCGGGCGTTCCTATGATAGATGAAATGAAGAAAACGCCCGACTCTTTCTTTGTGTCAAAACCACATAAAACCAAATCGCATGGCTACCGCTATGTGGTTTCTAACCGTCGCCCGAACTTTCTGCAGGCGCAGCGACACTATTTTAAAACCCTAGCGGAAGCCGAAAATTTTATCCAAAAGGAGCTGGAAATCCAAAAATCCGCAGCGAAGCTTGTTCAAACCGCAAAGGACATTTTGGCATATCGCTCGGCGGCTCAGAATGCCCTTAACATAGAAATGACTCTCAAAGAGGTCGCCGACGCGTATCTCGAACTTCAGTTAAAATTAGAGAGGCTCGGCGAGCGAAAAACGGTGCACGAGGCAATGAATGAATACTTTGCCTGGCGAAAATCCAACGATGTCTCAATACGGCTACCCCAAGTTGTAAAAGAATATCTTGAAAAGTACGCCCTTAAACATCCGGAAAAGCCGATAAATTCATGTAAATATCAGCTGACGCGCTTTGCCGAGACTCTCGGCGATATTCCCCTTGTCCAGGTCACCCCGGCGAAGCTTGAGCACTACATTACCCACATGGAAAATCGCAGTAATGGCGTCGCCAGAACGCGCCCGCGCGGGCAATATGTCTCCCTGCGCACCCAACACGTCGTCTTTCAGTATATACATGCGCTCTTCTCGTACTGTAAGAAGGCAGGGTACATTAGCAGAAACTACGCCAATGGGGTTATTCTTTCTCCCCTGCCCCCATATGATCCGAAAGCCTACACCCCCGAAGATATCGCCTTTGCTATAAATTTGTTCAAAGACGACAAATACACGCGGCTCTATATCTGCATGGCGGCGTTTACAGGCATACGTCCCGCCGAATTAGGCAGACTCCGCTGGAGCGATGTAAAGGTGAAAGATAAGGTAATATTCTTGTCGTCGCAAAAGACAAAAACGAAATTTCGTCGCTCGGTAAATATTCCGGACAACATGCTGGAGTGGCTAGCTGAATGGAGGGATATGTTTAGTTCTGACGAGTTAATATTTCCCAAGCTATCCATTAACCAATGGAGATTCTTAGCCGAATTCCGCAAGCACCGGAAAGTCATTTTTGACGGTTTGCGGCACTCATGCGCGTCGTATCTTTTGGCGATGACAAGCAATAGCTCAGTAACCTCGGAACAACTAGGACACACTACAAAAATTCTAAAAACCCACTATATGGACCTAGTTCATAAAGAAGACGCGGAACGTTTCTTTAATATTAAACCCTCAAACCTAAAGGAGTATCTCAACCATGCGAACTAAATCTGATGACCCCAAAATTTTACCGTGTAAAGATAAAAAATATCCGCAATATAAGTTTATATGCTGCTTTCGCGACGGGGATAAACCCGGAAAGCAACGGAAATATTTTAAAACCCGCGAAGAAGCCGAAGACTTCAAGCGTTCCGTTATAGAAAAGTCGGCCCACGCCTATTCTACCGGTGAGCGCCCCCTGTCCGCGCGGGAGTTTCAGGAATACAACGAGCTGTCCACCATTCTCAGCCCCTACGGCACTCTTGAGGAAATTGTCAAGAATGTCTGCGAATGGACCATGGCGCTACGCGACAACTTTGGCGAAACCTTGGAGCAGGCGGTTGACAACTATATCGCCTGCGACGTCGCAAGATTCGTCCCAAAATTGCTATCTGAAACCGCTGCCGAATATATGAACCTTCTCGCCCAGTCCCGCAGCGAAGCGTACCTCGGTCAAATCCGCTATGGCATGTCGCGATTTCAAAAATTCTTCCCGCAGGATGTGCACTTGTCCGACATCACCAAGGAGAAAATTCAGGATTGGTTCATCGTCATGTCGCGAAACCCGGGCCCGCGCGGCAAGCCCCTCGGCGAATACGCCAGATACAATCTGCTGCGCTGCGTTCAGATATTTTTCAACTACTGCAAACGGCGAGGCTACATTCCAAACAACCCCGCCATTGACATAGAACGCCCCCTACTCCGCCAAGACGATCCGGAATTTTACAGCGCCGCCGATGTTAAAAAGCTGCTCAACGCCGCCCCCAAAGACTCCAGCATACTGCTGTTTTTAGTGCTTGCGCTATATGGCGGATTTCGCGTAACGGAAATGCTGCGCATGCGCTGGCGCCATATAGACTTTGACCACTACGATGTGCTAATTGACGCAAGCATGACAAAAACCCGCATACGCCGCAGAGTGCATCTCCCAAACAACGCCCAATTTTGGTTGGCCCCATTCAAAAAACGAAAACACGATCCCGATAAAAAAGTATTCCCCTGGGACGAAAGCGCCGACTCAAAAAATATGCTATACACCAGTCTCAAAGAATTGTGCGTGGCAGCCGGTGTAAAGAAAATCACCAACGGATTCCGACACTCCTGCGCCACATACACCCTAGCCCACATCGGCGATCCCGTTGTAGTCTCCGATATGCTGGGGAATTCTCCGGAAATTCTAAAACGACACTATGCCTCGCTGACAACGCCGTCAGAGGCAAGTGAATTTTTTAATGTGTATCCGGAGGGAGCGTAGCGTTATTCAATTGTTCGTTAGCCGCGTCTATGCGTAATAATCCCTCTGCGATATAGGTGTATTCCGCTAAAATTGAACGGAATGCCAAATACCACTCTTCGGTACAAGCTACATTGGTAGTCTCTACAAAAAGGCTCGTTTCGCCCATCTCGTCGCATATTGCGTTGTTGAGAAAAACAACTGGTATTGCGGCGCGCTCGGCAACATCTCGCAACTTCCCGGTAAAATGGCAACATTCGCGCATTATATATGGCGTAGAGTTTGGATAAAGTGATTTAAACCAAATTTCAGCATTGTGCATGTCCGAATGCTTTGTAAAAAACACATAGCCGCGCAAAAAAACCATCACACTTGCGTTTATTCTGCCGTCCCAAAGCTTCACATGGGCGGCGTTCTTACTGCCATCAATGTCAAATCTTTTTGTCATTTGCGGCGCTACCCCCAAAAATATTGGTTCCGCAAATCCATCTTGCATAGCTGACCTAAACCAAGGTTGTAGATATGCTTTCCAGTTCCGGATTATATCAAATAACCCGTCAATGGCCTGCAATGAAAAGAAATCCGGTTTTACCGGTACCATAAAATAATCCGAAGAAAAAAAGAGAATACCGTTCAATATGCTTCCCCCGCTCGGTGGGGTGTCTATAAGGATATAATCGTATCTGTCCTTTAATTTGCGAATAGCCCTATGTATGTTAAACAATAAACCGTGCGTCAAAGAATTTGCGCTATTCATAACAAGATTGCACAAGTAAAACTCCATTTGGGGCAAAGACGTCGGGGTGTCCCCGCGCGGCGTATATGAAAACCCTAGCGAACTAGATAGCAAGTCAATAGAACCCCCATTTTTGAATATTATCTTATCGCCAGCCTTTATTGCGGGCCTTCCAAGCGATGTATTGGCATTATGCTTTTGCTTATAGGTATAAACTTGCTTCGTAGTATAAAACTTTAAACGCCCCTCTTTTTCTTGGGCAGCCAAATTTAAAAAATTAGACAAATTTGGATAATTATTCAAAAATTGCAGCCAGACTTCGCTTCCCGTTTCCCCATACGACACGGAGTCTGTAAAACCAGCCACCGCAGCCGTAAGGTTCATCTGAGGATCGGCATCAATCAACAAAACTTTCTTACCGTGGTTTGCTAAAATATAGCCAATATTATGTACTAAAGTGGTCTTACCAACACCGCCTTTGTGGCTAAATACTGTTATTATTTTTCCCATTACTTCAAGTTTAGGTAAAAGATTATCGCCTCTTTTTGTTATTTTGCAAGTGATATTCTATTAGATTGAGAATTCCCAAGCTTCATGCATTCCCCCAACCTTTAACCGGTTGATCGCAGCAAGGGAATTTATAAGAAATGATATTTTATGCTGACAATATGCAATACGCAACAAACGGGGAATCCTTAGCTAAATAATTTTTAGATATATCCCCACTATTGTAATCATCAATAATTGATAAACGAGTCTCAAGAAATTGAGATTTATTCAAACCTAATATGTGTATCGTATCTTGGAGCCGATCGCGGTAATCCTTAGATAACTTCGGATTGGGATATACGCTTCCATCTATGAAATTCAAAAGAATATCCCCGTCTGTAATATTTACGGGATCTACGCATAGCCTATTGCCCTTTGTCTTATTAATTAGTGAAAAGGCGAGCCTGTAATTTGACCATTCGTAAATCAACTGTTTATTTTTTGATTGCGGAATAAAGTGGTCTATCTCTCCTCCCGTGTGGTCTCGGAGCCCCGAATATGCGCATACATAGCGATATGCTCTACGAAATTGCTGTACTACCTCATCCTTATTCCAATAATCTGGATAATGTACCGCATTGGGATGTTTGCGCAAATAATTCAGCCCCTTCTGCCGAACATCTGCATCAAAATTATCCGGCTCGGGTTCAAGCGTCAAGTGTAGCATTTGGAAATCTCCGAGAATAGGCGGCATCAAATCTCCTAATTAAGGGATCAATACCTGAAACAACATCTAATAATTGAGCCCTGCAGCGGTCCCAATCCTCTTTTGTGGATTTTGGATTTGTTGTCACATCCGAACACATCTGCCTAACGCGCTCGTGCTCTACGGAAGCGGCATCCGCAATATCAAAAGCGTCGCTTTGTAACCAATTGTTTACTGTCCCCTGCTTTTCAAACTCCCTTAATGTTACGACGGGCTGATTTTGGTCCTTGTCGTAATCAATGTCATTCCATGTATCCTGTTTTGAATCAAACTTAGATTCCAAGGACGCCATTACTAGCGGCGAATGCGTTGTCATTATAAGCTGTACTTTAGCGTCGGGATCCAAAACTTTCATGATTTCCAGAATGCCGTTAACTATAGTTCTCTGCCATTTTGGATGCAGGTGGCATTCTACTTCATCAATTAGAAATATGATATTGTGTTCCTTCTTTTGCCCAAGCAAATCGCAAATGAGAGAATGTTCCCCCCAATTCCAAAGCAATGTGTACGCCAGTGCAATTATGCGCTTGATTGCGGAAGACGCAAAGATTATCGGGACATCCTTGCCATAGTTTGATGTGATGGTCGGGAAGCTGCGCGCGTCATCAACAGAAATTCGTGTGGTACCCGTTACTTTTATAGGATCATCTATAGGGGAAAGTTTCTCAAGTATTGCGGAAAACTGATCCCTTTTAGCAGAATCTTGTGTAGTATACCAAGAGGCAATATCCTCATAAATGCCTTTGCAAATTTTTGTGCCGTCGGCTGCCGACACCCCATTCCACACCTCGTAAGGTGTAAACACATAGCCGCGCGGCGGCTCTTTGCCTTGTTTCTCATATATGGCGTTTGTCCCGTAATTACGCACGGGATCCCAAATTGAAAATCCGCCATCCACTTGAGCGTATATGATTATTCCGGGAATAGGCGGCTTTGCACGCTCAATTTTCCACGCTTGCTGTTTGCGATTAAATTTATTATAAGACCTTTCGTAAGTTGTTCCCTTCTTATTACGAGTGTCAAAAGTAGCCTTAATAGTTGCAGGCTTGGATGGATTTTGGGGGCGAAGCATGTGCCCAGAAGCCGCTTTAGCGTTCAACTCAGTTGGCCACACACGCGTAAGCATCCACCACGCTGCGTCTAAAATAAAGGTTTTTCCTAAACCGTTATCCCCCGTTATAACATTTATACGGCGCTTAAAATCTATTTTCATAGACTTTGCAGGGCCAACGTTCTTAAATTCCAAATAGGATAACATGTCTGAATTGTCCATACTCTACACCTTTCTGTCAAGCTTTTTGTTTTTTAGACTTGCGTAGCAAGTTTATAATGTAGCGCATAAGATTATACTTATATACACAATTCTAATTATGGGATACTACCACAAATGGCTATTAAAAGCCGCTCTTCATACAGAGCAGGTTTGGTGTATACGGCAACGCGCGTTTTTCAAAGAAAGCGCCGGCGCCGCCCGAATATACAAATACCACACCCAATGTAAAAAGCGTGTGAATCTTGCGGTGAAATCATTTTTAGAACATTGGATACCGTCAAGTATCCTTTTCTTGATGGTATATTCAGTATTTACCCTACTGATGGGTGAACTTGGCGAACATTTCTTCCCTTATGGATTGGCTGTGATTCTTATCCTATTTTTGTTAAAAATAATAGATATTATTTTGCTTCCCATCGGACTCTGGACCGGGTTGAGAAAATAAATCCGAAAATTCCCACTGTATAAAAAAAGCCGCAAATTTACATTTGCGGCTTTTTTATTACGCTAATATTTTTCGCAATCTTTACTCACGGCTGGCCTCCGAAAACGTTCTTATCCCAAAGCTCCGAAAGCGAATAATTATCCAACCATTCGAACAGCTCTTCAGAGTTTAATCGGTTGAGGACTGTAGCCCCATCCTTCGTGTCTGCCACAATCACATCTTCGGGCTTAAAGTGATCCAATAACAAGGAAGACTGTGTAGCCAGTATGACTTGGGCGTTTTCGGTAGCCTGCTGAATCATGTTTGCAAGGATGTGAATTGCCATCGGATGCAACCCTAGCTCTGGTTCGTCCAAAACGATAATTTTGGGCATGACCTGTTCTGGCGCAAGCAGGAGTGTCGCCAAAGCAATAAATCTTATAGTCCCATCTGAAAGCTGGTTTGGTGAAAATACCGCGTCCACTCCGGCTTTTCGCCATGTAAGGAAGATTTCCCACGGGTTTTCGGGATAACCTGTCAACTCGAAATCCTGAAAATCCGGCATAACACGTCGGACATAATTGACGATTTTGTTGTAATAGGGCTGGTATTCCGGTGTGTTTTTAAGCGCATAGAGTACTGCCGCTGTATTTCCCCCATCGGACTTAAGGCATTTGCCGTCGGCTTTATTGACAGGCCCGCGAATCCGCGAGGTATCTGTTGTATCGTGGAACTGGAACGCCCGCATCTGGGCGAGCAACCCGTAAATTGCGCGTCCTGTTGTCAAAATGGAATTCTTAGCTTCACGTTCTATTTTTGCCTGCTTTGAGAGATTTGGCAACCCCAATTCATAGCCGCTATTTTCAATCTCGTGCGTGAACGGAGAATCCTTCCCCTCCTTTTGGTAGTCTATGTATTCCCTGCTTATAAACAGTCTATTGGGAGCTTGGAAATTGACATCAAGCCCGTAGAAATCCAAGGCATAATTTGTCTTAACCTTGAAAGCTAACTCAAACTTTTGTGTAGTTTTACGCCCGTTGTAAAGGAAATGCTCGGCACCATATCGCATTGTATGCTCCTGCAAATTCCCGGTTAATGCATTGTTTAGCAACCGGAATACCGAGATAAAGTTACTTTTGCCCGCACCGTTTGCGCCAATAAGAACGTTGAGTTTCCTTAGCTCTATTGTGGTTTTGTCGCGGAAGGATTTAAAACCTTTGATTGAAATCTCTTTTAATTCGTGCATATTAACGTATTCTTTCATAGGTATCTTAGCTAATTGGTTCTATGTTTCAAGCATTTTTTGAGTAAAACTTGCGTAGCAAGTTGATCCCCGCACTCTCTTCTCCCAAAAATAATTATATTTTATAAGGATATAAAATAGAAAGGAGGTGAGAATATGATAAAAATAATGGTAATATCTGAATCTGGATATTATAAAAAAACATTTATCGGCAATAGAACTGATGTATTAAATGCAATATATTGGTTCGCCGTAGAAATCGGAGAATCTCTCTATGTTTACATAATATCATAACCTACGTCGGCGATCCGTGGAGACGATATAAAAGAAATGCCGCAAATGTAAATTTGCGGCACTTTTCGCAATATTATCGGTGATTTACCACATTAGCCCAGCACTACCTCATCGTCCGACAGCCACTCTGCTCTGTACTGAAACCTCTTATCTTCCGGATGTAGTTTTCGGTGCTTTGTGGCATAAGACAGCGCGCTAGCGCGGAGGTTTAGCTTGCGTAAATCGTCTATTTGAAACGATGTGAATTTAGTCATGTCGCTAGGATAAACAAATATTACTTTATCTTTTCCTAACTCACGTAATACGTCATACGGGATTAAGCTGCGGGGATCTTTTGCGATTAGCGGCACATTAGCCTTTTTTGAACACTCTGCCATGTACTTGGCGTGAGCTTTGTCGTCGCAAATATAAATCCTTTTAATATTCGGCAAAGCACATGCCCATGTGGCAAGCGCCATCCCTAACGGCATGGCGATTGTCCTGCAAATGGGGACCTCCAAAGATTTTATACATTTGCTGCTTAGCACTTTTACGTATCTTTTCATTTTCTCGGGATAATAAGCAGCCTCCCTTTCAAAGTTGTAATCCCATGAGTAGAGTTTGCAAAATTTAAGCGTTGACTTTGAGCGTTGTTTTTTATTTATTGTGTTCATGGATATTAGTATAAGCCTAGTAAATGGATTCTTCATTATGAAAGAAAACGAGGAAACGGTTTGCGACAAGGTCCCGTTGCCTGTAATTATTAGCAAACTAAAAGATATAATACGAAAAAAATACTCCGATAAAATCAGGTTAAAATATCAAAACGTCCCTGTCGGAATTCAAGATGAGTTGGACAAAATGGTTCGTGAGCACAACCGCCAAATTGACTCTGGCATTGATAGATAATTTATCGGGCTAAGCGTATAGAGAATAATCGCATGACACCCAAGTTAAAATTAGTTGACACGGCTGTTTTTAACCATATAATTAAACCAGTAGAAAAAAACATGAGTTATAATATCCCTAGTGTGTTAATAAATATATCAAAAATATGTTGTTTTAATTAAGGAATGCAGAAAAAATCTAACGTAGCAATTAAATAAATATCAGGAAAGAAGAAAGGAGAATTATATGAACACATCTATAAACGACACTAAAAATTCAGTGTCAAAAGAAAAAGGAAGTATTACGCATAATCATATTCCTAGTAAAAATGAAGAGAATTTTTATCGGTTCTTTAATATAAATGTTAAAGGGAGCAAGCTGTTTGATAGAAATATAGGAAGTTTCCCCCCCGCGGCACCCGTTAGAATAACTCCCTACTCTCAAAGTGCAGAGGAATTTAATCACCAACTCAGTTCTTCATTTTAATATGCCCAACTGGAAAGATGTTCTAATAGAAATACGCAACTGTACTTCACCTAGTGCAATTGACGTTGTTCGACACAAATATATAACGAAATTTCAAAAAATCAGGAGGAGAAACGTTATTGTTTATTATTCTGGGTTTTTGCAAAAGACTGAACCACGCTTTTTAGCACATTTACCTATCAATGATAATGACATGAATCTTTTTATGCAAGCGATTCATTGCATAAAAAACCCTCAAAATGGAGAGAATTGCGGATCAAAGCTTGATCTTATATTACATACTCCAGGCGGTAATATGGCGGCAACAGAAGCTATTATTAATTATCTAAGATCAGTATTTGATGATATAGAGTGTTTTGTCCCACAATTGGCTATGAGCGCCGGGACATCAATTGCGTGCGCCTGCAACAAAATATATATGGGACAACATTCTTCCATTGGCCCTGTAGATCCTCTATTAGATAGAATTTCCTGTTACGATTTACTTGATGAATACGAGTACATAAAGAAACATGTTCTTGGAGATGCAAATTTAAAAATACCGAGAGATCTGGAGAGTATAGTATTTTGGCGATCTTTTTTAGAAAAATATAATCCTTCTATTATATCGGCATGTTATAATGCAACAGATTTGGCACTTGAAATGCTTGAGAATTCTTTAAAAGAGCGAATGTTTAAAAATGATCAGTCGAATCCTAATATTAAAAAAATTGTAGAAGAATTGGGAATGCACAATAATACGAAAATACATGCACGGCATATATCCTACTCAAAAGCATTGGGTATAGGACTTAACGTTGAAAGATTAGAAGACAATCAAGAATTGCAGGATGTTGTAATGACTATACATCATTGTTGTATGCATACATTTATAAATACACAGGCTATAAAAATTGTAGAAACACAGAACGGTGGCGGTTTAGTAGTAAATTCTGCTTAGATTGTAAAGGCCTAACTTATTTCAACATATTACAACTCTCGCCAAGCTGGAAATTGCTGTTTTAGGCGGGAGGATTTGGGGTTCCATTTGGGGAGATAGATTTGGGATATATTATTGTTTTGGGGAGAAAAGTGCGATGGCGGGTTTATTAGTATGCAGGTCTTCTTTGTCGTGTTGGCGTAATCGGCGCAATTTCCGAAAAGTATTATCTGCTCCGCATTAATATCGGGAAGTTTTTCGGATATAAACGGGCGGATCGCAACGGCGCAATTTTTATCCAAATTATGTTTTCGTAAAATTCGCAAAACGCTTTTTAAGTTAAAATCTCCGCAAAAAATAGCAAGCCTCTCAGGGGCATCTTGGAAATATCCGACCACCTCTACCCCGCCCGATTTTTGAACTTTCGGCGCCGGCGCGAATGTCCGCCCCGCAAGGAGTAATCCTAGTAAAAGGCCAAGCGATAGAACTACCGAAAATATTCCGCGTCTTGCCGAAAAATTTCCCCAGCACAACGCTATGCAGGCAACAAGAAATACGAGAACATTCATCCACTGCAATGCGATGTTTAGGGTTGTGAAATGTTCGTATTTTTGCGGGTTAAAAAGAACGTCAAAATCAAACACGCTGGAGAGGCTTGAAGAAGCAATCAGTCCAAGTAACGCAATAAGTGCGGCAAGTCTTAACGGAGATTTTCTGAAGGCAAATCCGTTTGCGGCGGCGTAGAAAATAAACAATAGCCACAAAGCCCCCGCAAAAATTCCAAGCTCGCAAAGCAACGTCAGGTGGCTGTTGACGAGGGTTCGGCAATCTATATCTGCGGGCAAAAGAAACGCGCTTGCGATTTCCCCGGAATTCCCCAGGCCTACGCCGAACGGATTTGCCGCAAACAGCGAAATCCCCGCGCGCCAAATTTCAAGCCTGTTGGCGGCCGAAGCGTCTAAGCTCCAACGCCCCCATCCTCCGGAAAGCGCGACGGCAAGGAAAAGCACCCCTGCCGCTGCCAAAAATATTTTCCAATATTTGCGCCCGCAAAAGAGCGCGAAAGCCGCCCCTTCCAAGAAAGCCACAAGTACCCCTGTTCGTGAATATGTCAGCGCGAGCGCCGCAAATAGCGCGCACGACAATCCCGCGCCCAAAAGCTTTTTGAAGGTTTTTTCGGGAAGAAACAGCAGCCATACGAACGGCAAAATCGCGCATATAAAGGCGGCGGCGTGGTTGGGGTTATAGAAACCGAAGCCGCAGCGCACAATGCCGTCGTAGGTGAATTCCATTTATCGCGCCTCCCAAAGCCGTTTTAGCTTTTCCGATGAAAGCATATTGCGGAATTCCGCGTCTATCTCAAGTATTTTCGCAACCGGCAACACGCGCATTGTGTCGTCTTCGCCGGCATATATGGGCGTCTTCCCGCTCAAAACGTCGTCAAAAAATTGGCGGGCGAAGTCCAACGCTTCTTTGTTTAATTCGTGGCCGCCGCTATATGTTTTCCAGATAACGCTGCCGCCGTTTTCGCGGTATTTGTAGATAAAAGCCCGGCTTATGCGGACTCTGTCGGCATCGCCAAGCCCGCAGGTGATGAATGCCGCCGCGCCGTTCTTTTGCGGGGTTTGCGGATACACCCCGCACGCATGCAGCCCCCACGCCTCCACTTGTTGCGGCATATAATTGTAAAAGAGATTGGCGCACTGCCCGCCTGCCGAATAGCCGTAAAACAAGAGCTTTTGCGGCTTGAGGTTAAATTTCTGCGCGATTGACTTTACCGCCGACTTTAGCAATCCGCCCGACCATTTTTCTGGCTGCCAGTATTCTTTGTCTTTGAACGACGGCGACAGCAAAATTAGGGAATGTTTGTCGGCAAGCACATCGAAGCCGAATGTCTTTATCGCCTTTTCTCCGTCCCAATTTCTGCCGCCAAACAATACCATTATTCGGGTGGTTGAAGATGCTTTTTGCGGCAGGCGATAGGCAAATTCAATGCCGCCAATTTGCGTTGTTTCTATTTTTGCGAACAAGAACAGCGGAGAAAGCAAAAGCGATATGAAAAATATTTTCATTACGGCATCGCGGCGCTTTTTGCCCAGGCCTGGGCGAGCTCCTTAGACGTGAAAAGCACCCTGTCCTCTTCGTAAATCTGTTTCGCCGCATTGGAATCTGCGGGATAAATTTCGCCGTCCTGATCGTCGCCCGCAAGAATCGGCTTTAGGTTTTCTTTGGGCTTGGGCTTTGAGGCGTCCAAGTCGCACAAATATAGCTTGTGGTAGTATTCAAGAAATTCCTGCGCAAGATATGTAGAGCCTTGCGGGATATCGTGCGGGTGGTTCGGATAGGATTTCCACAATACGTTTACGCCGTGTTTGCGGTATGATTCAATAAAGCGGCGGTTGATTACCATTCGCTGCCTGTCGGCGTCTCCGCAAGTAAGAAGGGCCGCGACGCCTTTCATTTTGCCGCTCGGCTTATGAAAAACGCCGCAAGCATGGGATACATACGCGCGGGTTTTTTCGGGCAGCCATGCCGCGAAGAGATTGGAACACTGCGCCCCAGCCGAATATCCGTAGAATAAAAATTTGTCGTCGCAGATATTGGGATACTTGCCCTTAAGCTGCGCGACGGCCTCCAATAAAGCCTTGCCCGACCACTTTTGCGGTTCCCAGTAATTGTCGTCTTTATACGACGGCACTATTAGGAATATTCCATTTTTATCGCACCAATTCGTCCAGACGGGATTTTTGATTTCCCCCTCCCCAGTCGTATTGCGCCCGCCAAAATAAATCAAGAGGCGGTATTTTGTTTTTGAAGTTTGATCATATTGGGCGGGTGCGCGACAGCGGAATGTTGTTGTGGGGTTTTCTGGGGAAGGGGTTCCTGTTTGAATATGGGTAATTTGCGCAAAAAGTATATTATACGCCCCAAAAATAAATAAACATAGATACAATAATAATTTGTGCACTAATACCTAATTCTAATTTACACAGTAAAGAATTTTAAGGGTTATAATCCAAATAATCCAATATCTGATTGAAATATTTTCTCTTGTTTATCCACATTGCCAGCTTCATTAAAATATAATCGATAAAAATAATAACCTCCTTTTAATTTATTTTTTGAATACATATAATTTACATCCCAAATAGATTTTCCATACAAATATTCCATGTCTTCTCTTGAATCTTTTTGCTTTAGAATATTTATCGTTCGTCCCAATGGGATATGCAATAAAACTTGTTGCGACAAAGGATCGTGTATCGCATCTGTATATATCTCTTTAAGGACTAGTGCCTTTGACATTCCCCTATAATCGATCTCTGGCAGAATACAATTTGGTTTATTATATTTTAAAAAACCCCAGAAGCCTACAACAAGAATAATGAGGCTAAAAAATAAAAAAAACATAATCTTTAGTATAGATTTCATAATTACTCTGTAAAATATTTATCTTTTATTCTATAATTTATTCCAGGATACAATATATTGTCTTTCATAAAATCTGGAACATCCCCGTCATTTATTGTATTTGTATATGAATGACAATTATTTTTTTCACCCCAAAATGGAAGTTCAGCATAATCCGCAGTATTATTATATTGTCGATGCTTTTCCAATATATTTTCTACGTTGCTCATGTCCATATTATAATCAGTCTCATAATATAATGGATTATTATCCCGAGGGTCATTTGTCTTTTTTACAAGCATACCATCTTCGCTGTATGCCGACATTTTTACAGTATAGCTATTTTTTTCCGGAGAGTAATCCCATTTACCATTAAAATCCCCAGTCTTATATTTAGAATCCAAACTGTTATATTCATTTACGGTTAGCGTTACTTCTGTCCATGTATGTTGCATTCTATGCAACAAGGGCAGATCGGAATCGAAGTACCTAGAGCAAATAGTCCTACTAGCAGTGCCGAACAAATCTATATATAATGTAGATCGGTTTCCGCAATACGCGAAATTATTCCACCCGTCCGGGTAGCCGATTAAATCTTGCGACAGCCATTTGCCAACGTCTGCCCGATAGTTTCTGAAGAGGAACGCGTATCCCAATTCTTCAACATAGGGCTTGCCTGTAAAGAACGAAGAATTGTCGTTGCTATCGGAGCCAAAGCTTGTTTTTGCAATGGCCGAATAGCCCGTTTCTTTGACCATGCCCAAGCTTGTACCGAGCATGTCGGTAAAGATTATATCGGAATTTTCGCCAATCGCCAAAATCGGGTTGCCGCCGCCAACGTGAGGCTCGTTGATGTATTTTATGCCATTACGCTCTACGAGCGCCAAGCCGTCCCATGCAAAGGTTTCGGCGGTGCCGCCGCGTATGGCCTTGGCGATTTGGCCGTTGTTGTGGTATTCAAATTTTGCGACTTCTTTGCCGCTTTCGGCAACGCGCATTACCTTGTCAAGCCAGCCGTATTCGTAGGTCTTTTCGCCTTCCTTTATCAGCCTGCCCGCGGCGTCGTAGGCATAGTTTGTAATTTTGCCGTCGGACGCAACGCTGCTTGCAAGCTGGTTTGCGGCATCGTAAGTATATGCGGTGGTTTTGCCGTTAATTGTCTTTTTAAGTATGTTCCCGCTTGCGTCGTAAACATATTCCTCAACGGGCGTTTTGCTCTCTAAATCAACAACGGCAAGCAGCTGGTTCTTGGCGTCGTATTTATACCCCTGCAATTTGCCGTTAGCCAAACGCGAGATTATTTTGCCGGATTTTGAATAATAATACCTGAGCTCCGACAATACCCCGCCGTCTTTGCCGAAAAGAATTTTGCTTTCAAGCCGGCCAAGTTTTGTATAGGCGAATTTGATTTTATTGCCGTCTATTATTTGTTCGGCGAGCTGGTTCTTATCGTTATAGAGGTATTCGACAACCTTGCCGGCGGATTCGGTTTTAACAAGGCGCCCGAATTTATCGTAGGCGTTTGTTTCAACCCACGCATTCTTTCCGCTGATTGAGGCGCGCGATATGCGTTTGCCGAAGTTGTCGTAGGCGTATTTTGTCAAGACGCCGTCTTCGCTCTTTTCAGTCATGCGCCCGAAGTGGTCGTACTTGAAGCGCGAAAGCCTGCCGTTCTTTGATTTTTCAACAACCCTGCCCCATGAGTCGTATTTCATTTTTTCGATTTCGTTCGCGCCGTACCTGATTTCGCTGACGCGGTCGAAGTCGTCGTATTCGTAGTCCAAAGTGCGGTCGGCGGGCTTGTCTCCAAATTTGGAATCGGTAAAGCTAAGCCTGCCGTAGTCGTCGTATGTATTTTGGGTTATCTGCCCGATTGCAGTCGTGCGCGAATCCAAGCCGTATTTATTCCATGCAAATTTTATCTCGTGCCCGCTCTGGTCTATGACGCTCGTCAGCTTGCCGAGCTCGTTATAGGCGTATTTGACTTCGGTGTTGTCGGGGAATATTTCCTTCGCGACTCTGCCGAAACCGTCCCGCTCGAACTTCTTTTCAAGGCCGTCCTGATCCTTATAGGAAATTGGGTAGCCGTCGGCATTATAAACGGTTTCAACGGAGCTAATCAATTCGCCGCCGATTTTTGAAAGCGACTTTATCTGCGCCCCATTGCCATTGTAAACAATGGATGTTTCTATTCCGTCCGAAGTTTTGGATACAAGGCGGTTATATTTATCGTAGGAATAATCGGTTTCGCGGCCAAAGGCGTCGGTGGTTTTTATCGGATATCCGTAGGCGTTATAGCCGATTTTCAGCGTGCGCTGCCCGTTGTCAATATACACTGGGCGCAACGATTTGTCGTAGTTTATTGACGCAGTGCGAACGATTTCGCCCTTTTCGTCAAGTTCGTTTATTTTCGCGGGGCGCAAATTCCCCTTGTTGTATTCAAAGCTGCGGACGGGCGCCGGCTTTAATTCGTCGGCACCGCGTTTTGTAATTAAGACAAGATTGCCGGATTTGTCGTACTTGAAGTTTACGTCGTTTTTAGCAAGGTCGCGCGCACGCAGAATTTTCCCGGAATCTTTATCATAACGATAACTGGCAAGCACGCGCTTTCTGCCGTCAACTATTTGGCGAACTTTGCCATTATAGGCGACATCGTAGCGCATGAAGTAGAAAACGGAACGCTCTTTGCCGGAAAAGTCCCGAACTGTAGATATCCCGCGCTTTGTGTCGAAGGCGTATTCCGCCGTCTCGCCAAGCTTGTTTGTAAGCTCCACACTGCCGACAGCGTTTTGAGGATAACGGTATTTAAACGTCGAATCCGACAAAATTCTGCCGTCGGCCGCTTCTTTCTTTATATTTTTGGTCGGCTTTTTTGCCTTCTGCGCCGCGGAAATTCGCGCGAGATACGCTTTGCGCTGCTCGAACGTTTCGGTCTCAACCTCAATGTCGTCAACATATTTGCCGCGCTTTATTTGAGTCAGGTAGCCGACATTGTCGTAGGAAAATTCAATCGGATTCAAGCCCGCCTGCCCGACGAACGAAAGGAACTGCGTGTTTACGACTTCCTCTTTGCCCGCGAGAGTTTCAGGCAAAATGCGAGCGGAACCGGCTTCAAACTTAACTTTGTTGCTTACGCCGTTTATCGCGATTTCGGAAAGAACCTTATTTTCGCCGTATTTTAATTCGATGAACGCCCTGCCAAGCTGTTCAACGGACGCAAGTTTGCCGCCGTTATACACAAAAGACAGGCTTTGCCCCGACGGCGCCTCTATTTTGCGCAGCTTTGCGTCGGTATAGACGAACTTCCACCCGCGCATATCCTTGCGCCCGTATATCGTCCAAGAACCGCTGTCGGCACGGCCATTGGCGGTCCAGTCCGCAAATGGAGAAAAATAAGCGTTTTCGCGCTCTTTCTCGTTATATAGGCTTAAAATGTCGCGCGAAGTGTGCTTGCGCGAATAGAAAAAGACTTTCTCGCCCCAGGGAGTCGTCCAGATTGCACCATTCTCGTTCGGAATGGCAGAACTTTCAAGCTGCGGTATCTTCCACCCAAACCCCAGTAGCCCCTCGTCTTTGCAAGAGGAATCGTAGAAAATTTGGACAGGCATCCTTAACTCTGGAGAAAAATTAGCCTTCCCAAGAACAAAATTGGCATAATATGCCTCTGAAGTAAGCGAAGCCTTGCCCGCCGAATTCTTATTTTGAAGAAAACTAAGTTCTTGCGCCTGTAAGCACCCATAACAGAATAAGAATATATATAATAGCTGTCGTATAGTCTTCATACACCCCAGAAAATACACAACAAGCTGAATGTCAAGCGTAATTTTTGATTTTTTTGTAAACGTTGTATTTTTATCTGAACATCAAGTGCAAAACTGTTTTAGCGATACAAATAACAAAACGATGGATTGAAACATTTGTCGTGAACGATCCTACCCTCGATTTTTTCTCAAAATTTAGAAGTACGAATTATGTTAAACAAAGAAATAAATTTCAATGCGACTGATCTTAATCAAAATATTTTCTAAATTTTTATTGAAAAAGAATTATAAAGTTCTAGCATGAAAATACTGGAGTTAATATGGAAAATTTTAGACCACGCGCTAGATTGCTAAAGTTATTAGGCGAAGAACTTATTGGTTCTCAACACTTGGCAATATTTGAATTAATCAAAAATGCATATGATGCGGATGCAGACGATGTTCTTATAAATATTAGCAATGTTAATGATGTAACGGCGACTACTATTAGTATAAAAGATAATGGTTGTGGTATGACTTTAGACACCATTAAAAATTCTTGGCTCGAACCTGGGACAGATGCCAAAGAAAAAATGCTAGAAAACAGAATATATACAAAAAAATATCACCGATTGCCTCTTGGATCAAAGGGGGTTGGTCGTTTTGCAGCATACAAGCTCGGAAACGTTGTTACATTATACACAAAAACACTCTCTGATGGTGAATTTAAGGTTACGGTTGATTTAAATGAAGCTATTTCAAAAAAATATTTAAATGAGTTTTTTATAAATATAGAAAATGTTTCTGGAGATGATTCCCACATAGAGACAAGTACGGGCACAGAAATTATTATATCGAGCATAACTAAACCGTTAACATTAAAAAGTATTTTAAATTTAAATAAACAAATATTGTCTATACAATCTCCATTTGAATATTTTGGCTATAAAAGCAAAAAAATAAAGAATCCAATAAATATTCAGTTAGGATGCCCCGAATTTCAAGATAAAATAAAGGAAACTTCGATAAACGATCTTATTGATTCATCTCTTTATAGATTCAGGTTTCAATTTATAAATGGTAGACTTGAATATGAATACAAGTTTACGCCAAACAAAAAATTGCAAGAATCTACAAAACTCGAACCTCGAATGTTAAAAGAAGTTTTAGAAAATATAACAACTTTAGATAAGCATGAACCAGTTAAAATGCCTGTTTATTATGAAGGATTGAGACGAATATGTGGGTCTTTTTATTGTTATGATTTTGATAGTAAAACAATACAATATTATCAAAACAAACAAGCGCTAAGAACATATACTTTGGAAAACTCAGGAATACGTGTTTATCGTGGAGGGATGAGGATATATAATTATGGCGAAACAGGTGATGATTGGTTGGAATTGGATCAAGAACGAATAGATGATCCATCTCGGAATCTAAGTAATCGCCTAATTATAGGAGCCATAGAGCTTGAACCCCAAACGGCATCTTATTTGAGAGAAAAAACCAATAGAGAAGGGTTTATTGATGATGAAGCATATCAAAAACTAAAGTTGGTTGTTAAGTCTATCTTATCAATTTTCAACAAAGAGCGCCTGACAGATAAAGATAAGTTACGACTTATTACGAACGATAATTACAAAGAAGTAATAACCAACATGCAAGAGCCAATAGCTGAATTGAGGTTTGTGGCAAGAAATTTTAATGCGCCTAATGAAGTATTCAAAAAAATAGAAAAAGTTGAAAAAGCATATAATCAAATGCGCGATATTATGCTTAGTTCTGGCCTTAAAGGATTAAATACAGCTATAGCTTTACATGAAATAGAGAAAACTTTACGAAGGCTTAAGCGGGCAATTGAAAATAAGGATACTACCCTTATGAAGAAGGAAATATCTATGGCTTTAGCATTAATTGATGGCGTTGGTGATTTGCTTAAAAAAGATCCCATTCGAAAATATAAAGCATCTGTATTGATAAGAGATGTTATAACTTTATCAGAAGATAGATTCAAGCGACATAATATATCTATAGATTGCCCTATTTTAGATAATAAGAATAGTGATTTTGACATAAATGTTCCTAAGAGAATGATACAAAGCTCCTTGATGAATCTAATTGATAATTCTGTCTATTGGTTATCTGTTCGTTGGTATAAAGATGAAGATGTTGGAAAAAAGAAAATCTATATAAACGCAGAATATATAGATGGGTTGCCAGCTATTATAATAAAGGATAATGGAATCGGGTTTCCCAAGGGTGATCGTGAAGAATTATTTAAGCCTTTTGTAACGACAAAACCAATGGGAGTTGGCATGGGTTTAGGATTATATTACGTCAAAACAGCAATGGATGCTATTGGAGGAGAAGTATCAATAATGGAGCGATGCAATAAATTTGATAGCGATGGCGCATCTATTGCTTTAATTTTCAAGAATTAATTTATGAACTATCTTGGCGACATTGGCGATATTCTTATCATTGATGATGTGCTGGACGAAGCTTATGCTTTATCTGAGCTTTTTAAGGAAATGGGAAGTATTCCCATAATTTTGAAACCAGAACATATAACGGAAAACCCGATTATTTTCCCTAAACTAGTTTGTTGCGATATTAACCTGAATGGTACAGATGATACTCAGAATTTTAAAACAATAGCAGGATTACTAAAGAAAATATATACAAAAGAAAGAAAAGGTATATATATTTTTATTGCTTGGACTTCGCATAAAGATAAATTAAAAGCCCTAAGGAGGCATATCGAAGCTGATCAAGAGATACATAAGCCATTGGATTTTATTGCCATCGGGAAAGATGAATATACAGATAACCCACAAAAATTAGAAAGAAAAATAGATTATATATTCAGAAAGAACAAAGGGTTAACGGCGTGCCTATTATGGAATAATATAATAAAAGAAGCAAACGATGAAACTATCATTAGCTTATCTAACTTAGCCGAAAAAACCAACGTAGATTTATTAGCTTTATTGGATGGATTAGCGCAGGCAAACTTGGGAAAGAAGAAACTACGAGATGAAGCGACAGCCACAATAAGGCCAATAAACTATATTTTGAGAGATAATATAGAGAAAAAACTTATTTGTTCGCCCGCCCAAACAAAGTTGAATAATATATTGAAAAAGAATCCTAAAAATCTCGCGCTTTCAGAAAGCGGTAAGAGTAATACTAATTTTATTTTACACATAAGCCCAAATATCAATTATAAAAAAATAATGCCAGGAGATGTCATGCGAATATATGAAAAAGATTTAAAATCTATTTTTAGGAAAGTCCCAGAAGAATTAAAAAGCAATTTAATAAAAAGGGGGGAAGATACAAATAATATAGAATTGGGTTTATTAGAGATAACCCCTGATTGCGATTATACTAATGTCAAAACACATGATGTAAATAAATTTGCATTAACATACTTAATACCCAGTGGCATAAGCGGCAAACTAGATAATGATTATTACAAACGTACTAAAATCAAAATAACATACAATGAAGCAGAATATATTTTTGTTGTTGATTGCAGGTATATTATTAGCATAATTCCGAAAAGAAATTTCGTAAAAAATAGAATATTTAGCCTAAAGGAAAATCTTTTTACGTCTTTTAGGCAACAAGTTTATGCATATAATTCTCGCATTGGAACTATATCTTTTTGAAAATGTTCCAGACAATTTCTCCTAATTTTTTAGCAAGTAATGGAGGAACCGCATTCCCGATTTGATGATATTGTTCTGTCCTGTTGCCTTCAAACTTAAAATTATCTGGAAATGTCTGTAGTCTTGCCGCTTCTCTAGGAGTTAAACTTCTTGCTTGTACGGGATCATAGTGAATAAAATAATGCCCATCTTTTGAAATATGTGATATTATTGTTGAAGACGGTTCATCTCTTAGTTGAACTTTAAAACGATCATTAAATACCGAATTACTTCTTATTGCATCTTGAACATTTTTATGCTTTGGCCATAAATTACTCGGGAAATCCCTTAATCGCGGAGATACGTTGTTTTTCTGGGCAAAAATTGATGCGAAAAAGTATCTCATTATATCACTAGCAATATGTTTTCTTGCGATATGATCTGGTATTCCATCCAAGTTAGAATCATAATACCATGATTTTAACTCAGGAATAACACCATCACTAATTCTTTTAGAATAACCCGTCCCTATTATTTGATTATTAGATTTTTTAATGCTGTTTAGTAAGCTTTTGGGAGCATATGCTTGCCCTAACAATATATGTTTCCAATTTTCGTAATTGTCTACTCCTTTAGATATTCCGCTTCTTAATTTAGGTAAATCCGATATAACATCACCTACTGAAATCTTTTTATCTTCTATTTGTAAAATATTTGGTTCTACATTTATATCTGATCTAATCCCTAAAATAAGCACCCTATGTCGCTTTTGGGGAATACCATACTGCTCGGCTTTTATAACAAAATCTTTAGGTTCATGTCCCCTAGAAACAAAAGAATATAAATTATATGTTTCTTTACCACTATTTTTAATGCTTAGATCTTGCAATATTTTAGGAAATATTAATTTCCCTTTTAATTTAGATGACAAAATGCCAACAACATTTTCCATGACAAAAATAGCAGGTCTATGAACAGAAATAATCCTTAGATACTCTTTATATAACAAATGCCGCGGATCTTTTTCAAAATCATCTTTTCTTATTTTTTTCATGACGGCGCGACCAACAAGAGAGTACGCTTGGCATGGAGGACCGCCTATTAATAACCAATTTTTATTGTCGCGTATCTTAGATTTTATAATAGCATCTAATTTCTTGTTTGAGGTATTTCCCAATGTAACTTGGAGTATTTCATCTTGTGCCTTATTGCGCTCATTCGGATACAAATTATATAATTCTTTTTTTGAAATTTTCCCTTTTATATAATCATAATATTCTTGTGGAGCTCTATTTTTAGGGAAGCATCTAAAAAATTTTCTCAAAAGAAGCGTTTGACATGCTGTCGAATTATTTTCTATAGACAATACGATATTAAAAACTCGATGCCCCTTGTCTGTAACCGCAGAAAACCCCTCACCCAGTCCTCCAGGGCCGGCGAATAAATCAATAATAGGTATTTCACTAATTTTTGCCATACACTTCTAGAAATGTTATTTACTTATTCTTTTCAATTCGGCGCTCAACCACAATCTCAGATGATCTATCTCGTCAAGAATCCTGACCCCATATCTGTTCAGATTTTTTTAACCCAACCATCTATTATTTTTCACAGATCTCCAGTTTAATATTTTTCCTACATTAATCTGGAACGCTAAATGCCAATTTTATACCATCTTCACTTATTGTTAGAGAGGTATTTCCCGATTAGCGTCTCTGGAGTATCGTTTGCTGCTGCATGCCCAACAACTTTATAATATTTAGTCTCAAAGAAATTTATGGGGGGATATGTTAAATCTGTATTCAATTCTTTTGTCTTTACCATAGGAACATTAGCGGGAGTACATTCGTCCTCTAGAGCAATCATTAAGCAATTCTCATCGCCCTCATCCAAGCATTCCGCATAAACTAAAATATCATTTTTTCTAATCATAATTTTTTCTGCAAATAAAAACAAATAGCATATCGTATTCAATTTTCAAGATTAAATGTCTTTTAAATGCGACACAGGCATTTGCCATTTGCCGATTCTTGTTTGTTGCTCATTTTATAATGTAAATTTATGATATCCTCATATGGTGAATTCCAATACCCCTATAACAAGAAGTTTCTTGGAGTTGGAATTTATCTCCGCCAAATATTAATGATGAATATAGTTTTTCAGTCCGCCTCACTTCTTGATTTAATTATCAGACAAAAGTAATGATTGCAAAAAAATCTCTGGAATTTGGTTTGATGGAGTATCAATGAAAGAATATGGAATATTAAATACGTTTGCTTTTTTTATCCATCTGGCATTTTGATTATAGATATCAAAATGTGGAAGATAAATTATTGTATTCTTTATAACGGAAGATATTAACGGATTGCCTATGGGGTTTATGTAGATTACTTTTGCGGATGATGGTGGTTGAAATAAGGGAGCGTGTCCGCCTGTTATGAGAATTTCGTCATATTCTTTTACTTTTGAAGGCGCTTTGTAATATACGTCTAAAATATTTTTGGATTTCATATTTACATAAGCTTGGCGAATCGTTTTCCCGAAATATTTGCCGAATGTGTCATTGTCGACTATTATGGCGATGCGTTTGGCGTTTCGCTTGTCGGAAGCGAGCGTGATATGGTCGGAATGTTTTGAAATAAACTTCGGTTGCAAAGCAAAACCTGCGAAATACAAACACAGGCAAATTGAAAAAGCCGAGATAATTGAAAGCATTATACTTTCCCTAAAATACAAACAACTCCGAGTTTTTAAAATCGGATAAGTTAAACAAATCACGAGAAGCATTATTCCTGCGCATTGAATTGACGAAACTATCCACAATGTGCTGAAAATATTCGAAATGCATAGCGACAACAACGCCAATCCCAAAGCCAATGCGAACAAATCTCTGTTTCTTTTCCACAAACGAAAATTTGCAAAAAGCGAAAATGCAAGTATGGCTAGTATGGCAAACAAAGTCGGCAGGCCGCGTTCGACTGCGATATGCAAATAGCTGTTGACCATTCCCGCATATTTGCGATCATCGGAAAAATCCTGAAACCAGTTTATGTATTCTTCGCCGGATTTATCGACACCCCAACCGTAAATAGGCGCTTGGTATATCATTTTTAATCCGCCGGCCCATAACGCAATCCTTCCAGAGGTTGAACCATCGTTGCCAATGTATTCGGGAGATATTCTATTTGAAAACCCGGTATAGGAAATGATTGCGGATATTATTATGATTTTTATTAGAGCAACTTCCCAAACTTTATACTTTTCTAGGCTTCGACATAGCAAAAACGCATTACAGCAAACAAAACATACTGCTGCCGCAATCAATGCGCCGCGTGAATATGTTTTTGCCAAAACAAACCATAACAATATTTCGACAACTAATAAAAGCGCAAAAAACAAACGCTTTAATGTTTTGTTCGGAATTTTCGAGGTGAATGGCAGCACAAACGCTATTGCAACGGCAATTATTGCGCCGGCTATGTTCGGCGTTTCAAATCCCAAATTCCATCTCAACTGCTCGCCGAAATAAAAAATGCCTTCCATTATCTGATTCCCACTTGCAGTTCGTAAATGTTGCGGTCGGAGAAAAGCATTTGCATATAAACAATTCTGTCCTGCCCCGTCAAAGAGTACCCTGCTTCTGTAGCCATTCTTCGCAGCCTGTTAAAGGCTGCCGACGGTTCTTCGGTTTCGGAGACAAAATATGCGCTATAACATTTGTAAGACGGCAAATCTTTTACTTCAAATGGAGGCTTTATGGCGACTTTCTGAAAGTTTTTAACTGGAATGGCAAAGCTATATTCCCCCGGATTGTTTGTGTTTATCAATCTAACGGGATGCGGAGTCGCCGATTGTTTCATCTCAAAATGTTGAAATTGGTAGATTGCGGTGAGCGCATCATACAGTAATGAATCGTGCAATGAACCGTATCTCGATGAATGAGCATTTAAAATTGCGGCATATTTGCTCTTTTTAGCAGTCGGATCGAACGCAAATACAAGATAGTTTTGACCCTTTTCCGTTTTCACTAGCGGCGCGGTTAGTTTATTTATAGTTTTGTATTGCTCTAAAACGCTTGAAGAATTGTCAGAATTGTTTTTCTTGTTGAGTTTTGACATCCATTCCTCCAAGCCTTTCACGCTGTATGCCTTGCTCCAAGCATCGTGGCCCTTCTCGCCCGCAAATATGGTGTACTTGAAATTCGGATTGCCCTTCATATTCGCTATGGCGATTTCCTGAATCCAAACCTTGTCGTATTCGTTGTTGAATATCCAAACGGGCATATCCTTTAATTGTTTGATTTCCTCCAACGGCATTACGGCGCAAACGGGAACTATGCCCGCAAAGACATCGGGGTTGTTCAACGCCCAACGCCAAATTCCGGTGCCGCCCGAACTCAGCCCAGTCCCGATAATTCTGTCTTCGTCTATCTTAAAGCGGCGTTTCGCGTCGTTAAGAATTTCGTTGAAATACGGCGGCCGCGAAACTCTGTCATTGTCTTGCGGCGAAACTACGACAAACGGGTAATCTTTTCGAGTTTCAAGTTGTTTAGGCAAGTCGTTTGTCAGTACCGCATCAAGGCTTGTCCCAAATTCGCCGATGCCGCACAGAAAGAATACCAGCGGCAGGGATTCTTTGTCGTAGTTTTGCGGGAGATAAACCCAATAATGATATGGCTGATTGTCGTGAATATAATTTTTTGGTTTGAATTTAACAGGAAATTGTCGCCCAAGCCTATTCTTGAAGTAATTTTTACCCGCGTGTGTTTCGGCGAAAAATTCGTAGAAATCGCCTATGTGACGAAGGGTGTCCTTCAGTTTCGGCGGACGCGCTTCGCCCGTTTTCAGCATTTCGCCCTGGTTTGAAAGTTCCTCCAGCCAAGTCGTCGCAAAATAGACCATTCCCGAATGGACGCGAACCCAATAGTCGTCCGAGTCGTCGAATTCCCCCTCTGGCTTGAATTTCTCGGCAACGGGCTTCACTATTTCCTTTAGATACATTCCGATGTCGTTCAAATACGGAATGTGTTCCCTGTTTAGAAAAACGTCTTTCGACGTTTTGGCTGCCTCGCTTTTCAGATGTCTGAGGGCGGCTTCGTATTTCGGCTTGTAGGCTTCAATCACCGCAATTCGCCTGTCTGCGGGACATAAGTCTGAAAGCGGCAATTCGAACAAATTCTTTCTTCCGAATATTTTATATTTTGCGACTATGCCATCACAATCTACAACATTCCCGATAAAGGATTTCCCTTCGTTGTTTGTCCATTTGCGTGAATGTTGTGCTTGCAATATATTTACAAATATTGCACAACATAATATGAAGAAACACCTTAGTATCATTTAAATATGATTCCCGAAATTTAGTCTTTATGGAGTTTAAACCTAATACATAAGCACTGGATCAATTTTACAGGTTGCTTAACAAAAATACAAACTTAATTATAGTTAATATAATACAATTATTGCATGCAACTTAAAGCAAGTTATATGTTCGCATTATTTAGCAACTCTTTTCCCATAGTATTTGTTTTTATATTGCCGTTTTTTTAGTATGTATTCCTTGTTTTGCTTAAACATATTTTCCCACTTGGCTATCAAACCTAACCTCTCTTCTTTATCCAAATTTCCGTTTTCTATATACTGTATTGTATATCCCGGATTGTTTCCTATAACCCTTTCGAGTGCATCTATAAAAATTATATCCGCATCGAACATGGAAGTTCTGCTGCGCAACGCTTTAAATAGCACAGGTACGTACTCTAACGGTATTCTATCAGAATCAAGATTCGCAATAATCCCCTCTAATCTGGATACTTTCCACCCATAGGTTAAATCAGGCCATTGAGGATCATCAAGTAGTTTATTCAACGCTAAAAATGCAAATCGTGTTTTCTCTTCTTCGGATAATTTAACGTTCGGGTGGTAATCATCAAGTCTTTTAAGCGTATCGGTTGATTTGCAAAAATTAGAAACAATCTCATTCATCTGGATATCGGTTATCCCGAAAGACAAGAATGGCGTCAAAAAGAATAAAATGCAGATAAAGTATTTCATATTTATTTTTCCGTAGGTGAATATATATATGTTTCCCAGTCTCCATGGGGAACTAAATAGACAGGATCGTTCGTGCCGGCTCGTGCGGAAAAACTCGGATCATAAGGACCATCAGGAGTTGAAGAAAAATAGGTACCTGAATTAGCGCCTGTCACGTTATTCCCAGTTTGTGCTCCTATTGCCTGGGCTATATTGCCTTCACCATTAGCGGTATTACACCCCCATAGTTTTATATTTGAATTTCCGTCGAAATAACTTCCATTTATATCGCTAACGGAGCGAGCATTTTGATCGGCTCCTGCGGGAGTATTTATATACAGACTACTCTGAGAGGATTCCCCCATGTCAAACCATATTGCTTGCGAACCGCTATGTGCAAAAATCTGAAGGGAATCAACTTTACCGCCATTATTTGCAGCATAGTCGTTTATGGCATTTATTGCCTCTGCACCGTTATTCACATGAACTATCTGATTCTTTTGTCCATTATTCCTTGCATATGTTTCTGCAGCCATTGCAAATAAAGAACCATATCCAGCCCCTCCCTGTCCTACTAATATGAGATCCAACCCATATACATCAATATTTGTAGTAGGATTACAAGCATAGAAGTGCTGGTTCATGCCGTCAGGATAGCCTGCAGGGTCGGAGGAGCGCCAGCGTGCAGTGGAAGCGTCGTAATTGCGGTAAGGGAATACATACGCTTGCAAGTCTTCATCATAGGGCTTGCCCGTAAATCTTGCGCAACGGTTTGTCTTTATAGTTCCGTCGCCGAAAATCGTGTCGTTTTGGAACGATACAACATTGCCTTTGGCATCGATAGACCAGAGCGTCGTTCCCAGAAAGTCGCTTTCGTGGAATTGCGTTCCGTCCGACGTTCTTGATACAATCGGGATACCGCCGGAAATATGCGGTTCGTTGACATGGATATCTTTCCCTCGGCGTATCAAGCCTAATCCATCCCACATCCAATTCTCAATTTTGCCGTCGGGAGTTATTTTCGACGCCAACATTCCCGCCCCGTCATATACAAATTTTGTGATTTTACCTTGGCGGTTTACTTCGGTAACTTTGTCCAAATATCCATACTTATACTTTACATCGCTTATGCCGTTTAACTTTTCTTCTATCAGTCGTCCGGCTTTGTCGTAGATGTATTCCCTCAAGCCTTCGAACGATTTCATAGAAACTAACTGATTGGCGGTATCATATTGATAAGTATATGTTTTACTCCCTATTCGCTTTTCGAGGATATTGCCCTGTTTATCGTAAACATAGCTTTCATTTAACTCGGGACAAGCTTCGCATATAACGGAAACCAGCCTTCCCACCTCGTCATAACGATAGCTGCGAGACTTCAACGACTTCGTTTTCGAAGTAAGTTTATTTTCAGGCAAAACGATTGGAAGAGTTTCCGCCTTAACATCATGCGCAGATGTTACCGCCTCTTGCGCGTTTCTTGACCTTATTTCGGCAAGCGTCTCGGAAACAAACCTTTCTACCTCTCCCGCAGATGCAATTGAAACTGCGGCGATTGCAAATCCGATTAATATCTTTTTCATGTAGAATTTCATAATGGATTTACTTTATTCTCTATTCCCGCAAAATGTCAATAATTTTCTTGATAATAAAAAAATATAATTGTAGTATGATATCTATGCGATCGATTTTTTGTATTCTGTCGATATTTCTAATATCTTTGAGTTTATTTGCTACCCCGTCTTGGGATTCCCCAACTCTGCACAATGGTCAGTTGCGAATCGACGGGCAACTATATAAACGCATGGGGTTGGGTATATTGTCTGGTTCCCCTGAATTTAAATTCCCCATATATTTAGAACACAATATTTCAAAATATTCATTTGGCGAACTCGAATGCTTTTCACAATGGACGGTCCCGCAATTGACGTCGTATGCCATACCAATGAATGGGGGTATTTTTTGGCTCTCCCCAGGAGGAGAGGAATATTTCTTCAAGCGCAAAAGTAAAAGTTATCCGATTTTTGGGCATCGCCCCACGCGCATAAAAACTCCATATATAGCTTACCAGGGAAATCCCAAGCAAGAACCCGACAGAATTTACATAATATCAAAAGACCGCTTTGTTTACGCCTATGACAGAGGGGAATTAAAGTCGCTCGAAGCCCCATCCGGACGAAAATTGTATTTTAAAACCAAGGGGATCCGCATTACTGATATTGAACAACGCGTAGGCACTACGACATATAATCTCCTATCCGCTAAATACGATGATCTGAACAGATTGGCATCTATAAAAATCGGAGCAATCTCTCACAATTTTAAGTATGACGGGGAATCGGAAATTCTGACAAGTTGGAAACCTTTTAACATTCCAGGACGCGAGATGAAATTCCAATACAAAGAAGGGCTTTTGTCCGCAATTTTATATCCAAATTCAGATAGGGAAAATTTTGTCTGGGTATTGTCGCTAAAAGATTTTGAAGAAAGCGGCCAGCATTATTTGGACAATACAAAATTCAAGCCGGTTTTAATATCAGACACGCGAAATATGTATACATTCGGGCAGGAAAAAACCGGCATTGTAATGCAAAAGGCAAACTTGCTCGGTAATGCCGATAAAATTATTTTCAATCCCCGAACAAATCGTCTTACGACAATCGACAAAGGCGGAGTCTCGAATTCCGTCCAATGGGGACGAGGATTTCAAAATGAAGCCACTAACAAGCTTAGTGAAGTAATTTCGCCAAAAGGCGAAGTTATCATAAAACTCGATTATGACGACGATGGCAGAATTTCGCAAATGGTAAAGCGCGGTGAAAAAGCGGTTAAATATGAATACGACGAACAAGACCGAATTGTATCCATAACAAACGGAGATTATCCGCCTACGAAATATGAGTATGATGCCGATTCAATACGTCCTAAGAAGATTACAGACCCGCTTGGTAATATCACAAGTTTTTCATACGGATCAGACAAGCAGATTGCTTCATTTAAAAATGCAAATAACGCCTTGCAGATTTATACTTATGACGAGCTCGGCAGGATTACCCGCCGCAATTACCCCAATGAAATGTGGATAGCATGGGAATACGACAAATTCGGCAGAATTTCCAAAAGAACTTATTCGAATGGGAATTCCACAAAATACGAATACGACGAATATTCGCAAATAAAGACGGTCGTTGAAAATGACAAGATTGTATGGGATTATTTCTACTATCCCTCTGGGCATTTGAAAATGCTTACGCGAAACAAACGCAAATGGATTGCCATCGAACGCGAAATAAAAGACGAAAAGGAATATGTGTCGGTAATTAACAATAAAAATGCGCAATCGCAAAAAACTTATTCCCTAGACGGAAAATTGCTCGAAGAAATAAATCCCCTGAAAGACACTATTCAGTACAAATACAACCCAATCGGCGAACTTACGGGCTGGGTCGCCCCCGACGGCAGCGACGTGAAATTTGAATACGATGCCCGCGGCGATATGGTTTTCCACGAAAACCATATCGGCCAAACCATAGAAAACAAATACGACAAGTTCGGCAACCTCGCCGAAAAGAAAACGCAAGAACAAACAATTTCAATTTCGTATGACAAATTCGACCGGGTTGTAAGCCGCAAATACGAAAAAAATCAAATCACCGACATTGTTTATGACGATTACGGCAGAGTTAAGACGATAAATTCGGCGGGGACAAAATTGGAATTTAAATACGATGCGCTGGGACGGCAAACCCGCAAATCATTGACATATCCCGACGGCTCGCAGAGCGTCTCGATTATGGAATATACACCGACCGGAAGACGAAAGAAAATCCTAAACGCATACCGAAATTCGGATAAGAAAGAAGAAAAAAGAAGCGCGGTAACCTACAGGTACGATGCCTTAGATAGACCCGTGGAAGCCGCGATCGACGGCGTCGGAAAAGTTCAATATATCTATGACAAGAAAACCCAAATGTTGGCATGTAAAATTTTACCAAACGGAAATAAGTCTACATACACATACGATGACAGCTTTCGATTAAAGACAATACAGACATTCGATTCACAAAATAAATTGTTAGGCGGCGTTGAATATGTATGGGATTCCGACGGCACATTAAAGGGGAAGAACATTTGGGAATAGCCCACCCGTACCAAAGGATTTTCTATATGTTATAAAAAATGAAATACAGATTTATCGTATCTGTATAAATGGTATTTAATATAATCATCTTTTAACTTCAAATGACTATATCATGTAAAAATTTTCTGTCCACCCCGTTTATCAACAGATTTTGGTATTTTTTTTCAATACTAGCGGGGTGTTTAATTTGCTTTTGTGTATAGCATCTAAAATCCTATTTACTATTCTTGCATCAATAGGCTTTCTTTGCGCATTAACGCTTTTGGCATCACCTCAATATAGCAGACTCTAAAAATTGATAGATTATCTAAAACATATGATTATTATAGTGAGATATAACAATAACAACAATTTAAATACATCAAACAAAATTTTTATTTTTTTTTACAAAATAACTTGCAAATATCTTAAAGAAGTGTAATTTTATGCTTTCAGGGAGATATTAAAATATCATAAAATTCAAGGGAAAGGATTAAAATGTCAAAATCTGAACTAATCGAGTTAATCATTGCAAGTTCAAAGTCGGATTGGACGATACATTTCGATTATAACACAAATATCACAACATACATATTCAATAAAGATATATCGATACTCATTGAACTGGAAGAAACAGGTCCTTTTAATTCAGAAAACTGGACTAATATTTTTCCGGATAAGTCATCCCAAACAGTTGAGTTCAGGATAAAGAAGGACAACAATCTAATTGAAAAAAAACATTTTGTATATACCGATGGAAGAAGATATTTATTCCCGCTCCCGAAAATAGAGAATGGTATAGCTTTTTTTGAAAAAGAAGATGAAGCTTTAGCAAAAATATTTTCTGATGGAGATTTATCATTATATAAACATGCAATATTAAATAATTATGAACAATAAATAAACTAAAAATTTAAATAAATATAGATTGGAGGATTAGCAAAAATGTCGAGCAATATAGCAGTTAACTTGATAGGCGAGACCTTAAATAAAGAATTAAGAGAAATAGAAAACGAACTAGATAGTGATGTTGTTACAATTTTTGCATCAATATATCCTGATATAGAGGGCGCGTTCTCACATATGCTGGATTTGAAAAAGAAAAAAAGAGAACGGCTCGCTATTATATTGCAAACTGATGGCGGCTATTCTCCTACGGCAGAAAAATTAGTAAGAAGAATGCGAAGAGACTATAATGATATTTCCTTTATAATTCCTAATTATGCAATGAGTGCTGGAACAATACTAGCTTTGTCTGGAGATAGAATTTATATGGGAATAGATTCCGCCTTAGGACCAATTGATCCCCAAATTAACAAAAAGATTGGGGGCGAAAATGAATGGGTTCCCGCCGTATCGTATATGAATAAATTTGAAGAATTAGTGGAAAAATCGAGGAACAATTCACTTTCTCCCGCTGAATATATGATGATGGAGAAACAGTTCAATCTTCCTGAACTTGAAAGATTCAAACAGTCAATCGAGTATACAAAAGATTTATTAAGATTATGGTTAAGTCAATACAAATTTAAAGATTGGATAGATAAGAAAACGGGGAAACCAAAATCACAGATAGAAAAAACAAAAAGAGCAGAAGAAATTGCCGATATATTAAACGACCAAAAAGTATGGCATAATCATTCAAGACAGATACACCGCGAGTCCTTGACAAATAAGGTAAAATTACAAATAGACAACATAGAAGACAATCCGAGATTGAAAAAAGCGATGGATTCCTACTGGAAACTTTTCGTTGACTTCCTTTGTCTAATTAAATCTAATAAATTTTTAAACTCAACAGAATATTTTTTATGAAAACGAAAATAACACGCGTGAAAAGACCAAAAAATATGTCATTGTTTTTTGACCGGGTTCAAAATTTTTCAAGAAATGTTGAAAAATTATCAGAGAAAAAAAGGAAGCCCGCCGAATATACAATAGTAGATCAACCCCCCGCTTTTATTGACACACAGTTAACTATGCAACAGAACGCACAATACACATTATGTTTAACGCAACAAAATTATTAAAGCAAAAAAGGTTAAGATAAATCTTGACCTTTTTATTTCGGCATAATCTCAAAATAGCCACTCTTCATTACTCGAATATTCTAATATGCTATTCCCGCTAAATTCAGCGAGTGGTACGAAAAGGTCCCTTAAATTACACCGACTGCTTGCTGAAGAAAAATATGCTCAATACGAGAATGCGATAAAAGCCGAATCTGGCGGCCAAATAACCGATCCTATCGCCCAAAATATTTTGAACAGAATTGCTCAAATTTAGCTTGCGGTATGGAGCCCGCCCCATGCCTTTATACGGCACAGAGCGGGTTTTTTATTCGGTTATTTTTTCTTCACAATCAGCGCAAGCTCGTTGTAAAAAAACCTTACAGCGGCGTGTGTTTTTAGCTGCAACGAAAGCGAACCTGTAAATCGCAATGTTTCGCCATTAGCACTGAGGACTTGTTTTGTATTTATTATCTGGGAACGCCCTACTCTGACGAATTCTTTCGGCAAAATTCGCCCTAATTCGCCAATTTTAGCGTATGCGAACAAGTTTTCCACCTTTCCGTCGCAGACGTAATAAATAGAGACGTAATGATCTTCCGCCTCTATGGTTAATATTGAAGACAACGGAATGGATCGCATTCCGTTGTCTTTTATTGCTAAGTATATTTTATTCATTCAAAAAGATTATGCCTGAAGCGCTATCAGCGTAATCTTTAAGATTAAGACTTATTTCGCGCGGGAATTTCCGCTATTTAAGCCGCAAAATGCAGGTTTCGCGAAGCCATACAAGCGCTTCGCGAAATACCTAACTTGTTTAATTGACAGAAAAATAGAATATGAATGTTCTTGTCCAAATATGGATAAGAACGAAATAAAGGAAAAGGCCGTCGCATATGTTCGGATGTCCACCGACCATCAGAAATATTCAACGGCAAATCAACTTGACGTAATCAAAAAGTATGCCGAAGCCAATCATCTGCATTTGATAGAAATTTTCTCGGATGATGGGAGAAGCGGAGTTCAGCTAAAAGGAAGAGACGAAGCCATTCGGTTATTTGAGATAATCCAAAACAGAAAGGTGTATTTTAAACATTTACTGGTTTACGATGTAAGCAGATGGGGGCGTTATCAGAATACGGACGAAAGCGCCCATTACGAATACCTCTGCAATTTGGCCGGGGTGAAAGTGCATTATTGCGCTGAAATGTTCAAAAACGACGGCAGCCTTGTCTCAAATGTAATCAAAAATATGAAGCGGGCAATGGCTGGGGAATATTCGCGCGAGCTTTCGGCAAAGGTATTCCAGGGGCAATGTAATCTTATCCGGTTAGGCTTTCGCCAAGGGGGTGCGCCGGGATTTGGACTCCGCCGAATGTTGGTTGACGAAAATAGAACGCCCAAAGGGATACTTGAGCGCGGGCAGCACAAATCAATCCAAACCGACAGAGTCGTTCAAGTTTTGGGCCCCGACGATGAGGTAAAAATTGTCCAGGACATTTACCGAATGTTCGTAGAACAGAATATGCGCGAGCGCGAAATTGCCCGCGTATTAAACGAGCGCAATATCAAAACAGACCTTAATCGCGAGTGGACAGCGGCAAGCGTCTTGCAAATTCTCACGAACGAAAAATACATCGGCAATAACGTGTTTAATAAATCTTCCCATAAACTCACGGAGGCGCAGCCCAATGAGCCCAGAAAAACGCGCAAAACCGACGAATCCGAATGGGTAAGAGCGGAAAATGTATTCCCCGCAATTATAGACAAAGATACTTTTCTTATCGCGAAGGGAATGATAAAGGCGCGGACTATCCACTATTCCGACGAAAAGCTCCTTGAAATGTTGACCAACCTGTTTAAGCGTCACGGCAAACTAAGCGGCATTCTAATTGACGAAGCAGATGAAATGCCGTCAAGCGCGGTTTATTACAACAGGTTCGGAAGTCTTCTTCGCGCATATACCCTGATTGGGTATACTCCGGAAACCGACTATTCGTATATTGAAATAAACAAGAAAATTCGGGCGATGCACGCCGATATAATGGATTTGATTCAAAATTCATTATTGAGCGAGGGTGTAAGCGTCCAGCTTGATTCGGAATTTGACAGCATACGCTGGATTAACGGCGAAGTTAAGTTATCTTTGATATTATGCCGCTGCAAGCGTTCCGAAAACGGCAGCGCACGTTGGCATGTTAGATTGGAGCGCGCCTGTAACCCAGACTTTACAATCGTCGCGCGGCTAAACCCCGACAACAAAACAATCAAGGACTACTACCTGTTTTCAAGGTTTGATACCGAACTTCTAGACGGCAATATCCGCGATGTAAACAATGCCTTTATTGAAATGTTCCGATACGACAACATTGATTGGTTCTATGAAATTTTTGCGCGGGCGCAAATACGGGAGATCGCATAATGGAAGAAAGCAATTACCAAATAAAGATGGTTCCGACGGCTTCGATTCGCATCGTAAACCCCAGAAAACGCGATCAACGCAAATACGCCGAAATCGTCCAAAGCATTAAGACATTGGGATTAAAAACGCCGATAGTTGTAACGCCCAGAAAAGACGCTTCCGATGGGAAGCTATATGATTTGGTTTGCGGACAAGGCCGCCTTGAAACCTTTATTAACGCCGGCGAATCGGAAATTCCCGCAAGAATTATGTCCGCTTCCCGGGAAAAGGTTTTGCTCATGAGCCTTGCCGAAAACTATGCCCGCAGGCAAACCGACCGAGCCGCCATTTTAAGAGAAATCTCCCGCCTATGCGATGAAGGTTATTCATTTGGGCAAATCGGCAAAAAGTTGGGATATTCGGAATCGCATATTTGCAGCTTGAAAGGGCTAATTGACGGGGGAAACAAAAACCTTAATCGTTCCGTATTGAGCGGAAAAATCCCCCTTGCGATTGCCCTAAGAATCGTAAAGTGCACCAAAGATTCCGAAGTCCAAGATTTGTTAAACGACCTCTACGATGAAAAGAAAATCAAATTGGGCGAGCTTAATACCATAAAACACGTTCTTGCGAACCAGACCAAAAAACGCCGGACTGCCGGAAAGATAACAAAAGAGGCGCTTGTAAGAGAATTTGAGCAAACCGCGCGCAAAAGCCGGGGATTTCTTGCAAAAGTTGAAGTTTGCGAAGTCACCCTCGCGTTTTTAAAAGGCGCTTTCGGGAAGATGATAGAGAACGACGGTTTTCGCGTGCTGTTAACATCGGAAGGATTTAATAATATACCAATTCAACTCAATCAGTAATTATGAAAACTCTCAAACCGGCATTTGATCTAAATTGCATCAAAATAGCAATTGACGAATTGCAAGAAAGCGCCCCGCGTAAGGATTTTCGCGTGCTGGCGTCATATCAATATATTTTGGCGTCAATAAAGTCGCTGGGCGTCATTCAGCCTATAGTTGTCACAAAAATCTCAAATGGAAAATATAAAATATTAGACGGGCATATCCGATTTTACGCCCTGCGCGAGCTCGGCCAAAAATACGTATATTGCATAGTGTCTACAGACGACGAACGCTATACATTTGACGCCCAAATAAACGGGCTGAGCACATTTCAGCGCGCGGGAATGATCCAAAGGGTCGTTGATAGCGGGGTCCCTTTGGAACATATCGCCGAATCGCTCGGATTCTCCGTCTCTAAACTTAAAGCGGAATTGGATGTCACAAGGGGGATTGACAAGGCCGCCATTGATATACTGAAATCGGCAAATGTCCCCCGCGCTACCCTACAAGCCTTAAGAAAAGTTAAACCGCTGCGCCAAATAGAAATCGCCGAACGAATGGTGTCTGAAGGAAAATTTACCTGTATTTTTGTGAGCGGAATGGTAATGGCAACGCCGCCAAATATGCTTGTAAACCCAAATTCAACATCCCGTTCTCGTCCTGAAGATATACTGGAAATAACCAGTATTGAAACAAATTCCAAAAATCTAATGGCGAGAGTAAAAGAAGCCGAAGAAAAATACAGCACGCAAATTTACGAGCTTACCATCATTTGCGGATTTTTAAATAAGCTCTTCAAAAACCCGAAAATTGACAGCTACATACAGCGCAATTTTTCAGAGTCATATTCGCGACTGAAGAAGATTTCCAAGCTAAACGGCAGCCTATTGAGAGATTGCGAAACGTAGACATTCATCAATCCTCCCACAACTCCAATATAGTAGTTTTTACCTTATTATAAACCTTAGAATATGCCTTGCCCAAAGCGGCTAAAGCCCTTGAGAAAAAGTCAAATAATGCGAAAAACATTCCAAATAATTGCAATAACAACGAGCCTAAAATCCCGAAGACGTATAACGATAACCAATATTCAGGGTATTTCTCGATATCCACACCCCATGCGCAATACCCAACTAAAGTTAAACAGATTAACGCAAAAAGAATAAGAAATGTTATTGTTTTAACAAAAGCATAGTATTTATTAAACATATCCCATTGGCGATGGTTTGTTTTTTGCAAAACCATTTTTATATGCTTCGGCGTTTGTCCCCGAGCTTTCAAATATTTGGTCTCTCTTCGATTGTATTTATGAACATAGTTCCACATCCATGTCTTGGCCTCAGCATGTATACTATTAAAAAATGAGCTAAACAATGACATACCTAATAGTATAGTTATGAGCGAAAAAATTACCTCAACAGAGGCGTTCTGCATATTTTCCATTCAATAATGAGATGAAAAATATCAAATAAGGACAATAAAATTCTTAAATAAACTAATATTGGGGGGCAAATAATACCCTACCCACCGTCCTATTGACTATGGCCTCCGCTCCACTTTCAAAAATATCGCCTACTTTATATTCTACCATAGCAATAGTATACTAATCCTATGGACAAACCGACCTTAACGATTTCCAAATTTAGAAAAAACAAGCGACAATTCGTCCTCGTTAAACCAATACACTTCCCACTAAAATTTACCAAATCAGGCAAGCTATATTCTGTAAAATACCCTGATTTAGGTGTGGATGCCTTCGCCTATTCAATCTGGGTATTACAAAAAGAAATCAAGGCGCAAATCGCACTCTGCTACAATGAATACGCAAACGAGCCTGATGAAAAACTAACAGCCGCGGCTATTAAGCTAAAGCGCAATTTGAATTTAATGGTGACCGTGAAGCCTATTTAGAGGTCTTCTTACGAGACGCAGTAGCCTTCTTGCGAGCTGCGGACTTTTTGTCCGGTTGTTTTAGGACTGGTGTATTATCAGATATCAGAGGCGCCATCCCCATGCGACGTATAAATTCTAAAACGGATACACGTCTATTTTGCGGAATTCTAGACGGACCCACCCAATTTTTTGCATACTCCCCTTTGCCCTTTTTAAGCGAAGGGCTAATTTTAACCGGATTACCCAAGAAAAAATAAGTGAAGACTACATCTTTGATTTTTGCTATATTAATAGATTTTCTCCACTTCTTCAGCAAGGCATCCGATTCGGATTCATCAATACCCGCATTTTTTAAGAAGGCTGTACAATCGTCTTGTATCGCAGTCCATGAAATATTTTTAGTAGTTATAATTCCAAGTATACTGGAGATTGTTTGGATCCCCTCACCTACGCCGCTTTTTCGTGTAAAATACGGCGCAAAGTACAGTGGCGTTGTGTTGAGCTTCTCACGTCTATAAGAATTATCCTTAAAACGCCGAATCTCGTCTTTATCGCTTAAATCCTGTATTAAAATTTCACCATGAACACCCATTCCATATCCCCTTCCATAATATGCTAAAAATTGTTTTCTTAAATCACTATTTCCAAATTTCAAATCTTCTATATCCGCGATAGTATCCCGCCAAGTCAAATCAAAGATAGAAATATTCTTATCAGTAAGATATATTCCCTTATGTGCGGAAATAAATACAAAAATCTTCTTATAATTTTTGGGTTTATCCTTAAAATACTGGGCATATTTCTCAAATTGTTCTGCCGTTGGCTTATTTTTCTTAATTTTACACTCTATTATTATGTAAACTCCTAACTTTGGTATTTCTATCTCAATGTCAGTCCGACCACGCACGAAGTTTTTCTTATTTCGTTGCGCCCCCTTTGGAGTGTCAGCGCGATCGCACGCGTAATCTTTCTCTATCATGATTTTCGTAGCATTTAAAATAGTCTGAGCATGATTGTCCTTATAATCAATTCCCAGCCTCTCAAGAAACGCCTTTAAAACATAGGGATCTTTCGCTAAAAGGTATGCGTATAACCTTGTAAGATTTGGTTCTTTTCTTGTCGCATCCGCCACATCAAAGATAGACAAGTGCGACGTTTTTTGATTAGTTTCTTTCAATATCATATGTGAAGTTTAGCATCTATGGGTGAAAATATTCAAGGGAATTTCAGAGGCAATGTAACGATAAAATAGGCGAACTTATACTATCACTATCAATTTTCCTATACTAAAGACCTATGCAAATTACAAAATTCATTAAATGCGTCTTTGTCCCCTCCGTATTTCTCCTGGGGGGGGGGGTATTGTTAGCTAGTGATAAGACTAGCGACAACCGTCTTGAAACTTATAGAAACTGCGGTCTAATTTCTGGGGAAATAGCAATCCCGACCGCCACAAACCATACCGGCGAAGATGAAGTAGTAAGCTTCAACCCTGTCGCCTTAAGCTGGACCTCCGAGGACGCCGAAAGCGCCGCACTTTCCTATTACGCGTCGGTCTATAGTGAACTTACCCAGTCCGATTGGGAAACTGCGAAATTCGTCTTTACCGATCCTGCGTCTTGGCCGGCAATCTGGCGATCTAAGGCTGCGCAAATACTTCCCGGGCAGTGGAGCAGCGTTTCCGATGGCCTGCAAGATGAGTTAGATTATCTTGCCGCCGTTAGTAAGGGAGAAATAGTCTCTGATGCGCTTTCTGCCGCAGAAGCAACTGATTTGCGTCAGACCTTTGTTGAATCGTGGGCGTCCTCCGCAACGTATGCCACCTACGCAACGTTTACTATGGATGCAACCGGTCTGGATGTTGCCACGAGCATACGAGGTATAGATAGATTCCGCAATATGACTCCTGAGCAATTTTTAGCCGTCAAAAGCGCCAGCGGTACTACCACGACAACTATTCCCCTTGCCACGGTGGTAAATGGTAGCTTCACCGGAAGTGAAGACTTCAGTGGAAGCAGCCTACGCGATGTTGATATCAGCGGCGTCTCCGGCATCACGGCAAGCCAAATCATCGCCAGCTCCGGCTATAATGCGAAAAATTCCCTTCCCGGAATAAATATGAGCACCGAGCAGTATAACTCATTCAAAAATGATATCGCAGCTTCAATATCCGCTGGGAATAGCGTCATCATCCGCGTCAACGGCGTCACTACCGTTATAGAAGGCACCGGGGAATAATTTCCATAAATACTCTACCTCAAAGTCGGTGAGCTTACTCACCGACTTTTTTGTGCTACAAAGGAAATTTTGCCGTTAACTTAAACCTTCTCACTATAAGCACTGTTTTTGTCTTACGTGCAAATGTATTTTGTATGTTTTGTGCACCAGTAGTGGGAATATTTCCGGAAGCTATAATAAAAGATTTCTTAGCGAGTTTAAAATTAGCAAATATTCTCTCGAACTGCCCTATTGTGTTTAAAATCTGCTCACACGCATATGCTAAATCACTACCCTTTAATTCTATAAATGTGCATTTCCCCACATGTTCAGATTTACTCCCTTTATATATCCTCAATGCCCAATCACATCTTGGGGGTATTATGCGATATTCCCCCTCGTCGGTATCAACACATAGCTTTTCGCAGGATAAACCATTAGATTTTATCCACATTTTACTTTTTGTCTTTTTTTCATGAAACGAAAAAATTCGATAATCCCGACTATCCGTTTTCATGGGAAATTTCAAAATCTAAAAGTTCATCAAAAATGCGTGAAATTTCATCAGAGACTTCGTCCATTAATTCCGCCGATACTAGTGCAGAAGTCTTGTCCAACATTGGGATGGCCTTACCATTTTTTAGCATATATGCGCCAACCGTCTGACCTGAAACAGCGGGAACATCCGATAAGTCATTCAATTTATTTTTGAGACTTTCATTATCCTTGTATTTCTGATACAGGTAGCCCCTTTTGAGCGCACAATTTAACAATGTCAAAATATACGGACTATGCGTTGTGATAAATAACCGGCCGCCGCGTTGAAAATTTGTCACCCGCAAAAGATCGAAAAATACATCTTTTTGTGCAGACGGAAAAAGATTTTGCTCAGGCTCCTCCACAATATTCAGAAGATATGAATTTTTGTACTTTGAAGCAAGGCTTTGAATTATAAGATTTCGCGTTTCATCCGAATAGCTCTTATTTTTATATATTTTAAGTATATCATTCCTAATATCATCAAATCTCAAAGATGATTTTTCAAAATTGGCATCGTACACCATTTTTGAGAGATATTCCGCTACAAGCAATAAAGGCAACGCGCATTGCGTGCCACTGGAGGAAGAGCTTAGTCTAATTTGGCGCTTTGAATCTTTTGGGCGTATATAACTTATTTTGTTTTGCCGATTATACTCAAAGATGTCACCCCAAGGCAATTTAAATCCGGAGAAGAAATAATTTTTCGCCTTGTCAAATTCATATCGCAAATCTACCAAAGGTTCGGTTAATGCGCTATCCTTTATTGGATGTAATACGCTCAAAATCCCCCTTTCAGTTGGGAAATATGTAATCTGAGGAATGCTATATACTTCACCTGAATTTTTAATCCGAAATACATCTAACTTATCCCCCCGCTGCACAAACCTATAGTATTTATTGCTATACTCAATAAACGTATCCGGCTCAAAAAACTCATCAATCCTATGGTATCTGCACCGCGCACGAATATACCCTTTTCGGGATATGCCTTTTTCCGTAATTTCCCCCCGAATTATGGCCTTTTCCAGCCACGAAAACATAGCGAATAGCTTAGCTACGGTGCTTTTGCCCGAGCTTTGTTCGCCTATTATGACAGATAAGGATTTTAGCTCTATCTTTAAATCCCGTATTGGCCCAAAATTTTTTACCAACAAATGTTCCATTTATTTTCTGCCGTTATATTGTTAAGATGTCAAATCTTTGCCGTAATATCAAGTATAATTTGCATAGGTATACTATCGGCACAAAAAGAAATCGTGTTTTTTCGGCTTATGTAATTCCGCAAGCTCCCTATTTATACGCTCATATTCCTGTGCCGACCATGCAAGAATATCGGCGTATTCTCGCTCAAAATCTGCCGGTGTAGCATATTTAATCTGAGCCTTAACAGCCTTACGTTTTTTATTTTTCGTTGCCATAATCTATAGTCTACGATATTTTAGCAAAAGCACCTACAATAAAAAGAGCCATCATTAAATTGACAGCCCATATAGTTCTAAAAACTTTATATTCCCTCTTACGGATAGAGCCGTATCTCTAATTGTTTAAACAAGTTTAATATTCTTTTTCTTTTAGAATTTTCATGCTGGTTTACCCTCAAAGTTGTAATGCTTGCAAATAACCGACAATTTACCCGGCTTGTGTGCTTTCTCCAACCCTTTGTTGATTTGGTCATAATCGCCGCGCGACCACGCTGACGGGTCTATGCAACTGTGCTTAGCGCTGACCTTGCGCTTCCCGGGTTCCACGGATCTTTTGACACCCGATTTCATATTAAATATCTCTTTCGTTGTGCATAATTCAATAGTTTAGGACATTGGTTTGTCAGTTTTGGCAGTTTTTGAAACTTTAGCAGCCTTGGAAAATTTGGAAGACTTACCAATTTTGGAAATTTTGGCGCTCTTGGGAAGTTTTGGAACCCCGTCAGTTTTTGAAAATTTTGACGATTTGGGAAATTTTGAAGATTTGGCAATTTTGGGAACTTTGGAAGTTTTGACAATTATGACAATGCTTGCCGGCTTTAATCTTCCCGCCTGAATTTCCCGAACCTCTTTAAGACTTTCAAGCAAGTCGGCGAAGAAAGTATCTTCAGCCTCGCTATGGTCTTTTGAAGACGTAGTTTGCCTATTCATTTTATTTTCACAAAGCACACTCTCATCGTCGGCACCCCGTTCCCAATTAAGCTTCATACGTATTCCTCCAAGTGTCCGACAACTTTTTTAGAAATTCCTCAAAGGCTATTTCGGCCGCATACATGTCCGGCACCTTTTGCGCTATATCAAAGCCGAATGGGGAAACATATTCGTTGTCAATTCTGACAAGTTCTAGCCAATTAAACGGGCTTGGGCGAAACTTCAAAGCGTGATTGCTGTCTCCAATCCGCCCTATCCAATCTCCGTTGCTATTTTGTTCCCAGTGCAATTTCATTGTATGCTACCTAATTAAGTTTAATCGCGCTCAACAAATAACACATGCTTGTCATCCAGCGCCAAATAGTAATCGCCGTTACCACAACCGGCATATTCGCGAGAGTACCAACAATTATAACCACTAGAGGCGGTTTTGTCGGGCTCATAGCTGATTGAGACATCCCTGCCGTTGAAATGGTGTCTTCCCGACGAATATGACCTATTTTCCAAAATCGCCCGCAACAATTCGCGGCGTATAACCTCGGTGATGCCAGGGCCAAAATTTGAAGTTTCTATCGGTCGCAACGCCAGGCTGTGCATTGTATCAACGCCTAAAATTTCCCCAAGCTTATCCTTATTGTTTTCAAAATCCCCGGAAAACGGCAGCGCAGATTTTAGCTTTTCCAGAAATTTAGGATTTAACCCCAACCCAGACTCCAAATATTTGACGGCATTTTTGACATTGCGCTGAAAGATGGCATTGTGATTCACCAAGCCGTAGCGAATGTCGCGTGAAATCAACTCCAGGCTATCCCAAAGATTGTAATCAAAAAAGTGAATATAATGCCCGGTGTAACACGTTTTGCGAAATTTGTCCGCCTCCGCGATCTGACCGCTATCGGTAATAAACAGGCGCTTCTTAAAAACCCTGCCATCCTTCACTTTGACATTAAAATACCCATAGGGCTTGATAATCTCTATTGCTTTATCTTTTTCCATATCATTTGTGATTTGCTAAATATGTTCTAACTATACGACAATTGGAGTGTGTCGTAACCTGCTCATCGACGAGCACCGCCCCCTTTGTTCTAACTCTACGACAAATTGCGGTATGCCGTATTGATAGTGGAAAAGTCCCTGCCATCTAAAGTTCTAACTATACGACAAATTGGGGTATGTCGTAACTTATACAGTAGAAAAACGCAAAAATAAGAAGTTCTAACTATACGACAAATTGGGGTATGTCGTAACATTTTGAACAATCAACATCCGCAAACGAAAGGTTCTAACTATACGACAAATTGGGGTATGTCGTAACCATAGTTGGAAACAAAAGCGTTTTCCTTGTGTTCTAACTATACGACAAATTGGGGTATGTCATAACAAATAACGTGCTTAATATCAACAATATAAAACGCCCAATGATTTTTTACATTATCGAAAATTATCTTCATTCTTATAAACAACTGGCTAGTATACTCTCTGGAGTTGTGCAGAAAATAAATTGTGAATTGTCTCCGTTCTTTTGCATATCTTCTTGAATTTCTTTTGAAGAATAACCAAGATAATTTTTAAGATGTTTACTTGTTGTTCTTGAATGATTATATGCTGGAAATATATAAATCTTTCCATCAAACTTAGCGGCCACAGGAGACTCATAGGAAAAACAAACTTGTATGCGCTTGTTTTTTGAATTTATAAAACTTAATTCAACTAAATTATAATATAGTTGTTTTAACTGCATATTAATCCTTTCTTTTATTTAAATTTTACCAATTACGCCCAGCTTTCTTCTAAATCTCTTAGCTTGTTCAATATATTCTTGAGCTACCATTTGATTAGTAGAATGCTCATGGTAATGTTCTAACTATACGACAAATTGGGGTATGTCGTAACTTCCTAACGTTTCCTAAACTTAGTTCTAACTATACGACAAATTGGGGTATGTCGTAACCACGTAGCGCGAAGTGCGTTTCTGGATGGGGTTCTAACTATACGACAAACTGGGGTATGTCGTAACAAGGCCGATGGCACGCGTGCCAAACGTCCCGTTCTAACTATACGACAAACTGGGGTATGTCGTAACAACAGGCGAAATCCTATGTCATTTACATAAAGTTCTAACTATACAACAAACTGAGGTATGTCGTAACATGCGGCGGGCAAAAATACGAACCGCATACGTTCTAACTATACAACAAACTGAGGTATGTCGTAACAGAGTTATTTGCCGCGCATCGGCAACGAATGTTCTAACTATACAACAAACTGAGGTATGTCGTAACTTTGGGGCTAGGAAACCGAGCAAAGTATAGGTTCTAACTATACGACAAACTGGGCGTGTCGTAACAATCAGCTAGCTATGCGGAATCTCGCTAATATTTTAATCCCGCTTTAGCTTTTCTTTTAATTCGGCTTCAAGCTTTGGGCATTTCAGCCACCTAAAATCGATTTTAATCTTTTCGCGCTGGTTGGTTTCCCTACCCCACTTGTAGTAAGCCTGATACGATACGTAAACGCACTCTGGGCATTTTTCTTTTTCATGCATTGCAATCAATTCCTGTTTTAACTCATACTTTAACTCTCCCGGGGACTTAATATAAACAAACGCAAGGAACAATGTAACAATGAGAAATACTATGCTCCATATACTGACCAATAATAACGAATAATTATCCCAGTTATCTTTAACCCATGCAATGAAGGTTTTATACCGACAATACCCACTGTCGCGTATATTATGAAGTTCATCAATAAAAATTATAATAATTGCGATTGCTATGCTTAAGCCCAAAGAAATAAGCGCGCTATATCCAATGATGTTAATAAAATCCATTACTTATCCTCCTTTAAATATGTTTAACTATACTACAAATTGAGGTGTGTCGTAACTGAGCACATCCGGCAGTTTAAGACATTTGAATTCTAACTATACGACAACCCACAGACCAATTCATAGCCCATCTGTTCCGAATCGCCCAGTTTTTCAAACCAATGCGCAATACGCGACTCCCGTTTGTATGCTTCCGCTAATTTTTCCTGATTATTATCCATAATATTTCCTGCTTAATTCTAACAAACAAAAATTAAGCCTGGCATATTTTTTCGCATACGCCAATGCCCGCTTAAAAACCTTCCGACCGCGGTTTCTTAAACACATCGCCCGCGCCCGCAAATTGAATCGTAGTGCACGGTATATTTCCTGTTTTCTTTTTAAATATGCGGCTATTTCACGCGAGAGGATTTCGGAATTCTTTTCGCAAACCTCGCGTCTGTGGTGCACCGCCTGAATCCACGGATTGTAATTGTTTATGACATGATCGCGCCCGTCTTCAGACTTGAAAATGTATAAGATTTCCCGGAATTTTCCCCGGCCGCCGACTAGCTTATAACCCGCGCAAACACTCAGCATCGCACCGACTTTGCCGGGGATATAATAGCGTTTGCCCACGCGGAGTTTACTTCCCACAGCGTGAGCATTAAAATATATCCTACGAACGGATGGCGGTATTTGTGTCAACATATCAATTGGTAATTTCAAAGGTTTGCGCCGCAAAATCCGCCACCCATTTCTTACAAAACGACAATGCTTCCTCCGGCGAAAGTGGCTTTCCTAAAAAAATCATGATGGAATTCAATTTGGCGTTTTCCGCCAAAACGAGGTAGATCTCAGTCTGGTAGTTGTCCGTCGCCACTTTGAAATACTGCGGGCAACTCGGATTTCCGGATTTGATTCTAAAGCTCGGCATGATTATTCCTCGTCATCTTGACATCTTAATATATTATAGGCTGCACAGCGCCCGAAGGCGCTCTATCAGGCTGTCGCTGTTTGCAGCCGCCTCCGCCTTACCCTTTTGCTTAGGTTTAGCCGGTTGAATTGGCGCGTTTGCGGAATTAAACCGAAGCATCATATCTTTTACCCAAGCGGCGTTATACTTGCTGGTGAGTTCCGCCTGCAAGTATTCCGCCTCAGCCGAGAATTCCGGAAGGGTCTCGGCTATTTTTTTAAGTTTCAGTTTTTGCACATTGCGCATATAGAGGTAAACGAGCGCGTACGGGTGGTATTTGCCGTAATTCTCGCGATGGGAAATTACGGCGTTATACTTTTTTGTCCCAAAGTCCGCGCCGTGGCAGTGCTTGATGTTTGTATAATCAAGCGTCGCCACCTTAATATACACGGGCAGGTTTGTGTCTGTTATGATTCCCCTGTTTGCCATTTTAGACTATCCTGTCAAACGCCGCGCCCCGCAAGCCGGACGTATCTACGGTGATTTCGTAGTCGTCAACGTTGCGCGCCGGAATTTTCGGGTCTTTGAGTTTCGCGGTGACCGCGTTTTCAATCGCCCAGAGGGAAAGGCTTGCCGCGCCGGTCGGCACGCAATCCCAGAGGTGCGTCACGCCGATTATTCCCTTTGAGGAGCTCATCCTATTGCTGTACATCCCGACAATCGCCTCGCGCAGCACTTTATAATCCTCTTCCGAAAAACCGGAAACTTCCGCGCGGGATTTGTGAACGGAAACCGTAAATTTATAAAACCCGAACGGTATGGCGTATTTCCTGCCCATCGTACTTGTGGAGGAATTTTTCACCTGCGATTCCGCCGCGACCGTCTGGGTGGTTATCGCCATCTGCTGAATATGTATCGGGTCTATTGAGCGCGCCAGTGTAAACTGCGCGGGCCCCCAAACTTTGCCGCAGCCGCCGCTGCCGCCGGTTGACAGCACCGCGCCGAAAGTGCGCACGTCAAAATATTTTTTGCACATGAATTCCCTCGCGCCGTCGGCGTCTCTGCCGCCGCCTTCTTTTGCTTCCGTTATAATGGCGTTTTTCACCGTGCCCGAGCATTCCAGAATTTCATATCCGGGCTTGCCCTGCATGTGCTCCATTACATAGTCGCGAACCGCGCGTTTTTGCGCCACGTCGCTTATTAGCCCCTGCCCGGTATAATTGTCCACGCGGGGCAAATTCTTCATATCGGGATCGCCGTTAGGATTGGAATCCTTTACGGCCAAAAACCCAATTAAATAGTGCGTATTCTTTAATGTTTCCATCGTGTTTTCCTCTTATTGTTGTTCGTGTTTTTTGAAAAATTCGTCGCGCTGATGATAATAACCTAGGAGGAACGCGCACGCGTCCACGTCGCTCAGATTTCTCGGGACAAGGCCGATTCTGCCGTGCAGCTCCTGAAACAGCTTCTGGAATTGAACCCTGCGCGGCGCCGCGAGACTCTTTATGCAGCTTTCAACCGCGGCGTTTGCCGACATTATCGCGTCCGCTGGGCGCAAATTTGCCGTCACCATGAGCGCGTCAAAATACCGGCTGTCGGGGCAGACCTCCTCGTATGCCTTGACATATGCCGCGAACAGCCTCCCGCACAAATATCCCGCATTATTGTTTTCTTCATCTAGTTGCATTGTGTACCCTTTTTTGTAATTACGATTTAAAATTAATTTAATAGCGCACATCGCGATGCTGGGCAAATTCGGGAATGTCGCCGGCAATTTTTCGCGGCACCCATAGACTGCCAGGCTCGGCGTAGTGGTATTGATTTGCGAAAGCCCGCCCAACGCGAAATCCCCGCCGAGCAATACGCCCTCTAAAAAGCGCGTCAACGTGCCCGCCGCGATTTTAGACAACTCCCCCATTGGGGCAAAATACTTCAGCGTGGCGATTACCGACGGTGTCACCGCACCCAGCGCGCGTTCGTGGAAAAACCTCATCACGTTGTCGTGAATTTCCCCGACCGTCGTCTCAATGTATGTCCGAATAATTACCCTGCGCTGGTTGGGCGTCATGCCAAGTATGTGGAACTTTATATCCCGTTCCCCGCCTTCACCGCAACACTCGCGAACATCCTGCGCCAAGTCCTGCTTATTACCCAGCTGGGAAATTAGCAACCGCTTTAGCGATGTTTCCAATGCGCACGGCGACTCCGCCCAATATATAAAAACGACATTCTCAAACCCAATATGTCGCTCTTGGCGCGATAGTAGATATTTTATCGCCTGCGTGTATTCATACGCAACCTTCTTTGACATCGGGCTATTAAACCCTTGTATGCCGCCGGGTGAATCAAACCCCTTCTTTTGGTTGATCGCCACGAGCGAGGGCCGCGCCCCGCCCAAATTAAATGACGGGTGTGTTTCCGCTATCTTCGCCCGCTCGCCGGTCACCATGCACACGCCGTCCGGCTCCCCGCCAAAGGCCGCCTCTTCCGCCATCTTCTTAACCCCCGGCGCGAGAATAAGCAGCGAATTGTCCCGGATTAATTCAAATGTGGCCCACGGGTGCAAAACATTCTTGATATACTCGCCATACAGCGGCGACGAACGCAGCTTTTTAAAATTCTCATCAAACTTTTCGTAGAACCGTATGCAGGCGTCCGCCACTCCGTCGTCCCCGCCGCATTGCTTTAAAGTCTCTACCCATGCAGTCAAATGTTTCGGCTTTTTGCACCCGTCCGCGTCCACACCAAAGAGATATTCCGGCTTGTCATAGCCTATATTGGCCGCGATATTTGAGCCGCGCGGCGTATCTATCGGGCACATATACGACATGCCAGGCAGAAGTTTCCCGCCCGAGTCATGCGTTAATGCCACTATACCGCAAAATTCGCCAAGATCGTTTATCTGAATCTTGTAATACAACAAACGCTCCTGATACCCAGTGTCCGACAACCCCGACTGCGGATCGTTTCGCAACCTGTCGTAAAACTTGCATAGCTCCGATATTGCCTTCATTTTATTATCAAATCCTTTTCCTGCGGATACAACATTACGCCGTTGTTCAACACCCCATGCATGAATCTCGGGCGAAGCGTCGCCTTTGTATTCCCATTGTCCCACGGGGTGTAATCCCAATCATAAAACATTACGCCCAAATCGCGCGTTTCGCTTATAGGCTCCTCCAATAATTCGTCGCCCTCCGCCAGCTTGTACATCGCCGTGCACTCGCGCGTCCCAAAACATATGTCACGCGCTGTCGCCCCATGCGCCATCCTGCGCTCTAAGATATTTTTATACTTCCCAAGATTGTTCCGAAGCTTGTCTATTTTCTTGTACCCGCACTTCGCCTCGTCAAACGTCATCCTAAACGTGAGGCGATATTGTTTTGCGCCGCCCTTGCGCGGCTGTCGCGGATGCCACGGCACCGGCTATGTAAACCGCATAGCAATCACCGAAACAATCCCGATTGATGAAGAGTTTCGCAACGCGATTATTACACAGGCGTCGCATAAGGATCTCGCCCAAATCGCGCAAAGTAAAAAATTACACCCAATGTTCTATTACGGTTTGTCCGCCGTCGCTCGCGGAATAACAGACTTTACAGAATTGCACAAACTCATGGAGGGCTTCTAATGGTTTACACGCTAACCTGCAAAGACAAGGCAGGGCTTACATTCATATATCATAAATGGTCGCTGAAATCGGAATCCGATGTAATAGACCTTATTTATGAGAAATACGGCTGGGAAGTGTTAGAGATAACCTCCCAATCTTGGGCATCGTTTCTCTACAAACGAATATTCGGGCGAGTGGGCCCCACCACATCCGTGCCAATAGATTCCCGTATCACGAATTATAAGAATAATGGGCTTTTGCCGACAAACTACGTAGCGCCGACGCTGTCCACTGTAGATGCTGGCGCTGTTGTGAAATTCTCCCCCGCGTCGCTTAGTTGGGTTTCTGAGGATGTAGCCGCGGCACAAGCTTCCGCGTGGCGTGAACAATTTACCGAATTCTATGACATATCTTTGGAAGATTGGATAGCCTCCGGTAATGATGCGCTATTTGCTTCACTAAACGGATTGAAGTTCTTAGGTCTCGTTGAAAATGGCAAGATTACCGACGCCGCGATAAATGCCGCAGAAGCCGCGGAAATCTCCAGTAACACTATGTGGTGGTATTGCTCAGAATTCAATAGTATAGACTTATCTGATGTGAAATATTGGCCATCGAATGTAAGTGCTGACTTCTCTTACTGCACGTTCGGTGACTCCGTACCTACCAGCGGAGATTCCGAAATTTACGATTGCAATTTCGGCAGCGTACTTCCTGTTGGCCGTATCTATGGGGGCGTCATCCCCGAAGGCGCTGTTGCACAGGAGGGTACACGCTTTTGTATGGATCTACCGAACACTATCGCCAATTTAACAAATCCTGAAGTGGCAACTTGTAGCTATGTTGATTTCAATTATGGCCCCACACTCACGGTGGAACAAATTGCAGCATTTGGATCTCTCTCCGATTGTACCCTACCGAACAATACGTCGTTAACTTATGCACAAGCTACAACATTGGGCATCCTAGCTAGGCGGCAACGCATGCTCTTTGAGATATTTGGAGTAGCCAGCGATATCGCTGCGCGGCGCAGGCTCGTAGCAGACAATTCTCGGCGAATTCCCAATCACCCACATATTGCGCCAAAGCGGCGACAAAAGGTTGACGTGGAAGTTCGTCCCATTGACACAGGTTAAGTTTCGCCTTGCAAGCTGCATTGACTGCAAAAATTGCAAAGCCGTATTTTCTGATGCGAAACGTGTTTTCATTTTTCTCGTGTAAAGTAAAGGTACCTCAAATCAAAATTTAAATTCGACAGATTGGCAAGATTATATAGAAAGCTTCGCAATGCCGCGCGTGGCGACAAAAAGCACCCCGGTATAATATCCATCCCGACATTTAGTCCGGTTTCATAAGTATAGCTATCCTCCGTGAGGCGCTTTACAGAAAACAATAATTTACCCGTGGACGGATCATAAAGCGTGTCCCCCTTAAGATTGGTTATCAGGCAGGTAAAATCGTCACAGTTAAGTCGCGCATACTGATATTCCGGAAGTACCCGTGGATAGTGCGATGTAAATTGCGGGCGAAATATCCCATAGCGTTCCGCGAAATGAGCCAGCTGGTCCTCGGAAATTACATCGCCGAAATCAAAGCCCACCTTTTCCGCCAATGCCTTAAAGCGATTGACAATGCCTTCTTCTGTATAGAGCGTGAGCTCGTCCAGGAATTCGACGCCGTAGTGAAGTTTTGGTAAATCTGAAAGGTTCATAGCAATTTGGTATTATTTATAAGGTACCGACATATCGAGTATTCATAAATGTCTTGCAGTCCTCTTCGCGAAATCGAATACAACCCGCTGACACACGAATATACCCTATGGCATTTGCTTCGCGCAAACGATCCAGCGTCCTAACGGAAATATTTAACAATTCCGCCGCCTGCTTAGATGTAAGCAATTTTGACATCGGTTTAAATTCCATGTCAGAATTTTCTTCTTTGACCTGCTTTTTTTGCATAGTCAGAGTTTAGTAATGCGCATAGAAAATTTTTATTGACATCCCCGCAACAATTCTATCTAATGCGCCCCCATCCAAATGTGGGATTTTTTGGAATTTAACCGTTACTCGATTAAATTCGTTTACTAAGACATAATACACAAAAATAGAAAAATTCGCGGAATATCAACATCGGGTGATATATAATTCGCTACTTTTTCGTGAGTTTTGTGGCGTGAATTGTCAGAATCTGTCGTAATCTGGCAACTTCCCTTTTTTATAAAATTCTGGGAGTTTTTCGCAATTATCGCGCATATCTTGCTGGTATATCTTCTATTGCGAGCCTACCCGTATTCCATAAAAAAAGGGAAGAATTCGCCTTTACTAATTATATTATGTCTAATTATAGATGATTGACAAATATTGGCGATGGCATTGAGACCTATAACCCTACAGACATTCATTAAAATGCAAGCTCGGTTTGTCCTTCCGCTAAGATGTATAATTTCTTCACGGCAGACCTCCGAGAACGTTCTTATCTCAAAGTTCCGAAAGCGAATAATTATCCAACCATTCGGTCAGCTTTTCGAAGTTCAATCGGTTGAGAATGGTAGTCCCGCCCTTCGGCTCTGCCACAATCACATCTTCGGGCTTAAAATGATCCAACAACAAGGAAGACTGTGTAGCCAGTATTATTTGGGCATTTTCGGAAGCCTGCTGAATCATGTTTGCAAGGATGTGAATTGCCATCGGATGCAACCCCAGCACTGGTTCGTCCAAAACGATAATTTTGGGCATGACCTGTTCTGGAGCAAGCAGGAGTGTCGCCAAAGCAATAAATCTTAAAGTTCCATTCGAAAGTTGGTTTGGTGAAAATACCGCGTCTTCTCCAGCTTTTCTCCATGTAAGAAAGATTTCCCACGGTTTTTCGGGATAACCCGTCAACACAAAATCCTGAAAATCCGGCGTAACACGTCGGACATAATTGACGATTTTATTGTAATACGGCTGGTACTCCGGTGTGTTTTTAATGGCATAGAGTACTGCCGCTGTATTCCCTCCATCGGACTTGAGACATTTGCCGTCGGCTCTGTTGACAGGCCCGCGAATCCGCGAGGTATCCGTTGTATCGTGGAATTGGTACACCATCATCCGGGCGAGGAACTCGTAAATTGCACGTCCTTTCGTCAAAATAGGATTCTTAGCTTCACGTTCTATTTTTACCTGCTTTGAGAGATTTGGCAGTCCCAATTCGTAGCCGCTATTTTCAATCTCGTGTGTGAAGGGAGACCCCTTCCCCTTCTTTTGGTAGTCGATGTATTCTCTGCTTACAAACAGTCCATTGGGGGCTTGGAAATTGACATCAAGCCCGTAGGAATCCAAGGCATGAGTTGTCTTAATCTTGAAAGCTAACTCAAACTTCTGTGTAGTTTTGCGCCCGTTGTAAAGGAAATACTCGGCGCCATATCGTATTGTATAGCCCTGCAAGTTCCCAGCTAATGCATTGTTTAGAAACCGGAACGCCGAGATTAAGTTGCTTTTGCCCGCACCGTTTGCGCCAATAAGAACGTTGAGTTTCCCTAGCTCTATTGTAGTTTTGTCGCGGAAGGATTTAAAACCTTTGATTGAAATCTCTTTTAACTCGGGCATATTAACGTATTCTTTCATAGGTATCCTAGAATTGGTTTTCTGCTTCAAGCATTTTTTGAGTAAAACTTGCGTAACAAATTGATCCATCCCAACCCACAGTTTAATAGCACTATTGCCCTACCCAACAATATGCAAAAGACGAAACCCGATAACATTTATACGGCGCTTAAAATCTATTTTCATAGACTTTACAAAACCGACGTTTTTTTATTCCAAATGCGCTAACATAAATTTACTCCTTTTATTGGGGGTATTTTTTTAGTTTTCTAGTTTCATTTTTTTTGGAAGTAGGTTATAGCAGCCAATATTTGCTTTGCGTTAAGATCCTCCTCAGACTCAAAAAAAGCGATAGGCAGCTTTGTAATAAAAGGATCCAACTTTTTGTACACCACTCTTACATTAGACGTATTTGTGGCGATGTAATTTTCTTGCGGATTTAGTAAATGATCCCCACCGCGCAAAGAAGAATATTTTAAAGTAAAATTATGATACGAATCGGCATCTGAAATAAATTTGTCAAAAATAAAGCTATTCATTGCTAAATTTCTCCATTTCTTTTGAATTGAGATAATACTTTGTTAAATAGAAATTTGCACACTCTAATTCTTATCATTTCACCAAAATTTTATCGCAGTCTTTGGCTGGAACAAGATATCTTACTCTGCCATAGACGCTATTTAGCTTATGCAGCGATAAATGATTTCGTTGAGATTTATCTATTCGCATAGCCGTTATTAGATATTCTGCATTGTCTTGGATTGGAGATTGTTCCAACTCTTCTATATCCGCCTGCGAAAATTGTGTATTACCATTTATTTGTTCTTTCAATTTTGCCAATGAGTCCTTGAATTTACCCGCCGGAACATAAATCAGAAAATTGTGAAGTGTGTATGGACTATTCGCCACGCTATAATCGCATTTTAAAATAATTTTTATGCCAGGTTTGTTCCATTTCCTTACTTTTTCCGGTGATATGCGTTCGGCGAAAATCCCGTCTCCATTGCTTATGCCTTTTGTAGACATGGAACTACCGGCGACTTTAAAAAAATCAAATTCGGCAATATTTACCGGCTGCCCATTCTTAAAAAAATGTGCGCCTGAAAATGAAATTGGAAATTTTTTAGAAAACCTATTCCCTATTTTGCCGGCATACACGATATGCCCTTCTTTTTTAGTTTTAATGGCATATTTAATTGCCCACGCAATCCCGATTATGGATAACACCAAGACGATATAGAAAAAAATTGTAACCGACCACATATTAAGGCTCCGTCATGCGCAAATTAAAAAAATAGTTTTTTACCCTACTTGCCGTTGTTTGCGGGCGTGAAGTTGTACCAGCGAATAACTCGCATTGGCAAAATTGCGATCCGACCATAATGCGAGGCGAAGAACTCCCAGAAATCCTTCATTGACGTGAATCCGTCCATGCCCGCGATGGTGCGCGCTTCCTGATCGGCGAGTTCTACATATCCGAGTATTCCGAGGCTTGATGGCAAGTACACTGTGTGGGTTATGGTGTTTAGCAAAATTGTGTTAATAGAGTCCACCGCAGCTACTCCGAGTTTTCGGCATTGTTTGGTTCGCAGCCCCGCGTAGAACGAGAGCATATCGCCGGGTTTTACGTTTTTCCATTTTGCGCCGGCGCGGCGGATCGTCTGGCGTTTTTCGCCTGTGAGAATTTTCTCAATGAATACTGAAAAGTTGACGTTCATTTTAAATGCTTTCCGTTAAAAATTCAAAATTGTTGCCACATAAGCGGAAGTTGTATATTTCCCTGCAGGTTTTTCATTCGGGAATGATTCCCATAAGGTATCGGGGCATAGCTTATTACAGATATATGAAGTTTCTCTTTGCCGCGCGTTTTTCCGATTTGATAGAAAGCCTTGCATACCTTTCGTATCTTTTCCGCGCTTGTTTGCACTCAACAAACTTATCTGTTACTTCAAATATAATTACACTTTTTCTTTTGCCTTGTTTTTTCAGCGTATTAATTCGCTTTTGGACTAATTTCGGGAGCTCTGTTATCTTTTGGCGCATATATAATAGCAGTTTTTCTTACATCACGGCGTCAATAAAACCATTTGAATAAAGTTCGCTCAAAGGTATGTCTACCGAGCACGATTCAATTTCTTTGTTGCCGCGCAATGGCTTTACGATCGTGTTATTTTCCTCCATAACTACATAAAACACCTCATCTTGGCGCAATGCGGAGATAAATCCCGGGGAATGTGATATTGATAATATTTGCGAATTTTTAGCGCGCGCCTTGAGACGCATTGCTTCCGCGAGACAAACGAGATTTTTATGCGATAGATTTGGCGTTTCAACGCACAAGATTGAGGAAGTTAGCGGCTGTTCTAATAAAACATAATGGGCAAAGAGTATCAAGGTTCCATCGGAAATTTCCCATTCAGGGATTATTTTTTTATCTTTCGCAAACAAAAGCGCGATATTGCCCATCGGCAATTTCTTCAGCTTAATTGAGGTTATGCCCAAAGCGCGGCGCATTTGTTCACGCACCGAATTAAATAATATTGGAAACTTCTCTTGCATGTTAAGCGCAACGGATTTCAGATCGTCGCCGCAGCAGGAAATGCGCCGTGAATCCTTCGGAAAACCAGAGCGCACAACTGTGGTCTCAATATTTGCTACGCGAACGTTTTTTAAAAAATTATAAACTATGCTTGCGCTCTTATATCTTGGAATACGTCCGAATATGGACAACGCCGCATCGGCATTATCAATATGTTCAACATTTCCACCGATCGCGCACACACCGCGCCTGTTGTGAATCTCATAATTGTTTTTTAAGCCAATCAATTTTTCATCTTCAACAACGGCTTTGTGGTTATCGCAGACGATTTTAATTGAATATTTGATTACATTCAGCACGCCATCGCCAAAAGTTATTGCAATTTCAATGGGAAGTTTAGTATTGCCATTGTGCCAAAGACGCCCAATGCCGATTTGTCCAACTACCTCATTTATGTTGCCACAAACCACGCAATCGCGCAGAAAGGGAAATACGCTCATCAAATTTGACTTCCCGACCCCATTCTCCCCAATCAGCACGGAAAATTTAGGCAACCCATCAAGGTTTAATTTCTTAATGCTTTTGAAATTTTTAACTGAAATATGTGATATTTTCATTTTAGTATTATTTTGTGTTCTTGTTTAAGCGCCGGCATGGAATTGTGTAAAAATTTTTATTCGCTGGGCGTATTTTATTTTTTTGTCTTTGTCCGCGAACGCATAAATGGAGAATGGGGTTAAACTTTACAATTTTACCTCTCTTGAATATGATTATGGAACGTCCGCGGGATAAATGGTGTAAAAATACACTTTTCCACATATTTTTAGCGACGCGCACATATACTTCGGTTTCCGCTGTTTTTGGGCAGGAATATTTTATTTGTATTGTTTTTTGCATATTTTATGTGCTATGCAGCGTTTATTTCTTGTTCTTGCGCGCTTTTCTTGCTGCGGCGATTTCGGCGTCAATGTCTTCCATCGTCATCTTGTAAAATTCATTCTTTGCAGCCAGAATTTGGCTTCGCAATAGCGCATGCTTGAATTTTACATGAGCGATAGCGCGAATATCCTCAACCAGTGTATCTTCGCTTGTAGCGATGAGAATTGAACAAGGCTTGCCATCTTTTGCGATCACGGCGAACCCATTTTTATCCGCCTCTCTCAATACCTTGCAGAAATTGGAAGCGAGCTCGCCCACTGTTATCATTTTATTGCGATTGGATTTTATATTAACTTTCTTGTTAGTTTGCGACACTGCCGAAGGAATTTTACCCGAATTTATATCCTTCGCATCTTTGCGCAATGCCTTCATTAATTCTGAAACTAATTTTGGGGATTGTATTTTTCTCGTATTCATATTATTAATTAACTTCTTTGCTGTTATAAATTTCAAATGCTATGAGCGAAAGCCTTACAGAGTTATGGCAAACGCAACAATCCTTCTGCGATATAGTCGTATTCCGCTTTGCATGCAGAGAGGGTTTCTTGTAAAAGATCATCTTCGCCCACTTCTTTGCAGATTTCATTGTTTAGAGAAACAACCGGCAGGGCGGCGCGTTCGGCAAAATCTCGTATTGTATCGCTAATATATGAACATTCGCATATTATAAATGGGTCTGAATCAGGAAAGAGCGATTTAAAGAGATTTTCCATTCCCCCGACATCTGAATACTCTACGAAGTGATTATTTCGTGAAAATTCCGCCAAATGTGCTGCCAAGGACAGGTAATCGCGCAAAAAATTCATTGTGCGCACATTGATAATAGTATTCCAATGCTTATGGATTGCATTTTTGTCAGCACCCACGCCAATTTTTTTAATCATTTGAGGGACTACTCCTAAAAATATGGGAGATTCAAAACCATCTTGCATGCCCAATTTCCTAAACCAAGGCAGCAGATACATTTTCCAGTTCCAAATTATATTAGCAATGCCATCAATAACTTGTGATGATAAGAAATCTGCCTTCACCGGAATCATGTAATAATCGGAAGAAAAGAACAATACGGCATTGATCATGCTGCTCCCGATGGGGGGAGTATCTAAAAAAATATAATCGTATTTGTCTTTTAGTTCGCGAATTGCCCTGCGTATTTCAAATAGTGTGCTGCATGTCAAAGAGTTGACTTTATTCACAACGAGGCTTGACAAGAAAAATTCCATTTCAAGCAAGGAATTGGAAAGCAGCAAATCAATAGCACCATTGTTGTTAAATACTGTTTTTCGCAGGGGCATGAATTTTAAAGTGCCCTCTTTATTCTGGACAGCCAGCTCAAAAAAATCGGACAAATCAGGATATTTATTCAAAATTTGCGCATCAACGTTATCCTCGCCGATGACAGATGAAAAAAATTCTGAAATGCCGGTTACAGCGGCGGTAAGATTCATTTTTGGATCGGCATCAACAAGCAAAACTTTCTTTCCCCGATTTGCCATAATATAACCGATATTATGCACTAACGTAGTTTTGCCTACCCCGCCCTTGTTGTTAAATACTGTAATTATTTTTCCCATAAATTTTGCAGATTAATAGTTTAAAAATTGCTCATCGTATATGGCTACGTTTACTTCAGGCAAATCCCAAACGGCAATTTCAATCAATTGCCGCACTTTGTTCCAGTCCAACCCGCCTAATCCGCAGCCTAATGGCGGTATCGCCACCGATTTTACACCTATGCGCCTGATTGTGCCGGCAAGGTCAGATAGGCCTTTTGTTATATATTCCATTTTACTCGGAAACCGCCAATGCCGCTTGGTCGGGAAGTTGATTATATACTTTGGATTTGTTTGTCTTTGCATATCACAAACAAACATTTTGCCAATTCTTACTTCACCGGCGTCGCATGCCGATCTGTAAGCTTCATAATTTTTAGGATATAGCACTTTACATTGTAATGCCAATCCGCGCCCCATGACGCCTACGCAATTGACCGTGTTGACTATTGCTTCAGCGCCACTTTCAAATATATTTCCTTTTTTATATTCTATCATATTATATTTACCTCCTTAAATGTTATATTGTTACAGAATTTTCACCCCGAATCAAAGCCGCTGTGGCAGCTTCCGCCACCCTTTGCTCCACGATGCGCCGCAGCTCGCGCGCTCCGTTGGCGTCGGTATTTGCCGTTTTAAGTATCTCGCGCTTCGTCTCCTCCGTGACGTTTATTGTAAACTTATGTTTGGAATAGCGTGTTTGCAGCTTATTGAGCTCAAGGTCAAATATGCGCATGAGGCTTGCCTCCGAAAATCCGGAAAATCCGACAATGACGTCTACACGATTGAGAAATTCCGGACGGAAATACCCTGACAGCAATCCGCGCACGTCCTCGCGGCGGTCGCTGTCGCCGCCAAAGCCTATTGAGCTTTGCTTCCCAAATTCTTCCGCGCCCGCGTTTGTGGTAAAGATGAACGTCGCGTGGCGGCAGTCTATCTTATAACCGATGCTGTCAGTGAAATACCCGTCCTCCAAAATTTGCAGGAAGAGGTTCAGCACGTCAATGTGCGCCTTGTCAATTTCGTCAACGAGCACGAGCGCGTAGGGATTTTTTCGCAGCTTTTCGGAAAGCTGTCCCGCTTCATCGTGCCCGAGATACCCGGGCGGCGCACCAATCAGACGGGCGATTGTGTGCTTTTCCATGTATTCCGACATGTCCAGCTTTATAAACGCCTCGTCGTGGCTGTATAATTCGCCCGCAAGTATTTTTGCGATAAAGCTTTTACCCACGCCCGTCGGTCCCGCAAAGAGGAATGAACCTTGCGGGCGATCGCTTGGCAGCAACCCGAGCTTTGCCCGGGACAGGTGGTCCAAAATGCGCTCAATCGCCTCCGACTGCCCGATCACCGCCGAAGTCAGCGCTGTGCGTATCCGTTGCAACTCGTTCGCTATATTGTCATAACCAAGTATCACATGCGCAGGAATACCGCATTGCGCGCTGAGCGCGTTAGCGATGTCGCGATTGTTGACTGGTGCATAACTTTTTGGCACGCAATACATTTTGTTCTGCGCCGCCTTAATCCCCGACATGTCCATAATGTCAATC
>Ga0256407_10000692_pt1 | contig 76870 bp, 58 predicted proteins | sample RumenRJG_04DNA_FD_193489 | JGI IMG/M metagenome (GOLD analysis project Ga0256407, IMG submission 193489) | Bovine rumen microbial communities from Lethbridge, Alberta, Canada - RJG_04 | ecosystem: Host-associated > Mammals > Digestive system > Stomach > Rumen | place: Canada: Alberta... | reverse complement strand
AACTCTATTAACCACTGCGCACTTACCCACAAGGAGAGTGCTTCTTTTGGTCTGTCTGAACTTATTGAATGTATGTTAAACGCCTGAGAAATCGGGCAAAAACGAAATATTATTTACGAATGAAACATCTGATAGTCCGGGCCTTAACGGCCGCCATCCTCCTTTCTGCCATTGCCGTCCTGGACGGTTGCAGCAACCCGTATGAGAAGGTCGATTTCAGCAGCTTCCGCAAGCCGGAAGCCACCTACCGCTCCCTCTCGTTCTATTCGTTGAACGACAGTCTGGATGCCGATGTCATGCGCAGCCAGCTCCGGATGATGAAGGAGGGCGGATTCGGCGGAGCCTTCCTGCACAGCCGCCCGGGCCTGCTGACACCCTATCTGAGCCAGGAGTGGTTCGACCTGATGGAAGTGGGCGTGGACGAATGCCGGAAGCTGGGAATGGAAGCCTGGTTCTACGACGAGGACAAATGGCCCAGCGGCTTTGCCGGCGGCATTGTCCCGCGGGCGAACGAAGCCTATCGCGACCGCACCCTGGGCCGCGTGCCCAAGGATTATCCGGTGGAGGCGCCCGATTCCGTCCTCCTTGAAGATGCCCACCACAAGTATATCTGCCACGTGGAACGGATGGGGGAGGCCTGGTACAACGGGACCTGCTGGGTGGATTTGATGAACCCCGAGGCCGTGGCTACCTTCCTGGACTGCAGCTATCGGCCTTATGCAGAGCGCTTTGCGGGACAGAAAGGAGTTTATGGTTTCTTCTCGGACGAGATGCAGGTATCGCCCCGGCGCGGCTGGGGAAATTACGACGCCGTGTTCCCGTATTCCCCGTGCATGGAGGCTGCCTTCCGGGAGATGTGGGGCTACGAGATGGACCCGCATCTGCCTGAACTGGTGGAGGAAACGGGGGATTGGCGCACCTTCCGCCTGCATTACTATCGGACCGTGGCGGCCTGTATGGAAAACGCGTTCAGCAAACAGATCGGCACCTGGTGCGAGGACCACGGCCTGGCCTGGACCGGCCATTTCAACGGCGAGGAGCATCCCACTTCCCATATGATCAACGAGGGTGCCACCCTGCAGCAGTACCGCTGGATGACGCGTCCCGGCATCGACGCTTTGGGACTGAAATTCAAGGAATTACACAATATCAAAGGGATGAGTTCCGTGGCCGACCAATATGGCAAACAGCGGCGCGTGGTGGAGATTTTCGGCATCTCCGGGCACAACCTTTCCTACGAGGACCGGATGTGGATTACCGCCTATCACACCCTGAACGGGGCCAATATGCTGTGCCCGCACCTGACCTTATATAGTATGAAGGGGCTGCGCAAACGGGACTACCCGCCCTCCTTCAGCGACCAGGAACCCTGGTGGTCGGAGAACGCGCGATTCGAGGACTTCGCGGGCCGGCTCTGCTGGTTCGCATCCACCGGAAAACCCGTGGGCGATGTATGCGTGCTGTCCACCATCGAATCGGATTACATTACCTTCGATGCGCGGCAAATGCCCGCCCAATCGAGCCGGGACGAGCTTCTGGAGGCGATTTTGAACCTCGTGACCGAGGAGCATCGGAACGTAGCCATCGGCGATGAACAGATTCTGTCCGATGTAGGTTCCGTAGAAGGAAACCGCCTGCGCATTGGGGAAATGATGTACCGGACGGTGATCCTTCCGTCCCTGCTGACCATCCGCCCGTCCACGCTGGCGCTGCTGGAATCCTTCGCGGCGGCAGGCGGGCGAATCATTGTCTGCGGCGAATGGCCGTCTTATGTCGATGGCCAGCCGGCCGATTTCCAAACGCTCCGTTCGCTTTCGGGCGAGGAAGCGGGCGATGCCGCCGTGGTGCAGGTTCCCTTCGAGGGGCTCGCAGCGGCCCTGGAGGCCGATTCCCGCGCATTTACACTCTCCGGCGAGCAGGCCGGCAAGATCTGGAGCCACCTGCGGGAGGTGAACGCCACCCCGAACGCCGCCCCGGTCGGACGGATGCTGCAGCTGAGCAACACCTCCCGGACCCTGGACGTGGATGTCCGCCTTGGCCTGGACGGGGACGCGGCCAATCGCTACCTGCTAAACCCCCTGGACGGGCGCATCCTGAGCCTGCCGGAAGGGGAGACCGTTGCCCTGCATTTTGCCCCGGCACAGACCTGGCTGCTCTACTATGGCCCGCAGCGCCTGAAAACCGACGGCGCCTATGTCCTGCCCGGCACCTGTACCCAAATCGCCGTCCTGGACGGCTTCGACCGGGTCCGCCGCCTGGATCCCAACGCCCTTCCGCTGGACTTTGCCGCCTGGAGCACGGACGGGGGAAAGACCTGGCAGCCCGAGGAGCCTGTGCTGGCCATCTACAAGCGTTTTGAGCGGGACCTGGATTACAGCGGCCCGCTGCAGCTGCGCTTTACCTTCGACATTCATACCTTGCTGCAGCGCTGCTCGCTGGCGGTGGAACAACCGTGGATGTATCGGAATATATCCGTAAACGGCCATCAAACCGCCTTTACGCACGATACCTATATCGACCACGTAATCCGGCTGGCCGATATTGCTTCCTTCCTGCAAACCGGCCGCAATACCGTGCTGCTGGACCTGGATTTCGTGCGTCCGCAAGCGAGTTCCTTTACCGCCGACAAACGCTACGGCAGCGAGATCGAGACCATCTACCTGGTTGGCGATTTCGCGGTGAACGGGAGTTTTGCGGCCGATCAGCCTACCGAGACCTGGCGCAACCGGGGGCCGCGTCTGCAGGCCAAACCCATGCCCACCCGCTTTGTCTACGGTTCCTTTGCCCTGGATGCCGAACCGGCTGTGGTCGGGGGCGATTTCACGCGGGCGGGTTATCCGTTCTATGCGGGCAGGATGGCCTGCGACGGCCATTTTACCCTGCCGGAAGTGAAGCCGGGGGTGAAGTATAAACTCGTCTTCCCGGAAGTGGAAAGCATCCTGGTGCATCCCGAGGTGAACGGCGTGGCCCTGGATCCGGTCTTCTGCAGCCCGTGGGAGGCCGATATCACCCAGGCGGTACGGGCAGGGGAGAACACCCTGACCCTTACGCTGACGGGAAGTCTTCGCAACCTGATGGGACCGTCCCACCATATGGGCGGGGAATTCTTCTCCATCGGCCCCGGCGTCTTTTCCGGCGACGGAGACTGGCCGAACCTGGAACCGGGCGACCCGGATTGGTACGAACGGCGCAAAACCGGCGGCACCAAACTCTGGCGGGACGACTACTACAGCATTCCCTTCGGCTTCTTGAAGCAGCCGGAACTGGTTGTGGAACAATGATTTACGGCAGAAACGTCTATAAAGAAAAAGAGGACCGACGCATCACGCGCGGGTCACTCTCACTAACCACATAATTAATAACACTAAAACTAATAACCAATAGGCTGAGACGGGAAAAGAACTCTCTCGTTCAACAACCCGACACAAAGGTAGTGTAAAAAAATTATTTTGCAAAAAATATTTAATAAAAATTTAAAAATATTTTGCTTACACTCCAAACCTATTGATTTTCAGTGATTTAAAAAAGAATATTCATTCAACTTCTTCCGGAGTGACAAATCTGGGGAAGGGTTAAACCGTTACAGTATAAATTCTAAAACGATAAATACTTACAGGTTATAAGCAATGGACAAAGCGGCGTAGTCGCCAATGGCTTCTCCAAGGGCTGCAGGGACCACTTCACAGACCTTTGCGGCCAGCGGAAGGGCCTCTTTTCGGATCACTTCCCACATAATCGGACGCATCATTTCCTCGTTCCGGGTATAAATGCTGCCAATGACAATCTTCTCCGGGTTGATGATATCGATCAGGACGGACAGCCCGATGCCGAGGTAGCGGGCCGAGGTGGTAAAGATCTCCGTGGCCAGGGGGTCGCCGGCGGCCATGGCTTCGGCCACGTCCTTGGCGGTAACCGCTTCCACATCCGGGCACCAGGCCACGCCGCCGCCCATCTGGAGCCTTTCCTTGATGGCACTCTGGGCCAGCTGGCGGATGCCGCCGCCGCTGCAGAAACCCTCGAAGGAACCGGCCTTTCCGTATCCCACGGGACCGAAGGGAGCCAGGCGGATATGGCCCAGCTCGCCGGCATTGTCATTGGTGCCGGCATAGAGTTTCCCATCCAGGATGAGTCCGGCGCCCAGGCCCGTCCCGAAGGTCAAAAAGGCCATGTTCCGGGTGCCACGACCGGCGCCGAAGGTCCATTCGGCCAAGGCACAGGCATTGGCGTCGTTGTGCAGGCCGGCCCGTACGCCCGTCGCCTCCGAGAGCAGTTTGACAATGGGAATATTGTCCCAGCCGGGCAGGTTCGGGGGAGACATCACCACACCGGTCTTGCTGTCCAGCGGACCGCCGCAGCTGATGCCCATCCCGTAGACGTCCCCGGCACTAAGTCCGTTCCGCTGCATAACCGTATGCAGGGCTTGGATCAGGTTGGCGATGGTCTCCTGGCAGGAGGTGGTGGCAAATCGTTCCTTGTCCAGAATGTCCAGGGAGCCTTCGGAGCCGCAGCCATAGGTGACCGCGCACTTTGTTCCGCCGATATCGACGCCCAGTAAATGCTTCTTACTCATGGTTATTCGGTATTAGTTGGATTTGTTGGACCCGGCTGTCCAATTTCTTTCCGGTGTGGTCAAAAAGGGTAAATTCGGCATCGTACAGGACGGGACCGGTGTGTTCGTCGGCCGGTTCCAGGTCCTCCAGTTCGCCGATCCGTCTGCCGGAGTGCGAAGTCACGGCAAAATCGTCTTTCCAATAAAAGATGTTGTCTCTGGTAAAGGAAATCTGGACGTATAGGCCGTCCATTTCTTCCGCAGGGCCCTCCAGAACATAGTCCAGCACCACGCGGGCGGTATGGTTCTCCGAATCCACCGCTTCCGGGGTCCAGGTCACCTGGCCAATTCGCAGCGGGCCGGCCAGCAGGAGCAAAAGCGTCAACAAATGGGTTCCCAGCATATCCGTGTCGATTAAAATTCCACGCCGAAGTCCAGCAGCAGTTCATAAACCCGATGGACAGGGAAGCCCACCACATTGAAGTAGGAACCGTCTATGCGGGTAATGCCGATATAGCCAATCCATTCCTGGATGGCATAGGCTCCGGCTTTGTCAAAAGGCTTGTATGTGTCTACGTACCGGGTGATTTCGGCGTCGCTCAGGGGTTTGAACCAGACTTCCGTGGTGTCGGAAATGGTTTTGCGCCTGTGGCAATCCCGGACGGTGACCGCCGTAACCACGTGGTGTTCGCGGCCGGACAGGTCCCGAAGCATCCGGATGGCGTCTTCCCGGTCTTTCGGTTTGCCCAGGATTTCGCCCTTCATAGGGCAGATGACCATGGTGTCGGCCGTGATGAGGATTTCATCTTCCAGAAGGGGTCGATGGAAGCCTTCGGACTTGCCTTCCGCCATCAGGCGGGGCACCTCGTCATAGGGGATGTCCGGACCAAAGTTCTCCTGGAAGTAATTCTCCGTATCTATCGTAAAATCAACGCCAAGCCCTTTTAAGAGCTCGCGTCTCCGAGGGGAATTGCTCCCGAGAATCAGCCGTTTCATTCCTAATACAATTTTGTATAGACCGCCACGTCGAATTCCCAGTCGCCGCGCAGTTTCAGGACGGTCTCGATTCCCTCGCGCACGCAGCCTTTTCCGCCGGGTCGGGAAGAGACCCAGTCTGCTGCGGCGATGGCTTCAGGGACCGCGTCGCACGGGCAGGCGCCCACACCGGCGGCCTGCATGGTTTCGATGTCGGGAATGTCGTCACCGAAATACATCACCTCCGAGGCATCCAGCTTGTACCGGCGGCAGAAATCCCGGAAATCCACGATTTTGTCCCGTGACCCCAGGTAAATGTCTTCCTGGGGAAGGCCACAGGTACGGTAGCGTGCCCGGATGGTGAGCGAGCGTCCGCCCGTAATGACCGCCACGGGATACCCCTTCATGCTTGCCATCCGGACGGCAAATCCGTCCTTGGCGTCAAAGCAGCGGTACAATTCTCCGTTCAGGTCGCACAGCAGGCCGCCGTCGGTCATCACCCCGTCAATATCGAAGGCGAAGGCACGGATCTTTTTCAGGTCTGCCATGGTTTAGGATTTGGGACCGTTGTTGAAATCGGGCATGGGCATTCCCAGGTCGATGAATCCGAACTGGCTTTCATACTTGGTGATATTGTCCATGAGCGCGTTCAGGAGGCGTTTCGTGTGTTCCGGCGTCATGATGATGCGGTTGCTGACTTCGGGCTTCGGCTGTCCGGGCAGCATGGTGGCGAAATCGATGATGAACTCGCTGTGGGAGTGCGTGATGATGGCCAGGTTGGAGTAGGTTCCCCGGGCGATCTCCGGCTTCAGTTCCAGTTGGATTTGTTTCTGCGTGTTGTTGTTATCCATGATTCATGTTTTAATCTATGCAAATGTAAGCAAGTTTTTCCAAATAAATGTAGTATCTTTGTAAGATTATAGAAAGATACAGTATGAAGCAAGCAGATTTACCGGCCAAATACGATGCCTCCCAGGTGGAGGACAAATGGTATGCCTACTGGCTGGAAAATAAGTTTTTCCATTCGGAACCGAATGATAAAGAACCCTATACGATCGTGATTCCGCCGCCGAACGTGACGGGCATCCTGCACATGGGGCATGTCTTGAACAACACGCTGAACGATGTGCTCATCCGCAAGGCCCGCATGGACGGCAAGAACGCCTGCTGGGTGCCGGGCACGGACCATGCCTCCATCGCTACGGAAAGCAAGGTGGTGGCCAAACTCAAGGCCCAGGGAATCAACAAGGAAGATATCGGCCGCGAGGAATTCCTCAAACACGCATGGGAGTGGAAGGAGGAGCATGGCGGCATCATCCTGCAGCAGCTGCGCAAACTCGGCTGCTCCTGCGACTGGGACCGCACCCGCTTTACCATGGAACCTGCCCTGAGCGAGGCCGTGATCAACACCTTTGTGTATTTTTACAAGAAGGGATGGATTTACAAGGGCGTCCGTATGGTGAACTGGGATCCCGAAGCCCTCACGGCCGTGAGCGACGACGAAGTGATTCACAAAGATACCCAGAGCCATTTCTATCACTTGAAATACTATATTTCCGACGGTCAGGGCCATCCTACGGACCAGTATCTGGTCATCGCCACCACGCGTCCGGAGACCATCATGGCCGATGCCGCCATCTGCGTGAATCCGAAGGACGAGCGGCATTTCTGGCTGAAAGGCAAGAAGGTGCTCATCCCGCTCATCAACCGGGAGATTCCGGTGATTGAGGACGATTACGTGGAGATGGACTTCGGTACCGGCTGCCTGAAGGTGACGCCGGCGCACGACGTGCACGACTATGAAATCGGCCTGCGGCACAACCTGCCCGTGCTGGAAATCATCGACGATCACGGAAAACTGAACGAGAAAGCGCAGATCCTGGTGGGCGAGGACCGTTTCGTGGCCCGCAAAAAGATTGTGAAGATGCTGGAGGAATCCGGCAATCTGCTGAAGGTGGAAGACTACACCTCGCCGGTGGGATACAGCGAGCGGACGGATGCGGTGATCGAACCGAAACTTTCCGCCCAGTGGTTCCTGAAGATGGAGAAGCTGGCCGCCACCGCCCTGGAGACGGTGGAAAGCGGTCGCACGCAGTTCATTCCCGAGAAATACGTGAATACCTACCGTCATTGGATGGAAAACGCCCGCGACTGGTGCATCTCCCGCCAGCTGTGGTGGGGACAGCGCATCCCGGCCTGGTACCTGCCGGACGGATCCTACGTGGTGGAAGCCACCCCGGAAGCGGCGCTGAAGGCCGCACAGGCCATCAACCCGTCCCTCAAGGCCGAAGACCTGAAGCAGGACGAAGACGTGCTGGATACCTGGTTCTCTTCCTGGCTGTGGCCCATTTCGGTGTTCGATCCGGAAAAACCCGGCCATCCCGAACATCAGCCCAACAAAGACCTGGCCTACTATTATCCCACCAACGACCTGGTGACGGGACCGGATATCATCTTCTTCTGGGTGGCCCGCATGATCATGGCCGGCGAGGAGTTCATGGGCAAGGAGCCCTTCTCCAACGTGTATTTCACCGGCATCGTACGTGACAAACTGGGCCGCAAGATGTCCAAGACCCTGGGCAACAGCCCCGACCCGCTGAAACTCATCGCCGAATACGGCGCCGATGCAGTCCGCATCGGCATGCTGCTGTGTTCCAGTGCCGGCAACGACATCTTCTACGATGAATCGCAGGTGCAGCAGGGACGCAATTTCTGCGCGAAGATCTGGAATTCCTTCCGGCTCATCCAGGGCTGGACGGTGGACGACGGCGCCCCGCAGGCAGCGGCTTCCGCCCTGGCGGTCAAATGGTTCCGCGACCAGCTGTCCCGTACCATCGAAACGGTGGAAGACCATTACAGCAAGTTCCGCATCTCTGATGCGTTGATGACCATTTATAAACTCTTCTGGGACGAATTCTGTTCGTGGTACCTGGAACTGGTGAAGCCCGCCTGGGGCGCCCCCATCGACCGGGCTACCTACGATGCCACCCTGTCCTTCTTCGACGCCCTGCTGAAACTGGTGCATCCGGTGATGCCTTTCATTACCGAGGAACTGTGGCAGCATCTGGCCGAGCGGAAAGAAGGGGAGACCATTATGTATGCCGCCACGCCCAAGGCGCAGGCGTACGATGCCGCCTTCCTGGAGCGCTTCGACCTGGCCCGCGAGGCCATCGTGGCCATCCGCGGCGTCCGCGCGCAGAAGAACATCCCGCCGAAGGAGGCGCTGGACCTCAAGGTAAAGGCATCCTTCCCGCAGGAAATGCTGCCGGTGGTCGCGAAGCTGGCCGGCCTGTCGGGCACGGAAGTGGTGGCCGATTTCGGCGATACCGCCATGGGCGTGGCCCTGCTGGTCCGCACCGCCGAACTCTTTGTCCCGCTGACGGGCTTGGTGAACGCCGACGAGGAGATTGCCAAGCTGGAGGCCGAACTGGCCCACAAGAAGGGTTTCCTGGAGGGTGTGCGCCGCAAACTGTCCAACGAGCAATTCGTCGCCCACGCCCCCGAGGCCGTGGTGGCGGTGGAGCGCAAGAAGGAAGCCGACGCCCTTTCTGCCATTGAAAGCATTGAGAATCAATTGAAAGCCTTACGAAAATGATGTACTTCGAAACCTCCTTTCCGGTCCGGTACTATGAGACCGACCAGATGGGCATTGTGCATCACTCGAACTATATCCGTTACTTCGAGTGCGCACGGAACCTGATGATGAAAGAGGGCGGCTATCCTATCGAGCAATGCGAGCAGGAAGGCGTCACCATTCCCATCGTTTCCGTGGAATGCAAATTCAAGCATCCCGCCCATATGGGCGATGTCGTACGCGCGGTAGCGGCCATCGAGAGCGTTCCGATGGCGAAACTCACCGTGAAACAGGCGGTGTACAACCAGGACGGCGTGCTGTGTGCAGAGGGAGCGGTCGTGCTCGGATTCCTGAACAAGGAGACCGGACGTCCTACCCGCTGCCCGCAGAAACTGGCCGACCTGATCGCCGCCCGGCTGGACGAGAAATGATATCCATCAACAACCTGACCGTATCGTACGGGAGCTGGACCCTGCTGGACGGGGTGAGTTTCCACATCAGCGAATCCGATAAAATCGGACTGGTGGGGAAGAACGGTGCCGGCAAATCGACGCTGCTGAAGCTCATTTGCGGCCTCCAGAGCCCTACTTCCGGCCAGATTGACAAACCCGTCCACCTGCGTATCGGCTACCTGCCCCAGATTATGGAGCATCACCGCGGCCGCACCGTGATGGAGGAGACCATGACCGCTTTCGACGCCCTGCTGGCGCTGGAGCGGGAAATGGACGCCATCTCCACAGAACTGGCGCAGCGGACCGATTATGAATCAGAAGCCTATTTGGGGTTAATTGAACGGATGAATGAGATCAGCGACACGCTGAACGTATCCCATTCGGAACCCCCGCGCGTCCAGGCGGAACGGACCCTGCTGGGCCTGGGATTCAAGGACGAGGACTTCGACCGCCTGACCGAGACCTTCAGCCAGGGCTGGAACATGCGGATCGAGCTGGCCAAGATCCTGCTGTCGGCACCGGATGTGCTGCTGCTGGACGAGCCCACCAACCACCTGGACATCGAATCCATCGAGTGGCTGGAAGATTACTTGAAGCGCTATCACGGTTCCCTGATGCTGGTTTCCCACGACCGGAAGTTCCTGGACAATGTGACCAACCGCACGGTAGAGGTGATGCTGGGCCATATCCACGATTATAAAGTGCCTTATAGCCAGTATGTTACCCTGCGGGCGGAACGGCTTTCCCAACAGACGGCCGCGTACGAGAACCAGCAGCGGATGATCGAGAAGACGGAAGATTTCATCAACCGGTTCCGCTACAAGGCCACCAAGTCCAACCAGGTGCAGTCCCGCATCAAGGCGCTGGAGAAACTGGACCGGATAGAGATTGACGAGACGGACAACGTGCGGCTTACCGTGAAGTTTCCGCCGGCTCCCCGCGCCGGGGACGTGGTCTTCAAAGGCACCGACCTCACGGTGGGCTATCCCCAGAAAGTGGTTTTCCGGGATGCCCAGATAGAGATTCGGCGAGGCGAGAAGGTGGCCCTGATCGGCCGCAACGGCGAGGGCAAGACCACGCTGATGCGGGTGGTGGCAGGGGAGTTGGACCCCATTTCGGGCGAAGCGAAGCTGGGCCACAACGTCCATATCGGCTATTTCGCCCAGAATCAGGAAGATATCCTGGACAAGAACGACACGGTGATGGGCACGCTGGACCGGATTGCCACGGTGGATAACCGCACGAAACTGCGGGACATCCTGGCGCAGTTCCTCTTCCGGGGCGAGGATATCGACAAAAAGGTGGCGGTGCTCAGCGGTGGCGAACGGGCCCGGCTGGGGATGGCCAAGCTGATGCTGCAGCCCTATAACCTCCTGGCCCTGGATGAGCCCACGAACCATATGGATATCAAGTCGAAAGATATCCTGAAACAGGCGCTGAAGGCCTATGACGGCACGTTGATTGTAGTGTCCCACGACAGGGATTTCCTGGACGGACTGGTGGACAAGATGTATGAATTCCGCGACGGAAAGGTGCGCGAACACCTGGGCAGCGTGACGGAATTCCTCCAGAAACGCAAAATGGAGACCCTGCAGGAGCTGGAAAGACGTTTCCCGAAAGGGGAGTCCGCCAAAGCGGCCGATCCCGTCAAAACGGCCGCCAAGCAGGATTTCCAGGTGCGAAAGACCGAATCCAAGGAAGCCCGGAAGCTGCGCAACCGCATTGCCTTCCTGGAGGATGAGATTGCCAAACGGGAAAAGGAGATGGCCGCCATCGAGAAAATCCTCTCCGCGCCCACGGAAAAGGACGATGTAATGGAGCTGACACGGGACTACCTGGAGAAGAAACGGGACCTGGACGCCCGGACGGCCGAATGGGAGAAATTAATGGAAGAAACACTATAAATAAACAATTATACACTTATGAAACACAGATTTTTATTTGCGATTTTCGCAGTAGCTTTGGCGATGTTCTCGGGAACGGCCCTTTCCGCCCAGACCCGCGATCTGGACTTCAGCAACCTTGCCGAGTTCAACGGAATCGAAGTTTCCGATTCCTTCGAGGTAACGGTTACCCCCTCTAACTTCTACGGGGCCAAAGTGGTCGTAGATGACGTGCTTTCCGGCTTTGTCATGGTTTATGTGAAGCAGAAAACCTTGTATATTAATCTTGACGAGCGGAAGATTCCGGCCCAGGTGAAGAAGCTGTTCAAAGGCCGCAACGCCTCCAAGGCCGTTCTGCGCGCCGTGGTCCAGGTTCCGTCCCTGGAAGCCCTGACCATCAGGGACAATGCGACCGTCAGTACCAACGCCGAGTTCAAATCCAATACCTTCGCCCTTAAAATGACCGACAGCGGCATCCTCAAGGGCATCAATGTCAATGCTCCGACCATTACGGTAGACCTGGAGAAGAAGAGTTCTGCCAGCGTTACCGTCACCACTTGCGACGCCCTGACCGTCACCACAGCCGGAACGTCCCTCCTGAAACTCAGCCAGACTTCCAAGGATCTGCAGCTGAATGTCAAGGGCAGCTCCGAGATTGAGTCGGCAGGGGATTGCATCACCCTGGGCGTTACGGCCGCCAACGCATCCAAGCTGAATGCCACCGGTTCCGCCAAAACCCTTAACATCAATGCCGCCGGTTCCTGCGAAGTGAACCTCTCCGGCGTGGAGGCGGAAGAGGCCCAGGTGGTCATCAACAACGCCGCAAAAGTTGACCAGTCCGCCTCGATGAAATTGAGCATCGATGTGACCGGCGGCGTCCTGAAAATGGCTGGAAATCCGGTCATCGAGCTGGTGGGCATCAAGAACGGCACGGTTGAACGCAAATAGCTGAAAATCAGTATGATAAGACGAAAAGAAACACAAATGTTACAGAAATAAACATTTGTGTTTCTTTTGTTTATTATCAATGAGTTAGCTATTCAGGATAGCCAAACGCAAAAAGTCTAGTGCAGCGGCGGCAAAACGCTCGATATTGCGCTTCCGATCGTTGTGATATTGCTTGCGGAAGGTCTGGGTTCCGGCCGGTCCGGACACCCCGATCCACACCGTACCCACCGGATTGTTCTCGTCTCCGGCGGGACCGGCCAGACCGGTCGTCGCTACGGCGAAGGTACTGCCGGTAAGCCGGCGGACACCCTCGGCCATGGCGGCCGCGACCTCGCTACTGACCACGCCGTTCTGGCGGATAACCTCTGGCGGGACACCCAATACTTTTTCTTTTACCGCAATGGCGTAGGAGGTAACAGAGCCCAGGAAATACTCCGATGCGCCGGGAACGGAGGTCAGCAGGGCGGCAATGGTACCGCCCGTGCAGGATTCCGCACAGCTTACCGTACGGCCCGTACCCCGTAAAAGGCGCCCAATGGCGTGCTGGAGGTCGTCTTCCTGCTCGGCATATATCTTATCCCCCAGAAGGGGTTTGAGGCGCGCAAACGCCTCTTCTATGCGTTTTTCTTCGTCTTCTTTGCGGCCACCGTAGATGGACAGGCGCAGTTTTACGCCCGTGAGCATATTCGGCAGGTAGGCCAGGTGCATATCGGCCGGCAGGCTGTCCTCCCAGGGGGCGATTTTTTCCGCCAGCGCCGATTCCGCCATCCCGAAGGTCATGATGCTCTTGTGATAGATAGCGTCCAGGGCATTGTGCGCGCGGATATCTTCCATAATCTGCGGCAGGGCGCCCAGGGCTTCGTGGGGGACACCGGGCAGGGAATAGAGGGTAGCCGGATGGCCAAACCGCTCCTGCGGGAAACGGAAAACCATGATGGGAGCCGTTCCAAGGGCATTTACGATGACCTCGCAGGTGTCCGGCACGCTGGCCTGCAGGCGGTTGCTTTCCAGCATATCCAGCCCGCGGGAGGCCAGGATATCGTGTACCACCGCCAACTGGCCGGGATGCTCCACATAGCCTTTGCTGCCGCTGAGCCGCGCCAGGGCCGCCTTGGTGATATCGTCCTTGGTGGGGCCCAAACCGCCCGTTACAATAACGATGGAATTCTTCTTTAATTCCCTTTTTAACGTATTGATTATTACGCGTCTGTCATCGCCAATTGAAACCATATCTTCAACCTTGATCCCCACATCCTGCAGGGCGCGGGCAATGGCAGAGGAATTGGTGTCGACAATTTGTCCAATCAGGATCTCGTCGCCGATGGTACAAACCGAAGCCGTGGTCATTTTTCCCAATGTTTTTCCAGGTATTTGTTGATGGTCCGGACAAATCGGGGACCGTTATAGATGAATCCGGTATAGATTTCCAGGAGGGACGCACCGGCGTGCAGCAGCTCCAGGGCCTGTCCGGGTGTCATGATGCCGCCTACGCCCACAATGGGAAGACGGCCTTTGGTGTGGTTGTGGATGTGCCGCACAAGCGCCAGGGTCTTTTCGTACAAAGGGGCTCCGGAGAGGCCTCCGTGGCCGATTTGCTCCAGGCGGTGCTGCGGGGTCTGCAAGCCCTCGCGGCGGCGGGTCGTATTTCCGGCCACAATCCCGTCCACCCCGGAAAGCATGCAGTAATCCAGGATTTCGTCCACCTGTTCAAAGGGCAGGTCGGGGGATATCTTCACCAGGATGGGCTTGTACGTGTCATAGGCCATGCGGTGCGCCAGAATGGGGTCTACGATGTCCGACAGGAAGGAGATATCCTGCAGGGACTGAAGTCCTTCCACATTGGGGCAGGAGACGTTCAGCGTGAACAGATCTACAAAGTCGTACATCCGCGTAAATGCGTGTTCGTAGTCGGAAATGGCCTCCTCGTCCGTCAGGCTGGTGGTATTTTTGGCGATATTGGCCACCAGGATGCAGCGGGGCGGGTCCTGCTGGATGTTCCGGATGGCGTAATCGATTCCCTTATTATTGATTCCCATCCGGTTGATGATGGCCTTGTCCTTGGGCAGGCGGAACAACCGGGGACGGGGATTGCCGTCCTGCGGCTTAGGGGTCAGGGAACCCACTTCCACGAAGGAGAAGCCGAAATCGGACAACTCGTTGAAGAATTCGGCGTTCTTGTCCAGTCCGGCAGCCAGTCCCACAGGGGACGGGAAGTTGAGTCCGAAGAGCTCGCGGCCGAGCGACGGGGTGTCGTACCGATACAGCAGGCGGACCAGGGATGAAAACAGGGGAATACGACGTAACATCTTCAGGCCCAGCATGGTAAACTGATGGGCGGCTTCCGGATGAAACCGGAAAAGAAGGGGACGTATAAACTGTTTATACATACGCGTACACGAATTCTATCTGCAAATATAAGAATAAAGCAGAAGAATGTTAGTGTAATTCCACAAAAGTATTGTCGTCGTAGAAGACAGTTACGCCAATAATGCGTTTTCCGGCCATTTCCAGCCCTTTTCCGTCAGTGTCCTTATACATCCTACCTTTCCCCGTAATAAGCCAATCCAGGCTCAGAGAAGGGTAGTGCAGGGCCATTTGCTCGATAAAATCGAAGCCGGGACGGTTGCGTCCGGACAGAATATGCGTAATACTGGCCCGCGTTACGCCCAGCGAATCGGCGAGCGAGCTCTGCGAGATGTTCTCGGCAGCCAGAAATTGTTGCAAACGCTTGTCCATTTTCAGTTGCAAAAAAGTTTTTACAAATGTATGCAATCTAAAGTAATTATGCAAATAGAACGAAACCGGCTTTAGAAGGCCGTAGGGCAGGGGATTGCACAAAAATAGACCTATATTTAAGTTAAAGTAATAAAAAGTAACTATCTGATTATCTATTATATGACTATTAGAAAATGGCTATTTTTCCGGAATATTTGACTTTTCCTAATTATCGAGCTACGAATCATGATAAACAATTAAAAAAGGTAAGAAAGACTAACTAACTGATTTTTAGCGATTTACATAATAGGTAAAATATCCATAAAAATTTCTTATACCCTGTACAAGCGCTTTGTTTCACATTGTTTCAAATCCGTTAACATTCTTTAACATTTGTAAACAATTTGAAACGAATTTTTGCGGTTCAATCTCGATTTACGCTCCGAAACAGTTTATCAGCAGCGGGCAGAGGCAACGTGAGCCGTCTAACTCCGTTCCGGTTCCCCCTCTTACGATGCCGAGGGTGGCACGGGCTCCTTGTTGCCACCACCCGCTGCTTATATCTGTAGGCAACAAAATATTACTATATATGAAAGAAAATGACTACTTTTGCGCCGTGAAATTCAAGAGTAAGTGAAGATTAATATACAAATAGAAGATTATAACTACCATCTGCCGGAGGATCGGATTGCCAAATATCCGCTGGCAGAGCGCGATGCGTCCAAATTACTTGTTTACCAAGACAAGAAAGTGGGCGAAAGGATCTTCCGGGAACTCCCGGAACTCCTTCCGGACAAGGCGCTGATGGTATTTAACGACACAAAAGTGGTCCCCGCCCGCCTGCATTTCTGCAAGGAAAGTGGCGCCCATATCGAAATATTCTGTCTGGAACCTCTGGATCCCGTGGAATACAACACCTCCTTTGCCTCGCGCGAACGCTGCGTCTGGAAATGCGTAATCGGCAATGCAAAGCGCTGGAAGGGCGGTCAGGTGTATCTGATCAACCCGGAAAACGACGCCGCCATTGCGGCCATGGACCTTCGGGCCGAACTGCTGGAACGGGATGGCCAGACCGGTAAGGTAGCCTTTTCCTGGGCCAACGGAGCCCCTTTTTCAGAGGTACTGGAATGCTGCGGAACGGTTCCTATCCCGCCGTATCTGAACCGCGATACCGAGGAGTTGGACAAGACCCGTTATCAGACGCTCTACGCCCATATCCGCGGCTCGGTGGCCGCTCCGACGGCCGGCCTGCACTTCACCGAACAAGTGCTGGAAGCCATCCGCGCGAAGGGAATCGAAACCCGCAATGTGTGCCTGCACGTGGGTGCCGGTACGTTTTTGCCCGTGAAAACGTCCAATGTGGGCGAGCATCCGATGCACCGCGAGCCCTTTGTAGTAGAGAAATCCCTGCTTCGGGAAATCCTCCAGGGCGGCCGGCCGCTCATCGCGGTGGGTACCACATCGGTCCGGACCCTCGAATCCCTCTATTATGCGGGCGTACACTGCATCGAAGAGGGGAAACCCTGCGATATCGGACAGTGGGAACCCTACGACCGTGAATACCCGTATACCACCCGGGAGGCCCTCCAGGCCTTGGTGGACTACCTGGACCGCGAAGGACTGGATGCACTGAAACTGGGGACGCGGATTATCATCGTCCCGGGCTTCCGGTGGCGGCTGGTAGACATTCTGGTGACCAATTTCCATCAGCCCGAAAGCACGCTGATCCTGCTGGTTTCGGCCTTCGTGGACGGCGATTGGAAGACCATCTACCGCTATGCCCTCACGCACGGATTCCGTTTCCTGAGTTACGGCGACAGCTCGGTGCTCTTCCGCAATCCGGGGGATAAGGCTTGAAAATCTGGTATATTCTTTGTATATTTGTTCCCTGTACGTTGTAAAATAGTACTGTATGGAAGAATTTGATCCGAAAGAATTCGAAAGCATCAGCCCGTATTCGGACGCTGAAGCTGTAGAGGCCTTGGGAAAAGTTGCCGACCATCCGGCCGTTCCCGCCATCTCCCAATATCTGTTCCCGAAAGAAGATCCCACCTTCCTGCGCACCGCGCTGAAGAAAATCAAAAGCATCGATGAGTTCCAGCAACTCATTATGTCTAAGGCGATTTTGTGGGATATCCAAACCACCGCCCACAATTTCTCCTATGACGGTATCAATTACCTCAAGGAGATGGACGGCAAGTTCCTAATTCTGTCCAATCACCGTGACATCATCCTGGACCCGGCTATCACCCAGTATGTGCTGAACCAGAACGGCCTGCCCATGACCGAAATCGCCGTGGGTGACAACCTGCTCTCCAGCAAGACCATCGAGTTCCTGCTTCGCTCGAACCGCATGATCAAGGTAATCCGCGGCATTTCCGCTCGGGAACTCTACCTTTCGTCCAACCTGCTTTCCCGCTATATCCGCCAGACCATTACCTCCGGCAAACACTCCATCTGGCTGGCCCAGCGCCAGGGACGTACCAAAGACGGTATCGATACCACCGAACAGGGCCTGCTGAAGATGCTGGATATGAGCGGCACCAAGAGCTTCGAAGAGAATTTCGAGGAATTGAACATCGTGCCGTTGAGCATTTCGTACGAATATGAGCCTTGCGACGTTTTCAAAGCCCGCGAAATCCTCATTTCCCGGACGGAGAAGTACGTTAAATCTCCAAAGGAGGACCTGAACAGCATCCTGGTGGGACTGCGCCAGCAGAAAGGCAATATCCACCTGAACATCGGCCAGCCGCTTACGAAAGAGGAGATTGCCGAGGCGGCCGAGATGAGCGAGAACAAGAACGACCGTTACCAGGCCATCCGTCACGCGGTGGACAAACGGGTCATCGAGGGATACCGCCTCTGGAACACCAACTACATCGCCTACGACCTGGCCAACCATACCTTCAAGTTTACCGACCGGTACACACACGAAGAGGTCGAGCAGTTCACCGAATACACGGAGAAGCAACTCGACCGTATGGAACCGAGCCTGAACCGTCGCGATTTACGGGATATCTTCCTGCGAATCTACGGCAACCCGGTGTTGTCCAAAGAAAAACTGGCCCTTGAAAAGGAGAATAAGCCTATTTAAAGAGCTTATTCACCTGGGCGATAATTTCCTCTGCAGGCAGATCGGGGCTGAGTACCAGGTCTGCCTCTTTTAGATGGAAACCCTTCTTGGTGGCGTTGATCATACCGCCGCCGGTGATGTTCAGCATGATGTTGTCCGTAGGCTTCACCTTGCCTTCCTTCACTGCATCGGACAGGGCGGAAACCGCCGATGCCGCCGCCGGGAAGATATCCACGCCTTCCAGGTTGAAGAACTGGAGCATCCAGTAGACAATCTGGTCGTTGGTGGCCTTGAAGAAGTCGCCGCCCGTGTCTTTCATGGCATCGAACAGGCCGCCGGCGATGCTGTACGGGGGTTTGCGGTTCGACAGGACCTTGGCCAGGATGACCTCCGCGTTGCGGCGGGACTCTTCCGGCGTCAGGGGAACCAGGTCGCGGGAATCGGCCTTCCAAGAGTCATACATCAGGGTGAACGGGGTATTCTGCGAGCAGAAAATCTTCATTTTGTGTTTACCGAAGCGGCCGTCATCGATGAGCCGGAGGTTGTTCTCCCAGGCTGCGATGGCACCGGTACCGCTGCCCACCGCCTGGAAATAGGCGTCCGGAATGCTGCCGATCTTCTCTACCGCGCTGAGCACCGTGGTGCCCATACCGTCGCGGCGGGCAACGTTGGTAGCGCCGCCCTCGGCCCGGAAACGGGGATCCTGGCAGAGTTTGTTGCCCAGGATGATGGCATCGAAATAGTCGCAGCCGTTGGGGGCGGCCACCACCTTCACGCAGGGTTTGAGCTTGCTCAGGAACCACATGTCGCGGATGTTGTCCAGCGGAATGCAGATGACGATGGGAATGTCGTTGTCGGAGCATACGCGGGCAAAGGCGCGGGCCGTGTTACCGGCACTCTGGACCACCAGGATGCGTTTGTCCTTCTTGGGCAGGCGGGCGCACACGGAGAAGGCTTCCGTCTCCTTGAAGGAGCAGGTTTCCATCTTGGCGCCAATCTTGGGCCAGTAACCCGAGAAGGTGATATAGAGATTCTCCAGGCCTTGGAATTGGGCCAGGCCCTTGCTCTTATAGGTAACGGGCGCGTGGGAGCGCTTGAGGGTCCGGCAGATGGGGAGCCACTGGGCGTAGCGGTACAGGCCTTTCAGGTCCTCCCGGGGCTCGAACAGGCGCGTCTCGTAGACGGCACGCACCAGGGAAGGGGACGGGGTCTGCGGGTCGGCCAAGGTCCAGCCTTCGTCGGCAAACACGCGGCCCGTAAGGACATTCGTCAGTTGATACTTGGTAGGTTTGAATTTCATATCGATAACGATTTTACAAATGCAGGATCAGATAGGTAAGGTAGGCGGCTTCGCACAGAAGCATCAGGACTCCGGACTTTCGTCCCAGGTGCCGATGCTTGCCGGTATAGGCACCCGCGCAAATCAGCAGGGCGGAAAGCAGGAGCATGCCGGCATCCACCAGGCCCACTCCGGAGAAGGAAAGGGGATGAATGACGGAAGCGCCGCCCAGGATCAGGAGGATGTTGGATATATTCGATCCGATAATGTTTCCCAGGGCCATCTGGCCTCGATTTTTCGCGGCGGCAACGATGCAGGTGGCCAGTTCCGGCATGGAAGTTCCGCCCGCCAGGATGGTAATGGCGATGAATGCATCGCTAAGCCCGGCCAGCCGGGCGATGGAAGTGGCGGCATTCACGAAAATGCGTCCGCCGAAAATCAGGGCCGCCAGGCCGCCCAGCACCATCAGCAGGGACAGGAAAAGCGAATGTTCCGGAAGGGCCGTTTCCTCTTCGGCCGGTTTATCCGTCCTAAAGGAATAGATTAGGTAAGAGATGAAAACCACTAGGAAGATATTACCTTCGCTGCGGCTGATTTCATCGGCCGGGCCCAGTCCGAACAAGGTCTTTTTAAAGCCCAGCAGCACCAGCGCCAAGGTCACGACCAGGTTCAGCGGGATATCCTTGAAGCGGTTGATGCGGGTAATCTCTACGGGGCGGATCAAGGCTGTAACGCCCAGGATCAGCAGGACATTGAAGATATTGGATCCCACTACGTTGCCGATGGAAATGTCTGCATTCCCCTGGATGGCGCCGAGGAAACTCACCACCAGTTCCGGCATGGAGGTGCCGATGCCCACGATGGTCAGGCCGATCACAAATTCGCTCAGCCCGGCCCGACGGGCGATGTCGGAGGCGCCGTCCACCAGATAATCGGCCCCGAAAACCACCAGGGCCAGTCCGGCAAGCAGGATGAGGATCTGGACTAGCATGCGTCGTCCTCCTTCTTTTGCAGGGCCACGACGTTCTCCACGTGCATGGTATGCGGGAACATATCTACCGGTTGAACGGCGGTTATCGTATATTTCCGGCACAGGATGGCCAGGTCGCGGGCCTGTGAGGCCGGATTGCAGCTCACATAGACCATCCGGTCCGGGGCGGCGTTCAGGATGACCTGCGCCACATCGGGATGGATGCCGGCACGCGGCGGATCCAGGATGATCACGTCCGGGCGCCCGTGGCGGGCGATAAAAGCATCGGTGAGGACATCTTTCATATCGCCGGCGAAGAATTCGCAATTGGTAATGCCGTTGGTCTGCGCATTGATGCGCGCATCGGCTATGGCTTCCGGAACATATTCGATTCCGATGACCTTCCGGGCCTTGCGCGAAACAAACTGTGCAATGGTACCGGTGCCGGTGTACAGGTCATAGACCACTTCGTTGCCGGTGAGGGCGGCGAATTCGCGGGCCACGCCGTACAGGCGCTCGGCCTGGCGGCTGTTGGTCTGGTAGAAGGACTTGGGCCCAATCTTGAAGCGCAGGCCTTCCATTTCCTCGTAAATAGCCTCGTCGCCGCGGTAGAGGATGCATTCCTGGTCGGAGATGGAATCGTTCATCTTCCCGTTGATGACGTAGTACAGCGAGGTAATCTGGGGGAAGGCCTCGGCCACGGCGTCCAGCAGGGCGGTGCGGCGCGCGACATCTTCATAGAAGAAGCAGACGATGAGCATGACCGTGCCGCGTTCCGTGGTGCGGACGAACATGTTGCGGAAATAGCCCTCGTTGTCCCGGATATTGAAGAATTCGTAGCCGTGCTCGATACAGAAACGCTTGATAAACAAGCGGATAGCATTGGAAGGTTCCGGCTGCAGGTGGCAGTCCCGTATGTCCAGGACCTTGTCGAAGAACTTGCCCACGTGGAAGCCCAGGCCCGGCCAGTCTTCCGGCGGGATGGTTTCCGGATCCTCGTCCTTATAGATCCACCGGCGATAGGAGGCGGTGAATTCCAGTTTGTTCCGATAATATTCGGTCTGCGGAGAGGGGAGGGTGGGCCGGATTTCCGGCACGTCCAGATGCCCCAGGCGCACCAGCTGGTCGTAGACCTGCCGGCCTTTTGCCTCCAGCTGCATGGCGTAGGGGAGAGGCTGCCAGCGACAGCCGCCACAGAAGCCGAAATGCGGGCAGAAGGGCTTGAGCCGGTCCGGGGAAGGGGTAACCGTGCGGACGGTGTAGCCCTCCATATAACTCTTTTTCTTTTTGAAGACCTTTACGTCCACCACGTCGCCGGGAACGGCGAACTCCACGAACAGCACCATCCCGTCGATGTGGGCGATGGCCTTTCCTTCGGCCGCCACACTCTCGATGAGGACGTTCTCCAGGATAAAGGGTTCCTTCTTCTTAGACATCTTACTCCTTGACTTTCAGGACCGACTGGGAAACGTTGATGATGAAATCGCCCATAGCTTCCAGCTGCTCCAGCATATCCAGGTAGTAGTTCATGGACTGGTAGTTGCCGGACTGGCGCTCGATCTGCAGGATGCCTTCCTCCCGCAGCACATCGCGGGTCTCGTTGATGCCTTGTTCGATAGTGATGGCATTGTCGATTTGGGTGAGCGTTCCCTGCTGGGCGGCCTTCAGGTTGGTAATCATGGCCACGAAAGCCTGGTTCACCTTGCCGATCAGGAGGGCCAGTTTGGAGGAGCTCTCCTTATTGAAGCCCTTGGTATGGGTCTTCAGGCGGACAAAGAGCCGGCTGATGTTCTCACAACTGTCGCCCAGGCTCTCCAGCTCGCTGATAACCCGGTACAGGGCCTTGATTTCCTGGTTTTCCTCGGGGCTGGTCTTTTCTGCGGAAAGTTTGCTCAGGAAAGCCGCCAGCTCGTATTCGTATTTATCTGTAATTTCCTCACACTGAATCAGTTTCGTGCGATAAACCTCGAATTTATCGGCATCCTTAACCGTCAGCATCAGTTTAACGTACTGGAAATTGTCATAGGCAAACTGCGCGAAGTCCAGAACCTCTTTGTAGGTCTGTTCGATGGCGATAGCGGGGGAGGCGATCCGCCAGGTGGAAATGTGCCGCAGGCGGAAGGGCTCGTCCTTTTTCTCGGGTTCCGCAATCATCCTCACCACCAGGGCCGCCAGCTTCTCGCGGAAGGGGAGGAGGAGGAAGGTCGTGAGCAGGTTGAACAGGGTATGGAAGAGGGCAATGCCGTACAGGCTGGCCAGGGCTGGATTCTCGATAGGGAAGAGGCCGATAATGGCCCGTACGCCCTTCAGGCACAGCGGGAAGACAATCAGGACAATCACCACGCCGATGAGGTTGAACAGGCTGTGGGTGAGGGCGGCCCGGCGGGCCTGGACATCGGCTTTCCGGGCGGCGATATTGGCCGTGAGGGTGGTTCCGAGGTTTTCACCGAGCACCATGGCGGCGGCCATTTCAAAGGAAATGAGACCGGAATAGGTGAGCATAAGGGTGAAGGCCATCGTCACGGCGGAAGATTGCAGGCAAACGGTCAGTAAAATACTGATAATGAAGTAGATAAGTACCGACCAGAACCCAAAACCGCTCAATTGGTCGAAGAGGCCGTCCAAGGCGGGCGAATCGGCCGGGAAGGCCGACCGCAGGAAGTACAGGCCGATGAACATAATGCCGATTCCCAGGACATATTCACCGATATTCTTGATTTTCGGGCTCTTGAGCATGGTCATCAGGAAACCAGCCAGCAGAATCGGGAAGGTAAACCAGGTGGCATCCAGATGGAATCCGAAAATGGTAAACAGCCAGGCGGTGATGGTGGTGCCGATATTGGCACCCATGATGACACCGATGGACTGGACCAGGGTCAACATACCGGCGTTGACGAATCCGACCGCGATAATGGTGGTGGCACTGGAAGATTGCAGCAGCGACGTATAGCCAATACCAAATGCAACTTGTTTGGCCGTACTGCGGGCCATCAGTTCCGGATACCGCCGCAGCAAGGGTCCGGTAGATTTCTGGGCTCCGGCCGTCAGGATGCCCATGCCGTACAGCAAGAGGCCCAAGGCGCCGAATAAGGTAAGAATTTGAAGAATCATTCCTCTTAATATAATAGTATGCGAATATAAGCAAATTTTCCCGATTTCCGCACCAAGAGGGGATTTTCCTTATGCATTAGTTAACATAATAAAAATTGTGTAACAAATAAGAGGGCGGTCCCGAAAGGCCGCCCCTTATATAATCATGAGTAGAAAACTATTTCTGCTTCATCGTGCAGAAAACCTTCGTATCATAACTCTTGGTGCCGTCCTTGATGATGGCGGACAGGGTCATGATGCAATACGTGACATTGCTGTCGGTAACGAATTCAAAGCTCGCCTTACCATCTTCCAGCTGGAAGCCCATATCATCAGTTTTCCAAGAATAGCTGAAGCCATTGGAGAACGTAGAGTTCCAGTCACCCACATATTCCATCTTGTTGGCGAAAGAGATGTTGAAGGTACCACGGTTGGAAATGTCCACCGACGTAATGACCATTCCCTGCGGGAGATGATCGGTAATCTTGTAATAGTCAGATGCGAAAGCCTCAATCGCATTCAGGTCGCAGGCAGAGGATACTTTATCATTCGGCCACTCGGCTGCCGCATTCACACCTTCAGCGACAATGCTGACGCGCGTCTTGATGATGCTCCAGGAACGGCACAGGTTCGTAAAGAACTGGTTGGTCACCTTGACGGCCTGCAGCGTACCGGTAAGATCCAGGGTATTTCCATCAGGATTGATGAATTTGATCTGGGCCTGGGAGCCGGATCCCGTCACCTCAAATTTATAGGTCTTGCCATCGGGGCCGACCAGGGTGAATACATTCCCAATCTGGGTAGCAGTTCCGGTGATGTAATAAATCACCGAAGAATCCTCGCTCTTGACAGGAGCGCTCAGCGGCACCGTGACAGCCTTAAAGCCGACAATGCCTTTACCGGTCTCGGTATACTCGAAACTGGCCGGATAGTCATATGTAGGCTTGTTTGAAGGAGGGTTGATAATTACCTTGACGGCTTGAGCAGCCTTGGGAGGAACCGGAAGGTCCGAAGGCGTGGGCGTAGGATCGTCACCACCACCACCTTTACAGGAATTGAACATCATCGGGGCCGCCAGGGCAACCACCAGGAGGGTAAAGATAGACTTTTTCATATCTTGTTGATTTTTAATAATTTACCTTAGAACAACCGGACGAAAAGGCTCACGCGGAGCACCGGATAGAATTTGGTTCTGTCATAAATCTTGTCCACCCAGCCTTCGTCGTTGAATTCCGTGGGCTTCCCGCTCTTGTGACCCGTATCCCGGGATTCGAGCCGGATATTCTGCGAAGAACCGACCATCGGCGTACCATCGGCATAGACACCCAGACCGCCGCAATACATGGCACCGAGATCGAAGGTTACATTCACCCGATGTTCGGAAACGGCGCGGCCGAAACCGACACCCAGATACGGCTTGAAGGCGTTTGACGTCTTGACGGCAGCCTCGATGACGCCATTTGCGTCAGCCTTGACGAAATAACGATCGTTGGCACCGTCTCCGCGGACGAGTTCCAAACCCAGGGTCTTGTAGTCGTCCTGCAGCGGCGTGGAAGCCTGGTTGCGGACAGCAAACAGCTGGCTGGAACCGATAAAGGCACCGGCAGTAACGCGGAAACTGCTCTTCTTGAACGGGAACACGTCAAAGAGCAGGTTGGCGTTCGGGAAAGTGAATTTTCCTTCAAATTTGATATCCTTCTTGTTCAGGTCCGTCCCGTCGGCAATATCTTTGGCCGAAGGAACGCTGACCGATTTGTTCACTCCAATGTAGCCCGACAGATAGGTAGAGAAACCGGCACGGACCTGAACATAATCACCAATCGGTGCTGCGACATAGATACCCAATCCGTCAAATGTGCCCAGCGAGACACCGGCAGATACTTTGTTGAAGAGATTTTGCTCCTGCATGGTATCCCAAAGGGTCTGTGCGGAAGCCATGGATCCGGCCAATAGGATGGAGGCCAGGGACAGTGTCAGTTTTTTCATTTTAATAATAGTTAATGTTGTTAAATTGTCTCAAAGATACAATTTCTCCCGAAAAAATAAAAGAAATGACTTGAAAAATGCGCCAAAAATTGTTAAATTTGCACAGTTAAAGCACTTACAATGGCCTTTTCTGACGAAGATACCCCCCGAAGCACGATGCTTCCTCCCCTACCCGAGCGGATGCGGCCTGCGGATCTGGACGGATACGTGGGACAGCGGCACCTGATCGGACCGGGCAGCATTCTCCGGACCATGATCGAGAGCGGCAACCTCTCCTCCTTCATCCTCTGGGGGCCTCCCGGCGTTGGAAAGACGACGCTCGCCCACATCATTGCCAAGACGCTGGACCGCGATTTTTATCAGCTGTCCGCCGTCTCTTCCGGCGTAAAAGATGTGCGGGACGTCATTGACAAGGCCAAAAGCGGTTCCCTGTTTGCTTCCAAGGGCTCCCCTATCCTTTTTATTGATGAGATTCACCGGTTCAACAAAGCCCAGCAGGACGCCCTCCTGGGAGCGGTGGAAGACGGCACGGTCATCCTGATCGGCGCCACCACGGAGAACCCCTCTTTCGAGGTCATCACTCCCCTCCTCTCCCGCTGCCAGGTATTCGTCCTCAAGTCGCTGCAAACCGCTGATTTACAATTACTTCTTGATAGAGCCATCCAAACGGACACCCTCCTGAAACACAAGAAGATCACCGTCAAGGAAACCGACGCGCTCTTCCGTTTCAGCGCGGGAGACGCCCGCAAACTGCTGAATATCCTGGAGATCGTGGTCGATGCATCGGCCGGCCGCTCCCCCATCGTCATCGACAACAAACACGTCACGGAATGCCTGCAGGAGAATGTGGCCATCTACGACAAAGGCGGCGAGATGCATTACGATATCATATCGGCCTTCATCAAGAGCGTGCGCGGTTCCGATCCCAACGCGGCGGTGTATTACCTGGCCCGGATGCTCAAGGGGGGCGAGGATCCCCTCTTCATCGCCCGGCGCCTGTGCATCCTGGCGGCGGAAGATATCGGCCTGGCGAACCCCAACGCCCTGCTGCTGGCGAACGCCTGCTTCCAGGTGGTGCATTCCATCGGTATGCCCGAGGCGCGCATTCCCCTGTCGGAAACCACCATCTACCTGGCCTCATCGCCCAAGAGCAATTCGGCTTATATGGCGGTCAATTCCGCCCTTTCCCTGGCCGAGAAGACGCAGATGGCGGCCGTTCCGCTCTATCTTCGCAACGCGCCCACGCAGTTGATGGAAGAACTGGGCTATGCCGACGGATACAAATACGCCCATGACTTTCCGGGCCACTTTGCCGACCTGGAGTTCATGCCCGAGGAATTAAAAGGTACGCGCCTGTACGAGCCGCAGCCCAACAAACACGAAGAGAGCCTGAAGGCCTATCTGAAACAGTGCTGGCCGAAGTATTATTCGGATTAGAAAGGATAGCCTACACCGAAGTGGACGGCGTAGCTGTCGTTCGTGAACCACTGGCGGGGACCCACCCATTTATACTCACCCTTCCGCACGGGATCGTGCAGTTTCATACCCAGATCGATTCGTAACAGGAGGAAATTCAGGTCCAGACGCAGGCCCAGGCCCCAGTCTGCGGCGATGCTGTCTCCCAGCGTATCCCACCGGAAGGCGCCTTCGCCCAGGTCGTCCCCATTGAGCAGCCAGACATTACCGGCATCCAGGAAGGCCGCTCCGTGCAGCTTCCAGAACAGCGGGAAGCGGTATTCCACGTTGGCCTCCAGTTTCAGGTCGCCCGTCTGGCTGGGGATGGTGAAGAAGTCCTCGTACTCGGTGAGTCCGGGGCCCACACCGCGCGCCTGCCAACCCCGCAGGCTGCTGGCGCCGCCACCGTAGAACTGTTTCTCGAAGGGAAGCGAGGAGGAGTTTCCGTAGGCAAAGCCGATACCGCCCATGATGCGCGTGGCGATGGCCCGGCGCTCCATGCGTCCCAGCCGCCAGGTCCGGCCCGCAGACATTTCCAGGCGGGTATATTGGGAATACGGGGTATTCATGATCATCCGCCCGCCGCCGTCAGGGTCCGGCTTCATCAGGCCGTTGAACAGGCTGAGGATATTGCCGGAAGCGTCCAGCTGCATCCGCATATAATGATAGGAAGAGGTCGGATTGGCCGATGCGTCCGTGGTATAATAGACCGAGAAACGGGTTCCCAGGTCAAAGTGGTCCAGGTAGGCGTTCAGCAGGAAGGGATTGTTCAGCAGGCTGATCAGGAAGACCGGGTCGATGTCCGTCAGGCGCACGATGCTCAGCTGCAGAGGGAAGATCTGGTAAAAGGTGCTCGGTCCCCAGTTGCCGGTGTATCCGAACGACGAACCCACCACGTGGCGGGTATATTCCGGCCGGTTCTGGTAGCTGTACGACAGATTCACCTCGGTGCGGCCGCCGCTACGCGGATCCCGGGCCATCCGGCGAGGAACTGCGACGAGCTTGGGGAAACTCAAACCGCCGGTGACACCGAATTCGTTGGAGCGGATATCGTCGTCCAGCTTGAACTGGAAATTGCCCAGGAAGCCCAGGTTCAGCCACTCCCCTCCCCGGAAAATGTTCTTGTGGTAGTAATTGACCTGCGGGGAGATGCCCAGGAGGCCGTTGGAGTTGGACGAGGCCTCCAGGTTCACCTTGAATCCCTGAATGGAAGAACGCGTGAGATTGATGTTGCAGTCTACCACGGTGCTGTCTTCCCGGGGCACCATGCCCACGTTGATTCCGCGGAAGACCTTCAGGGCCGACAGGCGCCGGTAGGTATTGTTCACATCGCTTTCGCGATAGGTATCCCCCGGAACGAGGGTGTTCATCTGCCGGAGCACCTTCTCGCGGATTTTCACATCGTTATCGTACGCGAACCGGATATTGCCGATGGTGTACTGCTTGTGTTCCCGGGCCGATGTTTCCGGCTCGTTTCGGGTATACTCCCCGATGCGGTATTCCAGCACCGCATCCTTCCGGCCGAGGGTATCCGCAAGGAAGAAGTAGTAGTTCTTGTTGAAGCCGAAGAAACCCGCCTCCCGCAGTACGGCAGCCGAGCGTTCACTCTCCTTTTCCAGCAAGGCTTCCGAGAGGTTATCCCCCTTGTGTATCAATTGGTTGACGGTATCCCGGAGGAAGTGCTCCGCCAGGGGCCCGCGTTCGGGAAGGATGTAGCGGATTTCCCCGACGGGAACCTGGCGGCCCGGCATGACCCGGTAGTCTACCGTAACGTTGCGGCGGTTCACGCTGACCTGCGCATCCACCTTGGAGTCGTAAAAGCCCAGGTACTCAAGGTGCCGGACGATGTTTTCCTGCGAGGCTTCCACCTGTTCGGAAGTATAGATGACCGGGGCCGTCCCCAGTCTGTGCATCAACCGGGACCAGGGAGTCTTGTCATCCTTGCCGCCCATGCTATAGATCAGGGTCATGGGGCCGGCCGGCTTTGCCTGCTGCTTGATATAAGGGGTTATCTCGCTGATAGTGAGCCTGTCATCATCCACGATTTCCACCTTGTTCCGGGCAAGGCGGTACTGGCCTTCCTGCAGGGAACGGGCGGTGCTGCAGCCTGCAAGCAAGCCGACCACCAGGGGCCAGAGAAAATGATGGAGACTTTTCTTCAAATTCATGGATGCTATTTGGATTCAAAATTACGCATTTTTATTGTTTTTTTCCATTTTTGCATCTAATTTTGCGCAAAAGTTTTACCAAATTATTTTTTATGCAATTCGATGAAGAAATTTCTGGTAGTCTGCGCAGCGATGATGCTGCCCTGCTTCCTTGTGCGCGCACAAGAGGCTGACGACGCCGGCCGTGGTGCCGTGCTGTCCTTTATTCCGAGATTTGATGCCGGTGTGCTTTATGACAAAGACGTAAAAGAGGCATCGGTCAGTTTCGGCAACACATCCTTCTACACCCTCTTCGAAGGCAACATTTCCGAGAAATGGTCTTTCTCCGTGATGAATCACTGGCTGTTTTCCTCGTTTGATAGCGGCAACTTTAAAGATGCCGTCTGGGAATATACCAAAGATGCCTATAAATGCGACTGGCCTTTCCGGGGCCGCGATTATTGCGAATGGAACTTCTGCGACTGGGCCTATGTTACCTTCTCCCCGGGTCCCTTCGAATTTACCCTTGGTAAGCAGACCACGCTGATGGGCGGTTTCGAGTACGAAGACTACGACTATGATGTCAACACCATCATTGCCAGTTCCATCTGGAGCAATGTCCCGTGCTATCGCTGGGCCTTTACTCCGGCCTGGAACCTGCCCGACGGCAAGTCCAAGCTTTCCCTCCAGCTTGCCTGCGACCCCCTGAACACCCATCTTTCCTACGCAGCCCAGTGGGACGGCACCTATGGTCCCTACAGCATGCGTTGGAGCGCTCTTACTTATAAGAATGTATTTGACGATTGGCGCCTCATCGCCAGCCTGGGCAACCGCCTGGAGTTGGGCGACTGGACCATCGACCTCACGTGGACGAACAAATTCGGCGGTTTCATTGTGCTCGACCCCGATGACGAGGATGCCCTGCCGGTAGATTTTGTCCTCAAAGGTCAGACCATCGTTCCTTCCATCGTATGGACACCTTCCGACAAATGGGAGCTCTCCCTGAAGGGGTCCTACAACTACTGCAGTGACGATAACGATTATTCGTATACCACCGCCGGCCTTACCGGTTCCTGGTTCCCGATCCGCGACAGTCATTCGCTGCGCATCCAGGCCAGCACCGGCCTTTTGTCGCCGAATTACTTCTACGGCCTCCTGGGCGTAACCTGGAATTTCGACCTCAAACTCTGGTAAGAGGAAATGGCTAAGAAAATCATTGACATCCGGGGGGTCTCGAAATCTTTCGGTGGAAAGAAGGTACTCAAAGATATCAACCTTTTCATCAACCAGGGAGAGTTCCTGACCCTGCTGGGCCCTTCGGGCTGCGGCAAGACCACCTTGCTCCGGATGATCGCCGGTTTCCTGCAACCCGACGAAGGTTCCATCCTGCTCGACGGCAAGGAGCTGGGCGATACGCCCCCGCACCTGCGTCCGCTGAACACCGTTTTCCAGCGCTACGCTCTCTTCCCGCATCTGGACGTGTATGACAACATCGCTTTCGGCCTGAAACTCAAGGGTGTACCCGAGGACGAGATTGAAAAACGCGTCCGCAAGGTGCTCAAGCTGGTGGTGATGTCCGACTACGAGGACCGCGACGTGGAGACCCTCTCCGGCGGCCAGCAGCAGCGCATTGCCATCGCGCGCGCCATCGTGAACCAGCCGAAGGTGCTGCTCCTTGACGAGCCGCTCGCCGCGCTGGACCTGAAGATGCGCAAGGACATGCAGATTGAACTGAAGGAAATGCACCGCAAACTGGGCATTACCTTTATATATGTTACGCACGACCAGGAAGAGGCCCTGACGCTCAGCGACACCATCGTGGTGATGAACGAGGGCCGCATCCAGCAGATCGGCACCCCCATCGACATCTACAACGAGCCCGTGAACGCTTTCGTGGCCGATTTTATCGGCGAGAGCAACATCCTGAACGGCACCATGATCCGCGATCGGCGCGTCAGCTTTATCGGACACGATTTCGACTGCGTGGACGAGGGTTTCGGCGAGAATACCCCGGTGGATGTGGTGGTCCGTCCGGAAGATATCTACTTTACCACCGAAGCGGCCAAGACGCAGTTTACCGCCACCGTGAAGTCGTGTATCTTCAAGGGCGTGCACTACGAGATGTTCGTGGATACCGATACCGGCAACGAACTGATGATCCAGGATTACGACCCCTATCCCGTGGGGAGCACCGTGCAGCTGTACATCGACCCGGACGACATCCAGGTCATGAAGAAGGAATGCACCGCCAACGACCTGGAGGGTACGGTGACCGGTGACGGCAGCATCGAACTGCTCGGCGGCACCTTCGAGTGCAATACCGCCGGTTATGCCGTCGGAGACGCCGTACGCGTGGAAATTCCCTTCGATGCCGTGGACCTGCAGGACGACTGCGACGCGGGCGAACTGACCGGAGAAATCCATTTCATCCTCTATAAGGGCGACCATTACCACCTGACCGTCAAGATTGACGGAGGCGGCACCCTTTATGTCGATACCAACGATATCTGGGACAAGGGTGACCTGGTGGGCGTGAAGATCCCCAAGAAGAAGATCCGGATCGTGGGTGCCTTATGAAAATGACCAAAAGATCCCAGTGGGCCCTCCCCTACGTGATTTTCCTGGGGTTGTTCGTGGTCCTGCCGCTCTTCCTGGTCCTGGTCTATGCCTTCCAGGACGGAGCCGGCCGGTTCACCTTCTCCAACATCACCCGCTTCTTTACGGACAGGGATGCCCTGAGCACCTTTGCCCTTTCCCTGGAGGTGGCCATTGAGAATACCGCCATCTGTATCCTGATCGGCTATCCGGCCGCGTGGATCCTGGCCAACCGGAAACTGAACCGGAGTGCTGTCACCATCGTTCTCTTCATCATTCCGATGTGGGTGAACGCCCTGATGCGGACCCTGGCCACCGCGGAGCTCTTCAATATGATGGGCCTGCAGCTGGGCAAGGGAACCCTGATTTTCGGTATGGTCTACGATTACCTGCCGTTCATGATCTACCCCATCTACAACATCCTCGACCGGATGGACAAATCCTACGCCGAGGCCGCTGCGGACCTGGGGGCCGATTCCTGGACGGTTTTCCGCAAGGTCACCCTTCCCCTGTCGCTGCCCGGCGTGGCCAGCGGCGTCCTGATGGTATTTATGCCCACCGTGAGCACCTTTGCCATCTCGGAATTCCTGACCAATAACAGAATCAAGCTGTTCGGTACCATCATCCAGGAGAACATCAACTCCTCTATGTGGAACTACGGCGCCGCCTTGTCGCTGATTATGTTGATCATCATCGGCATCACCTCCCTGCTGACGGGCGGTGACAAGGAGGAGCAAATGGAAGGAGGGATGGTCTGATGAAACGGTTCTTCGCACAGCTCTATCTGTGGATCCTGCTGTTGGTGCTCTATGCCCCGCTGGCGTTCATTGCCGTTTGCTCGTTTACCGAAAGCAAGGTGCTGGGCAACTGGAAAGGTTTTTCCGTGCAGCTGTATTCCAACCTGCTCACCGGGGACATGCAGGGCAACTCCTCGTTGCTCGTTGCGGTCCAGAACACCCTGCTCATTGCCTTGGCGGCGGCCCTCGTGGCTACCCTGCTGGGCACGGTGGCGGCCATCGGCATCCACAACCTGAGCGGCCGCAAACGCGGTGCCATCACCTTCCTGAACAGCATTCCGATGATTAACCCGGATGTCATCACGGGTGTATCGCTCTTCCTGCTGTTCGTCTTCCTGCACGTGGGACAGGGCTTCCTGACCGTAATCCTGGCCCATATTACCTTCTGTACCCCCTATGTGGTGCTGAGCGTGCTCCCCAAGCTGCGCCAGCTGAACCCGAATACCTACGAGGCAGCCCTGGACCTGGGCGCCACCCCCTCGCAGGCCCTGCGCAAGGTGATGATTCCGCAGTTGAAGGGCGGTATGATTTCCGGCTTCATGCTGGCCTTCACCATGTCGCTGGACGACTTTGCCGTTACCTTCTTCACCCGCGGCACCGTGGGGCTGGAAACCTTATCGACCTATATCTATGCCGATGCACGCAAGGGCGGCCTGACGCCCGAACTGCGTCCGCTGATGACCCTGATCTTCCTGTTGGTCCTGGTGGTGTTGCTGGTAGTGAACCTCCGGCAGGAAAAGAATAAAAAGAATGAACCCGTAATATGAAAAAAATCCTGACTTTACTGGCCTCTGCGGCCCTTTTGCTGGCTTGTTCCGAGAACCGCGAGAACATCCTCAAAGTGTATAACTGGAGCGATTACATTGACGAAAGCGTCATCCCCGAGTTCGAGGAGTGGTACCAGGAACAGACGGGTGAGCCCATCCGTGTCATCTACCAGACCTTCGATATCAACGAGACCATGCTCTCCAAGATCGAGAAAGGTCACGAGGACTTTGACGTGGTCTGCCCGTCCGACTATATTATCGAGCGGATGCTCGCCAACGACCTCCTGCTCCCCCTGGACCTGAATTTCGGCGATGCTCCCAACTACATCGGCGAGAACATTTCTCCCTTTGTACGCAAGTGCTTCAGCCTGATCAAGGCGGACGGAAAGGATGCCAACGACTATGCCGCCGGCTATATGTGGGGTACCACCGGTATCCTCTACAATGCCAAGTATGTTACCCTGGAGGAGGCTTCTTCGTGGGATGTCATCCGCAATCCCAAGTTCGCCGGCAAGATTTTCATCAAGGATTCCGCCCGCGACGTTTATTCGCAGATCATCCTGAAACTGCGCCAGGACGACATCCAGGCCGGCAAGGTGAGCGCCGATGAGCTGATGTACTACACCTCCGACGAGGCCCTGGCCGATTTTGAGAATTATATGGCCGAGGTCCGTCCCCTGGTGGCCGGCTGGGAGGCCGATTTCGGAAAGGACCAGATGACCCAGGAGCGGGGCTGGATCAGCCTGAACTGGAGCGGAGATTCCGTCTGGGCCATTGAAGAGGCCGCGGAAATGGATGTAGACCTGCGCTACGTCTGCCCGAAAGAGGGCTTTACCGTTTGGTTCGACGGTTGGGTCATCCCCAAATATGCCAAGAATGTGAAGGCCGCCAGCTGGTGGATCAACTTCCTGAATCGTCCCGATATCGTGGTCCGCAACGTGGAGGCCAACGGCTATGTGTCCTGCAACGCCGCCCCCGAGGTGCTGGAAGGCTTGGTGGACGACAGCTACGACCCCATCGACCTGACCTATTTCTTCGGAGAGGGTGCCGATTCCATCCGCGTGAATCCGGTCCTCTACCCCGATGCCGCCGATATCGCCCGCAGCTGCATGGAGCATGACTGGGGCGTCCATACGGACAAGCTGATTTCCACCTGGGCCCGCATCAAGGGCGACAACGCCAGCGGCATGACCTATGTCGTGATTGGCGTGGTGGTCCTGGCTATCACGGTTGCCGCCTTTGCCGTTGCCCGGAAAGGCCGCGGCCGCAAGAAATCGCACAAACGCCGCTAAACCATGCTTTCCACCGCCGACATCAAACGCATCCGCTCGCTCGCCCAGAAGAAATTCCGGGACGAGCTGGGATTGTTTACCGTCGAGGGTGAGAAAATGGTAGCCGAAGCCCTGGCTTCCTCCTTTGAGGTGGAGGCCGTATACCGCCGCGAGGAGATTGGCGAGAAGGCCATGGAGCGCATCAGTTCCCTGTCCTCCCCTTCTCCCGCGCTGGCGGTGGTGCGCCAGAAGCCCGAACAAGCGCTGGAACTGCCCGGGAAAGGCCTCTGCCTGGTCCTGGACGGCATCCGCGACCCGGGCAACCTGGGCACCCTGCTGCGCATTGCCGCCTGGTTTGGCATCGACGCGGTCTATGCCTCGCCCGACAGTGTGGACTGGTACAATCCCAAGGTGGTCCAGGCCACGATGGGCGCCCTTTTCCGCGTGCCCTTCTTTACGGCCGACCTGCCCTCGCTGTGCCGCTCGGCTGCAGCGGCTGGCGGCAAGGTCTATGGCACCTTCCTGGATGGCACCGACCTGTACACGCGGCCGCTTTCGAACGGTGAAGAGGCACCCGCCCTCTTGCTTATCGGCAACGAGGCCGACGGCATTCGCCCGGATGTTGCCGCGACGGTGACCGACCGCCTGTTCATCCCCCGATATCCCGCCTGCGCCGAAGGCCAGGAATCCCTTAATGCCGCCGTGGCGGCAGCCGTTGCCGTGGCGGAATTCCGCCGTCGCGCAGCCCGCTAAAACCCTCCTGCCATGAACGAGATCATGTACGAATCCCTGTTGCATTTCAGAATCCGCAAGATCCTGATGATCTGCAGCAACTACGATGCCTTTATCCTGCACGAAGACGGCCAGATCGAGGCCTCCATCGCCCGGGAATACATCGACCTGAACCTGAGCAACCCGCCCCGTTTCATCTGGGCGGAGACGTCTGACCGTGCCCGGGAGATCCTCCGGGAGGATGACGGGATTGACATGGTCATCTGTATGTACAACGAGCAGGACAAGGGGATTTTCGCCCTGGCCGCCGAGTTGAAGACCGATCCGGCCAACCCGCCTTTTGTTATGCTCATGCACTATTCCAAGGCCATCCGCCGCAAGATTTTCGAGCAGGATACCTCGGTCCTGGACTATGTGTTCAGCTGGCACGGCAGCGCAGACCTCATCCTGGCCATCATCAAACTGTTCGAGGACCTGGCCAATGCCGAGAACGATATCCTGGGCGTGGGCGTGCAGGCCATCCTGCTGGTGGAGGACTCGGTTCGCTACTATTCCACCTACCTGCCGGAACTGTACAAGCTGGTGCTTACCCAGAGCCACGAATTCCTGAAGGAGACCCTGAACGAGGATCAGCGCACCGGGCGCAAGCGTTCGCGGCCAAAGATCCTCCTCGCCACCAACTATTCCGATGCCGTGGCGATGTTCGAAAAATACAAGAATAACCTGCTGGGCGTGATTTCCGATGTGGGCATGGTGGTGCACAAAGGCGACCAGTCCAAGGACGAGAAACTGGATGCGGGTATCGAACTGGTGCGCCACATCCGCGAATATGACCCGCTGATGCCCGTCCTGCTGCAGTCCTCGCAGGCGAGCGTGCAGACGGTGGCCGATGAGTTGGGCGTGGGTTTCCTGCGGAAGTATTCCCGGACCCTGTTTATCCAGCTTTCCGAATATATCAAGGACGAATTCGGCTTCGGCGATTTCGTTTTCCGCGATGCCGAGGGCAACGAATGCGGCCGGGCCGCCGATTTGCAGCAGCTGGAGAAGATTATCCGCGATGTGCCGGACGATGTGCTGGTGGCCAATACCACCCGCAACAAATTCTCGAAATGGTTCTTTGCCCGCGGCCTCTTTACCCTGGCGAACCGTTTCCGCGCCGAACATCACACGGATGCGGCGGAAGCCCGTACCTTCCTGTACGAGCAGATTCACGCCTTCCATCATTATACGGGACGCGGCATCATTGCCGATTTCAGCGACGAGACCTATGGGACCCATATCTGGTTCTCGCGGCTGGGCGACGGCTCCCTGGGCGGAAAGGCCCGCGGTCTAGCCTTCCTGAACAGCCTGATCCAGAAGTATTCCCTGGCCGAGAAATACGAGGGAATGGATGTTTCCATCCCCCGTTCCATTGTGGTTACGACCGATTTCTTCGACCAGTTTATCGTGGAGAACGGCCTGCAATACGTGATTGACGCCGAGCTTTCCGACGACGAGATCCTGTCCGAGTTCGTGGCGGCCCGTCTGCCGGAGGCCTTGATCGAGAACCTGCAGACCTTTGTGAAGACGGTTCGGCATCCGCTGGCCATCCGTTCCAGTTCCAAGCTGGAAGACAGCAATTATCAGCCTTTTGCCGGTGTCTATTCCACTTATATGATTCCGCTGACCGAGAACAAGGACCAGATGGTCCGTATGCTCGGAAAGGCCATCAAGAGCGTCTATGCCTCGCAGTTCTATGCCGGCAGCCGCAACTATATCCAGAGCACGCAGAACCTGCTGAGCGAGGAGAAGATGGCCGTGATTATCCAAAGTATTTGTGGAAGTGTTCACGAGGGCCTGTACTACCCGCTGATTTCGGGTGTGGGCCGGTCTGTGAACTTTTATCCCATTGGCAACGAAAAGCCCGAGGAAGGCATTGTCAACGTGGCCTTCGGCCTTGGTAAGACGGTGGTCGAGGGCGGCCGTACCCTGCGGTTCAATCCCAAACGGCCCAAGAAGATTCTCCAGCTTTCCGACCCCGGCCTGGCCATCCGCGATACGCAGAAGATGCTGTACGCCCTGGATATGCGCCCGGGTGCCTTCAAGATTTCCCGCAACGAAGGGGTCAACCTCTCCTACTTTGCTGCAGCAGAGGCCCTTCCCACCTATCCCTGGTCCGACCTGGTGGCCTCTACCTTTGACCGTTCCGACGGCCGGCTGCGCCCGGGTATGACTGCGGACGGGCCGCGGGTGATTTCGTTCGAGACCCTGCTGAAATACAACCGTTTCCCGCTGTGCCAGGCCTTGGACGAGGTGCTGGAGATTTGCCGGAAAGAGCTTTCCTGCGAGGTGGAGATTGAGTTTGCGGCCGATATCGTGGATGAGGACGGCGAGGAAAAGATGCAGCTGAAATTGCTGCAGGTCCGTCCGGTGACCGATTATATGGAGGGTTCCGACAAGACCCTGGAGCAGGTGGCGGAGGGCTTCAGCCAGACGCTGGTCACCTCCGGACACGCCCTGGGCGCCGGTCTCTTCCAGGATATGACCCATGTGGTCCTGGTCCCGCCCGAGCGGTTCGACAACCTGCATACCAAAGAAATGGCCGAGGAATTATCGGCCCTGAACGCCTCGCTGAAGGCAGAGGGCGCTTCCTACCTGCTCATCGGTCCCGGCCGCTGGGGGTCTTCCGATCCCTTCCTGGGCATTCCGGTGCTGTGGAGCGATATTTCCGAAGCGCGGCTCATCGTGGAATGCGGCATCGAGGGCTTCCGGGTGGAGCCGAGCCAGGGAACGCATTTCTTCCAGAACATTACCTCGCTGGGCGTAGGTTACCTCTCGGTAGATACGGTTTCGGGCGATGGCAGCGTGGATTTCGAGGCGCTGAATGCCTTACCGTGCGTGCACGAGGGTAAGTATGCCCGGGTATACAAGATCGAGGGCCTGACGGCCTTTATCGACCGCCATCAGGGCCAGGCCGTCGTTGGCTTATGAAAACCTTGATTTACCAGCTGCTTCCCCGCCTCTGGGGTCCGGCCGGCACCTGTTCCGATGGGTGTGGCGATGCTGCCAGTGGCCATTTCTCCCACGTGGACGAGGCTACGCTCCGATATCTGAACAGCTTGGGAATCACGCATTTATGGGTTACAGGTGTGCTGCGGCACGCTACCCGTTCGCGCATAGGCGGCTTTCCGCCTTCTTCTTTGCAGTTTGTCAAAGGAGAAGCGGGTTCGCCCTATGCCATTACCGACTATTACGATGTAAACCCGTACCTGGCCGATGATCCGGCCCGCCGGATGGAGGAATTCGATGCCATGGTGGCGCGGATTCATGCCGCCGGGATGAAGGTGCTCATCGACTTTGTTCCGAACCACGTCAGCCGGGATTACGGGCGGTTTTCGCACCGGGACGGCGACCTGGGTTCGCAGGAGGACCCTTCGGTTCATTGGAAACCGGAAAACGACTTTTATTATTATCCGGGCGAGGCGCTCCGGCTTCCGGTAGAGGCTTCTACCGAGGCGGCCTATGAGGAGTTCCCGGCGCGGGCTTCCGGCAATGCCTTTACGCCGGCCCCCGGCCAGAACGACTGGTACGATACCGTCAAGTTGAATTACTGCGATTTCCACACCCCTACCTGGGACAAGATGTACAACATCGTGCGTTTCTGGGCGGCCCGCGGTGTGGATGGTTTCCGCTGCGACATGGTGGAGCTGGTTCCGCCCGTCTTCTTCACTTGGCTCATCCGGAAAATCAAAGAGGAATACCCTGCTATTCAGTTTATTGCAGAGGTTTACCGAAAGGAACTCTATAGGAAGTATGTTACCGAAGTCGGCTTTGATTTGCTCTATGACAAATCCGGTCTGTACGACCGGCTCCGGGCCCTTGTGCAAGGGGGCGGCAACGCCGAAGAACTGACCTGGAACTGGCAGGAACTGGGCGACCTTCAGCCCCATATGCTCAACTTCCTGGAGAACCACGACGAGCAGCGCATCGCTTCGGATTTCTTTGCCAGCAGTGCCGAGAAGGCCTGGCCTGCCCTGGACGTCTCCCTGTTGTTTTCCGATGCGCCGTTTATGCTGTATTTCGGACAGGAAGTGGGCGAACGGGGAATGAATGCCGAGGGTTTCAGCGGGGTCGATGGACGGACGAGCATCTTTGACTGGTGCAAGGCTCCGCTGGAGGGCCGTCTGTGGGAGTTCGTTCATACGGGACGCGGCTTGAGTCGTGGGGAGCGGGCTGTCCTGAAGCATTATCGCGAACGGTTTGCGTTGGCTCAATCACTCTCTGGCACAAGTACTTATGACCTTTGCTGGCTAAACTACGAGGTGCCCGGTTTCGACCGTCACCGTCATTTCGCCTTCCTCCGCGGCTCCCGCCTCTTCTCCTGCTCCTTCAGCTCCGCCCCTGTCCCTTCCAGCCTTCAATTGCCGTAAGATTTTGCAGACCGCCCCCCGTAAGAACGGTAGTTCTGAATGTAGCGCAGCAGGTGTGGCAACGTGAGCCGTCTCGCTTCGCTCGACCCCACCGCTCACTCCGTTCGCTTACGCTCACATCCGTTCCGGTCCCCCCTCTTACGATGCCGAGGGTGGCACGGGCTCCTTGTTGCCGACACCTGCTGCGTTCAGCTTAGAAATATGAATTACAGGGCAGAAATAAGCTCGTCAAGCTGCTCGATACGCTGCGTGATAGCAAACTTAAGCCGGTCCACGGCCTCCTGGAACGTCATCTGCTCGTCATAGTTAATCATCCGCGTATAAACCCCATTCGCATCCCGATCCGTACTAAGCGGATTCGGGTAACAAGGGAAACGCATATGGTTATCCTCTTCCGATTCCCGAATCAGATCGGCCCGCTGGTCGACATACGCAGGCAGGGTCTGGAAACGGGGCTTCAGCACCGACCAGCGCTTTTTCAGCCGTTCACGGAAGGACGGCGCACGGAGTAACTGCTTGTAATATATGGCGTTCTGATTCACGAGCAGGCCATTATTGATATCGGGAATAAAGGTCCCGAAATCGAAATCCCACGCCGGACCGGCATAGAGCACCCCTTCGCGGATATACATGTTCACGCTCTTGGGATGATTGGGCTCGGCATTTCCCGTCAATTCATAGACGAGGAACCAGTCGCAGAAGCTGTCGGCATCCACAAACGGACCCCAGTCGCCTTTGTAAAGGAGCTCTTCCAACTGGTACAGGGCCTCCTTTGCCGGCTCCACCGCATCCGGGAAGTCGTCCAGATCGGGATATTCCAGCTCCACCGGAATCTTCCCGGCCTTCTTCCCCTTGTTCCATATGCCGTAACGGGTTATGAAATTCGTCTTGAGGGGATTCGAGACATCCAGGCTGTACAGGTAATCGGCCATGAAATGCGTCTCTTCCACATTGATCTTCTCCCCCAGCCAATAGTTGTAGCGCCGGTCCCCATCTACGTACAATTCTACGAATGTACCCGATGGCGTCCACTCCAGGCTGGTCCTGCGGGCCGCTTCCAGGGCCACATCGTTCCGCAGCAGGGTCCGGTCCATCCAGTTGGCCAGCAGGAGGTAACGTTTGGTCTTTCCCGTTCCCAGCAGGTCGGCTTTCTTGTCCAGTTTGATGTTGTACGGACGTTTGCGATAATAGTGGGTCCAGGTGGAATTCCCCCTTCCGCGGATCTTCATATCCTTGGCGGAATAGCAGATGGAATCCTTCCCGGCATGGGTTGTGACGTGAATTTCGATGGTGCAATCCGTTGTCCACTCGTTGACGTTGGCATCGTAATTCCGTTTGGAGTCTATCCCCTGGACCCCGCGCTTCGATGGCGTGTTGATGTACACCCGGGGAATCCCCTGGATGTCGGTCGGAATCCGACCGGCACCGGTTGCGGAAAGCAGTCCTTTCTCCGGTCTTTCCGGCCGGAGGGTGACGTCTTCCACGTCGACTCCCAGTTTCTGACAAGCCGCCACGAAAATCGTGACGGCCATCAGCATGCATACAAAGCGTATTTTATTGAACATCAACTAGTTACGCTTACCAACCAAGGATCTTTTTGAAGTCGAACTCCTCCGGATTGGGGACGTACTTCTTGGCAGCCTCGTAGTCGGCCGGCGTAATGTAGTGGCAGATGTGGCGGAAGTAGTTCTGCGCGGTGCCGCCTTCGATGTTCACGCGGCGCGGCGGAATCTTGCCGTCTGCACCCTGAAGGTCTTTCAGGTAGAGCGGATGCGACTCACCGGCGGCGTCTACATAGACCATGCAGCCCGTCTCGCCCTTCTCGAAGAGCTCGTAGACACCCATGGCCAGCTCGGAGCAATAGGTAAGGTCGTATGCGACCGGATCCTGGCAGCGGACATCGTAACCGATTTCCACCGGACGGGTCTTGATCTTGAGGCCCAGTTTCTTGAATTCCTTGTCCAGGATATCGTTGAAGAGGACAGCCTTGCTGATCTTGCCCAGCTCGGGGTGGCCGTGCTCGTCATAGGTCAGCGACACGCCGGCATCCTTGATTTCCTGCGGATCCAGGTCGTGGAAGACGCCCTCGGCCACCACGACGGTGCCGTACGGGATACCCAGGAGTTTGCGCTTGATAATGGCGGAAATCGTCAGGCTGACAATCTTCTTCAGGCCGATCTGGGTCTTGTTGAACATCTCAGGGATGATGGTCATCGGGCAGTGCGTGCTCTCGCCGATACCCAGTGCGAGGTGGCCGGCGCTGCGGCCCATGGCGCTGATGATGAGCCAGTTACCGCTGGTGCGGGCATCCTCGTAAACGGTGCGGGCCAGGTGGGCGCCTTCGTCCTTGGCGGAATTGAAACCGAAGGTAGGGGCGTTACCGGGAAGCGGCAGGTCGTTGTCGATGGTCTTGGGAACGTGGATGTTCTTGATGGGATACTGCTTGGCCTCGAGGAACTTGGCAATACGGTTGGCCGTGGAAGCGGTATCGTCGCCGCCCACGGTGACCAGCAACTTGATGTTGTTCTCCTGGAAGAGGGCAAGGTTGAAGTTCTCCTCGAAATCCTGGTCAGTGGGTTTGAAACGGCTCATCTGGAGGTAGGAGCCGCCCCGGTTGAAATAGGCGTCCGCCTTGAAGAAATCGATATCCTCGGTGCGGGGGTTCTTGCTGAAAAGGCCGCTGTAACCGCCATGCAGGCCGATCACACGGAAACCGTTGGACAAGAAGGTCTTAGCGACCGAGCAGACGACGGTGTTCATGCCCGGAGCCGGGCCGCCACCACAGAGGATAATGATGGAATCTTTCATGATGTTGTATAATTTGTTAATACTCGTTTCCAAAAAAGCACACAAAGATACATAAAAGATTGAAGACAAACAATATTGCCGATATGGCAGATTTGTTGTATCTTTGTGTTTTGTGCGTATACATACGCGCACGCAGATGAGCAAATGAATCAAGCGGAAGCGAAAATACGGATCGATGAACTGAAGGCCGTCCTCTGGGAGAACAGCCGGAAGTATTATGTTGAGAACGCCCCCACCATGTCGGACTACGACTACGACCAGCTTATGCACGAGCTGGAGCGGCTGGAGGCGGCTTATCCGGAATTCGCCACGCCCGACTCCCCCACCCGCCGGGTGGGCAGTGACCTGGAGACGCCGGATGCTTCCCTGGAAGAGGGTGTCCGCCGGGAATTCGTCCAGGTGGCGCACCGCTATCCCATGTTATCGCTCGGGAACACCTACAGCATCGCCGAGATTGAGGAATTCGCCGCCCGCGCCGCCAAGAGCCTGGAGGGGAATGCCTTTACGTATTGCTGCGAGCTGAAATTCGACGGCACGGCCATCTGCCTGACCTACCGGAACGGCAAGCTCCTGCGCGCCCTTACCCGCGGCGACGGAGTGGTCGGAGACGATGTTACGGAGAATGTCCGCCACATTGCCAACATCCCGCAGGTCCTGCACGGAGACTATCCCGAGGAATTCGAGATCCGGGGAGAGATCCTGATGCCGTACGCCTCTTTCGACGCCTTGAACCGCCAGCGGGAAGCGGACGAGGATGCTCCCTTTGCCAATCCGCGCAATGCCGCATCCGGGTCTCTGAAACTGCTGGATCCCGCAGAGGTGGGCCGCCGCGGCCTGATGTGCACCCTGTATCACATCCCGGTGCAGAACGGCCTGCCGTACCCCACCCACGACGATGCCTTGAAGGCCGCGGCGGCCTGGGGCCTTCCCGTATCGGACGAAAGGCGCATCTGCCACAATATTGAAGAAATCGAAGCCTATATCCGGCATTGGGACACCGCCCGCAAGGCCCTGCCCTTTGCGACGGACGGTATCGTGATCAAAATCAACGAACTGGAATTCCAGAACCTCCTGGGATATACGGCCAAATCGCCCCGCTGGGCCGTGGCCTTCAAGTTCAAGGCCGAACAGGCCCTGACTCCCCTGCTGTCTATCGACTATCAGGTAGGCCGCACGGGAGCCGTGACCCCGGTCGCCAACCTGGAACCGGTTCTCCTGTCCGGCACGACCGTCAAACGGGCCACCCTGGTCAACGAAGACCAGATGCGCGCCCTGGACCTGCACCTGGGAGACTGGGTCTATGTGGAAAAGGGTGGCGAGATTATCCCGAAAATTACGGGCGTAGAGCCCTCGAAACGTACTCCGGGCGCTATGGAGCCGGTTTTCCCGGCCACCTGTCCGGACTGCGGCACTCCCCTGGTGAAGCCGGAAGGCGAAGCCAAGTGGTTCTGCCCCAACACCGATGGCTGCCCCACCCAGGCCAAGGGCAAGCTGGTCCACTTCCTCAGCCGCAAGGCCATGAACGTCCTGGCCGGTGAAGCCACCGTGGAGCAGCTCTACAACCTGGACCTGGTCCGGACGCCGGCCGATTTCTTTGACCTGACCCCGGCCAAACTCTCCCTCCTGGAGGGATGGAAGGAAAAATCCATCCAGCGCTTCCTGCGCAGCCTGGCCGATTGCCGCAAGGTTCCCTTCCCCCGCGTCCTCTTTGCCATCGGCATCCGGTACGTGGGCGAGCAGACCGCCAAGGACGTGGCCGCCCATTTCGGCAGCATCGATGCCCTTGCACAAGCCACCGTGGAGCAGTTGCTGGAGGTTCCCGATATCGGGGACGTGACCGCCCGGGCCATCCACGCCTGGTTCCAGGAGAGCGCCCACCAGGTGGAAATCCAGCGCCTGAAGGCGGCCGGGCTGCGGTTCAGTGCCGATGCCCCCCGCGAGAACCAGAGCGATGCCCTGAAGGGCGCCAGCATTGTCATTTCCGGCAACTTCAGCATTTCCCGCGACGAGATGAAAGAACTCATCGAGCGCAACGGAGGCAAGAACTCCTCCGGCGTCAGTGCCAAGACCACCTACCTGCTGGCCGGCAGCAAGCCCGGTCCGGAGAAAATCCGGAAGGCCCAGGAACTGGGCGTAGAGATTATCGACGAGGCCCGCCTGATGTCCATGCTGCCCGAAACCGCCGCCCAGAACATGCCCAAGAGCCTTTTCCAGGAATTTGAAGAACCAACTCTATTTTAAGGTATGAAGAAAATCAGCGATATCTTTCATTCTATCGAACGGTTCTTCACCCGGGATATCTGGGAGATCAACCCCGCCGAACTGTCTTCCCGCTGGAAGGCCCGGCTCGTGAAAGATATCCGGCTGATTATGGAGGTCCTGAAAAACTTTGCCAACGACAAGGTGGGATTCCAGTCGGTCGCCCTCTGTTATTTCTGCACCATGGCCGCCGTACCGTTCATTGCCGTGTGCTTTGCGCTTACGGGCGGTCTGGGGCTGGAAGGCTACCTGACGCAGCTCCTGTACGCCCACTTCGGCTCGCACCCCGATGTGATCGAAGTGGTGATGAACGCCGCAGACAACATCATCGCATCGGCCCAGAAAGGCGTTTTCGGTTTGATCTCCACCCTGATGTTCGTCTGGCTCGTCATCTGGATGATGATGCGGGTCGAGAAGGTTTTCAACAACGTCTGGGGCGTGAAGAAATCCCGCAATTTCTTCGCCCAGCTGGGTATCGACCTGGCCATCCTGATCCTCTCCCCCTTCGTGATTGTCATTTTCTTCTCCGGTTCCATCGTCTATTCCAACGTGCTGGACTACCTGGTTACGGGGAAGGTGGCTTTTTCGGACAGCATCAAAAGTTTGCTGAGCTGGGTGATTTTCTTCGCGGTCGTGGTCCTGGTGCTGTCGGCCATGTATAAATTCATCCCGACGGCTTTTGTACAATACCGCTATGCCTTCAAGGCGGCCATATTTGCCGGCCTGGCATTCACGGGGCTGCAGTACCTCTACCTGGAGACGCAGATCCTCGTTACCCGACTCAATGGTGTCTACGGTACTGTGGCCGCCATCCCGCTCTTTATGTTGTGGCTCCGGTTCGGATGGCTGATCATCCTGTACGGAGCCGAGTTTTCCCATTCGTTCCAGACAAATGAATCGCTATGAGTATATCTCCGTTCAATGAGAAAGATTTCGCGCTCATCGAAGCCGAATATGCCGGTCTGAAAGAGGCCTCGGCCCGCCGGTGTGCATCGCAGGAGGAACTGGATGTGGTTCAGAAGGCCTTCGAGTTTGCCAACGAGGCCCACAAGAACGTACGGCGCCGCAGCGGCGAGCCCTACATCCTGCATCCTATCGCAGTCGCGAAAATCGTGGTCAGCACCATCGGCCTGGGCTACAAGTCCATTTCGGCCGCCCTGCTGCACGATGTGGTGGAAGATACGGATTATACATCCGAAGATATCCGCAACCTGTTTGGGGAAAAGATCGCCAGTCTGGTCGAAGGCCTGACCAAGATCAAGAACGTGCTGGATTCCGAGAACAAGACCGGCATGAGCAACCTGAGCGAGGAGAGCATCCAGGCCGAGAATTTCAAGCGGATCCTGCTCACCCTCAATGACGATGTCCGCGTGGTCCTCATCAAGCTGGCCGACCGCCTGCACAACTGCCGCACCATTGAGTTCATGCCCGAATTCAAACGCGACAAGATCCTGTCCGAGACCATGTTCGTCTTCATCCCGCTCGCCCACCGGCTGGGTCTGTACGAGGTCAAATCCGAGATGGAGAACATCTGGCTCAAATACAAGGAGCCCGATGCCTACGAGACCATCACCGCCAAAATCGAAGAGGGCCAGGACGAGAAGGAGAAGCAGATTGACGAATTCATCCAGCCCATCAATACGGCCCTGAAGGAAGCCGGATTCGACTTTTACATCCGCAAACGCATCAAGACGCCCTATTCCATCTGGCGGAAGATGCAGACCAAGCATGTCTCCTTCGAGCAGGTTTACGACCTGTACGCGCTCCGCATCATCTTCAATACCGATTCGGCATCGAAGGAAACCGAACGCGACCAGTGCTACCATATTTTCTCCATCATCACCGGTCTGTACCGATATAAACCCGAACGCGTACGCGACTGGGTAAAGCATCCCAAGAGCAATGGCTACGAGGCCCTGCATTGCACCCTGATGAGCCATACGGGCATGTGGATAGAGGTGCAGATCCGCACCAAGCGCATGGACGATATCGCCGAGAAGGGTATCGCCGCCCACTGGGCCTACAAGAAAGACGGCTTCGTGAGCGAGAACGATAGCGAGATGGACAAATGGCTGGAGCAGGTGAAAGGCATCCTGGTGAACCCGGACGTGAACGCCCTGGAGCTCCTGGACATCATCCACAACGACCTCACCAGCAGCGAGATTGTCATCTTTACGCCGAAAGGCGAACAAAAGACGGTGGTGAAAGGGTCTACGGCCCTGGACTTTGCCTACCAGATCCATACGGAAATCGGCTGCCACGCCATTGCGGCCAAGGTCAACATGAAGCTGGTTCCCCTGTCCTATGTGCTTCGCACGGGCGACCAGGTAGAGATTATCAGCGCCGAGGACGGACGTCCCAAGCGCGAGTGGCTCCAGTTCCTGGTAACCCGCAAGGCACGCAGTGAGGTGATGGATTTCTTTAAGTCCCAACGCGATGAGACCATCGCCCTGGGCCACCGCATCCTGTCCGAGCAGCTGACCTCCCTGGGATACAAGCCCGATGAGCCGGTCATGCGCCGCCTGGCATCCAACTGGCGGATTTCGGAGAACAATCTGGACGAGATGTATTTCCGGATTGGCCTGGGACTCATCAAGATGACCAACCTGACGGAAATCCTGAAGGAAGTGGGCGAAAAGACCAAATGGTACCGTTCCTTCTTCCCCCACCTGGGCCGGAGCGAAGAGCCGTCCGAAAAGGAGGAAAACCACCCGCATTACGAGATTGCTTCCTGCTGCCACCCCATTCCGGGCGATCCGGTCATTGGCATCCGGGAGGCGGACGGCACCATTTATGTACACAAGAAGACCTGTTCCGTGGCCGACAGCATGGCCTCCAAGTTCGGAGACCGGGTGGTGGTGCCCGACTGGGCGGATATCGCCCCCGATACGGCGTTCCCGGTGCGTATTTCCGTCCAGGGACTGGACCGGATGGGCCTGTTGAACGAGATTTCCCGCTACATTTCCCTGGTGATGGGCGTGAATATGCGCAAAATCTACCTGGGTGTGGAAGAGGGCATATTTGAAGGTTATATAGATTTGTATGTCCAGGACAAGGATGCCCTGGAAAAGATGATCCGCAAGCTCGGAAGCATCGAAGGCATCCAGAACGTTATCCGGACCGAGATATAAGATTATGCTGAAGAAGATTCTAAACCGGTATTTTCCGCTGCTGCCTGTCCTGGCCGTCCTGGCCGCAGTCTTGCACGCCCCGTCCTGCGCCAATACGACCGAGGCGCCTTCCGGAGGCGAACGGGACACCATCCCGCCTGTCATCCGGCGCATCTCTCCCCTGCCCGGTGCCACGGAAGTGCCTGTGAGCGGAGCCCGCATTGTTTTTACCTTCGACGAGTACGTGGTTATCAAGGATGCGAAAAGCATCTTCCTCTCCCCGCCGGCCGCCAAGATCCCCAAGGCCAAGATCAAAGGGAAGAGCGTGGTCATTACCTTCCCGGCCGACCTGGATTCCAACACCACCTACGCCCTGGATCTCTCCGACGCCATCGCTGATAACAACGAGGGCAACCTCTTCCCCGGCTTTACCTATGTCTTCTCTACCGGCAAGCAGATCGATTCCATGATGGTGACCGGCCTGGTCCAGAATGCGACCACCCTGAATCCCGTCAAAGGAGCCACCGTGATGCTCTACAAAGACCCTTCCGACTCGGCCGTCTTCCTGAAACGGCCCGTAGCCGCCGTCAAGACCGACGACTGGGGCTTCTTCTGCCTGCGCAATATCCAGGACACCCTCTTCCGCATGTATGCCATCAAAGACGGCAACGGCAATAACATCTACGACCCGGACGAGGACCTGATTGCCTTTTTGGATACCCTGTTCCGGCCTACCGTCAAGGTGAACGACACCCTGCCGGAACTCATGAAATACGATATGAAGGATACGGCCCTCTGCCTGGCCCGGAAAGTCGAATACGAACTCGCCCTCTTCCGGGAGAAGCCGTCCAGGCAGATGATCATGAACAAGGTCCGGACCGGAGACCGGAGCGCCTACATTACCTTCAACGCCCCCAACGTACAGATAGACTCCATGTGGTTCCGCGGCTTCCCGGGCGACGCCCTGGTGATGCAATCCAATATCGAGGGAGACAGCATCGAGGTCTGGCTGAACAGCCGCAAGCCCGCACCGGACACCCTGCACCTGTTCGTCAACTATTACAAGACCGATTCCCTGGGCAAGCTCTTCCCTACCGTGGAGCATGTCAAACTGTATCAGGAAGGCGCCGGAGGCCGCAAATTGCGGTCCAAGAGCGCCAAGAAGAACATCCAGCACAAAGATACCATCTGCGCCTTCACCTTAACGGCAGAGCCCGAACGTGTGGAGCAATATGGCTTTGAGATGGAATTCAAGGTGCCGCCCATCTACGAGGACTTCGCCGGCATGACCTTCCGCTACCTGAATCCTAAGCAGAAAGAGACCATCGGCACCTTCAAATGGGAGCGCGACAGCCTGAACATCCGCAAATACACCATCCGCCCGGATGTGAAATACCTGCCCGGATACGAGTATTTCCTGAAGGTTCCGCACCGCAGGTTCCGTGATATCAACGGATTCCTGAACGACAGTACGGAAGTGAAGGTCACCCTCCCGACCAACGAGGACCTGAGTTCGCTGACGCTCAAATGCACGGGCGTGCACAACAAATACATCATCGACCTGTTCAACGAGAAACGCGACAAGATCCTGCGGACCTATATCATCGAGCAGGATACCGACCTGCTCTTCCCTTACCTAAAGGAGGGTAAATATGCCATCCGCATCACGGAAGACGTGAACCAGAACGGGATTGTGGATACGGGATCGCTCCTGGAGCACCGCCAGCCCGAACAGGTGAAGTTCCTCAAAATCAATGACAAACCGCTGATCGATATCCTTCCCCGCGCCGAAGTGGAGCAGGATCTTGACCTGGCGGAACTCTTCCGTCCCAAAACCGCCGCTGAATGAGAAAGATATTGATCCTATTTTCCCTGCTGCTTGCCGGCACGGTCCTGCGGGCCCAGGAGCTCACGCTGGATACCGTGGAGGTGAAGCGTCCGGCTTTCCTCCTGAACGATTACAGCCTGATCGGCATCCACTATGGGGTTACGCTGGTAAACACCTCCTTCAACCCCATCCGCGACACGGAATACTTCCTGGAGCCGCAGACCTTTGGCATCACCTATACCCTGTACGGCAAGATGCTGGGCTATATGCCCTATTTCGGCGTCCGCCTGGGCTTCTTCTATGGCCGGGAAGGCTATCAGTTCAAAGAAGACAAGGAGACCAAGATTACGCCTACCCTGGAAGGTGCCACCAAGGTGGTCATGAAATCCTTCGACGTTCCCCTGCAGGCCATCCTGCACTATGATACCGAAAAGTTCAAGGCCTTTGCCTCCATCGGCCCTTACGCCGGCTGGCGCTGGGACATCCATCGTACCGGCCCGCACGTGACCGAGGGTTTGGAGGATTCCTTCAAGGACACCGATATCCGCCGGGACTACGGCCTGAAAGGCGGCGTGGGCTTCGGCCTGGTATTTGAGCCCTTCGAATTCCACATCGAAGGCCAGGTGAAATGGGCCTGGGCGTCGCTCTACGAGCCGGATTGGTACAGCCCTTATTATTATCGTTTTGCGTATCCGCTGGACATTGTCATCACCGCCGGCATCCACTACCAGCTGACACGACGGACCGGCCGGACACGCAAGGAACTCAGAAAAGAAGCCTACAATACATTATATGGAGACACGGACAGTACAAGTCGGTGACGTACGCATCGGCTCCCAGGAAAGCATCGTTGTCCAGACGATGTGCAATACCCATACGAACGAGGTGGAAGCCACGGTGGACCAGTGCCGCCGCATGGCAGCCGCAGGAGCGCAGCTGATCCGCATCACCGTCCCGTCTGTGGCCGATGTGGAACACATCCGAGCCATCCGTGCGCAGCTGCGTGCCGAGGGGATCACGACTCCCCTCGTGGCCGATATCCATTTCTCCTCCGCCACCGCACTCGCCGTAGCGCCGCACGTGGAGAAGGTCCGCATCAACCCGGGCAATTTCCACCGCGACCACGACGAGGCGCGCCGCCAGTTCCAGGAGCTGCTGGACGTATGCAAACAGCACGGAACGGCCATCCGGATCGGCCTGAACCACGGTTCCCTGGGCGATTACATCACCAACCTGTACGGCAACACTCCGCTGGCCATGGCCAAGGCAGCCATGGAATGGGTGGATATGTGTATTGAACGGGAATTCTTCCAGGTGGTGGTTTCGCTGAAGGCCAGCAACACCCTGGTGGTGGTGGAAGCCTACCGGCTGCTGGCGCAGTACATGCAGGAACGGGGCGTGGTCTTCCCCCTGCACGTGGGCGTGACCGAGGCCGGAAACGGCGATTCGGGACGCATCAAATCCTGCGTAGGCATCTCTACCCTGCTGTCTGAAGGCCTGGGCAATACCATCCGCGTTTCATTGACCGAAGACCCCGTGAACGAGATTCCCGTGGCCCAATACCTGGCCGACCGCTATGACCACCGGCTGTATTCCTCCCTGACCAACCTGAAACTGGAAGGCAAGAAGGCCGTGGCCACCTACGAGGCCCCGTCCCGCGGTCGCTTGCTGCTGGACGCCGCCTGCGACTTTGGCAAACGCCTGCTGGACAAGGAATTGGACGAGGTTTCCTTTGCCGGAACGTATCGGGACGAAACGGGCACGCCCGTGGATATCGCGGCTTCCGGACTGGGCGCCTACCTGTCCGACGAACTCCTCCAGGCCGCCCGCCGGCGTTTCTATAAACCGGAATACGTAGCCTGCCCCGGCTGCGGCCGGACCATGTATGACCTCCAGGCCGCCTTTGAAGCGGTGAAGGCCCGGACCGGCCACCTGAAGAACGTGGTCATTGCCGTTATGGGATGCATCGTAAACGGCCCCGGCGAGATGGCCGATGCCGACTGGGGTTATGTGGGCGAAGGCAACCACAAGGTATCCATCTATAAAGGAAAAACCCCGGTGCTCCGTCATATTCCGGATACCGAGGCCATCGACCGTCTGCTCGAACTGATCGAGTCAGAACCTAAAGAAGCTTAGTTAAATTCTGCAATAACCGTTTCGCAGGCGCTGGTGAGGTCTCCGACCTTCACCTTGATGTCTGCATCCAACGGCAGGAACATATCAATGCGGGAACCGAACTTGATGATACCCATCTGCTTGCCCCGTTCCACCTCCAGGCCGTCCTTGGAATAGCTCACGATGCGGCGGGCAAAGGTACCGGCAATCTGCTTGTAGAAGACATCGCCATACGCATTGTGCAGGCAGGTGGAGAAATGCTCATTTTCTTCGGCAGCCTTCGGCTTGAAGGCCAGCAGGTATTTCCCGGGATGATATTTACAATAGGAAACCACACCGGATACGGGCCAGAAGTTGGCATGCACATCGAAGAAATTCATGTAAATGGATACCTGGATACACTCTTTCTTCAGGAATTCCTTCTCAAAAGCCTTCTCCACAATCACCACGCGGCCGTCCGCCACGGCGAGCACCGACTTCTCATCCCCCTGCGGGGCACGGGAAGGGACCCGGTGGAACCAGATCACGAACAGCAGGAAAACGAAGAATAAACCGGCCAGGGACCAGGATATGTAACGGTTATGGATGAAGAAAAGGACGACAGAAATCAGGGCGACCATCAGCAAGGTCATCCCAATTATCACGTCAAAAGAATCCTTATCAAGTTTCATTATCGCGAATTATTTTCCAAATATAGGAATTAATTCGCGAAAAGACAAATCCTGATTTACAGCAGATCAAAAAGACTGAGGTACAAGGCTCCCACCGGCATAGCCAGCAAGGTGCTGTCGAAGCGGTCCAGGAGGCCTCCGTGGCCGGGAATGATGGAACCCGAGTCCTTGATGTCGTAGATGCGTTTCCACTGCGATTCAAAGAGATCGCCATAGACACCGGCGACATCCATCACGATGGCCAGCATGACACTGTGGAACATCGGAAGGCTCAACATACCCGTCAGGTTCAGGATGTGGGCCGCCATAATAGCGAACAGCATGCCACCCCAGAAGCCTATCCAGGTCTTTTTGGGCGAGACCGAAGGGAAGAGTTTCTTTCCGTGTTTCTGTCCGAAGGCCATGCCAAAGACATAGGCGCCGATATCGGAACTCCAGATAAGCACGAAGAAGGAAACCAGCAGCAAGCCGCTGAAATGACCGTTCCGGAAGGCGACCAGGTTGGACAGGGCCAGCGGGACGGCAATATAAATCAAACCCGTATAAAGGTTGGAAAACTTGGAATAATCGGTCTTGTCTTCCACATACAACGAGTTGATCATCACCACCATAACCGGAACGATGGACAAGGCTACGTATTTGACCGGCATCTGGTATGCCGCAGCCAGATAAATCAGGCAGAACAGGACCACGCCCGCCAAAATGGCCAGAGACCGGGAAACCTTGTAGCGGTCCCCCATCGTAATCGTGTAAAACTCCGACATCATGCCCACCATCATGAAGATCACGAGGGCACCGAAGAGCCATTGGCTCAACAACAGGCAAGCCAGCATCACCACTACGAAGCCGATGCCTGATATAGTTCTAACCGTTAAGTTCTTCATCTTCTTTCACCGTTTCTTCCGTTTCCTCTTTTACCTTCGGACCCAGAATTTTCTCGATATCGTCTGCAAAGATAACTTCTTTTTCCAATAAAAGAGCACCCATCTGCATAAAAGCGTCCTTATGCTCGTCGATCAGCTTGCGGGTACGCTCGTGTACCTGCTGGACGATGGACTTCACCTCCTGGTCCATCAATTCTGCCGTTTTCTCCGAATAGGGCTTGGTGAGGTCGTAGCCGCGGGCACCCGTAGAATCGAAGAAGGAAACGTTGCCCACCTTCTCGCTCATACCATAGTACTGGACCATGGCATAGGCCATGTGCGTCATCCGCTCCAGGTCGTTCAAAGCGCCCGTAGAAGGCTCTCCGTTGATGATTTCCTCGGCCACACGGCCACCCAGGAGGGCGCACATACGGTCCATCATCACACTGCGGGACCAGTTTTTCCGCTCTTCCGGCAAGTACCAGGTGATGCCCAGCGCCTGTCCGCGCGGGATGATGCTCACCTTGAATACCGGATCGGCATACTTGAGGAGCCAGCCCACCAGGGCGTGACCCGCCTCGTGATACGCGGTAGTCCGTTTCTCGGCCGGCGACATAATGGTGTTCGATTTGCGCTCCAGGCCACCGATGATGCGGTCTACCGCCTCCAGGAAGTCTTCCTGCATCACAGCGGCGTGGTTATGGCGGGCGGCGGTCAGAGCCGCTTCGTTACAGACATTGGCAATATCGGCACCGGAGAATCCGGGGGTATGCTTGGCCATGAAAGACACATCGAAGTCCTCGCCGAGTTTCAGCCCGCGCAGGTGGACCTGGAAGATTTCCTCACGTTCCTTCAGCTCAGGCAGTTCCACATGGATCTGGCGGTCGAAACGGCCGGCGCGCATAAGGGCGCCGTCCAGGATATCGGCCCGGTTGGTGGCGGCGAGCACAATCACACCGGAATTGCTGCCGAAACCGTCCATTTCCGTAAGCAGCTGGTTGAGCGTGTTTTCCCGTTCGTCATTGGACGACCATCCGGCATTCTTTCCACGGGCACGGCCCACCGCATCAATCTCATCGATAAAGACGATGCACGGGGCCTTCTCCTTGGCCTGGCGGAAAAGGTCGCGCACGCGGGAAGCACCCACACCCACGAACATTTCCACGAAATCCGAACCGGAAATGGAGAAGAACGGAACGTTCGCCTCGCCCGCTACCGCCTTGGCCAGCAAGGTCTTACCGGTTCCGGGAGGGCCTACCAGCAAGGCACCCTTGGGAATTTTGCCGCCCAGGGCCGTGTATTTGGCCGGATTCTTCAGGAAGTCTACGATTTCCATCACCTCTTCCTTGGCACCATAGAGGCCGGCCACGTCCTTGAAGGTCACGTTCACCTGGTTCTTGTCGGCCAGTTTGCCGGTGGCCTTGCCCACGTTGAAGGGATTCGCGCCGCCGCCCATGCCGCCGCCGCCCATGCCACGGCCCATGCCGCGGAACATGAAGACCCACATCAGGATCAGCAGGACGGGGAACAGGAACCATTCCAGAATCTGGCCCCACATCCGCTCGTTGTTCACCATAACCACCTTTACCTGCTCATTCGGAGGCAGGGTGGCATTCAGCTCACCGAATTCGGCCTCGGGGTCGAATTTGTCGGAATTCAGGAAGAAGAAATGGGGCGACGCCTTGGGCACCCTGCCGCCGAAGTCCTCGGCATACTTGGCCAGGCGCTCGGGACGGACCGTAATCTCCCCCTTGAAGTCGTTGCGGGTATATTCAATCTCTTTGATATCGCCGGAACGGAACATCTGCTGGACCTGGGCCCATTCGATTTTCTGCGGATTCGCCGCTTCCGTGTTGCGATACAGCATCCACGCAATGCCCAGGATGAGCAAGAGGTAGAGCCAGGAAAAATTTACGCGGATTACTTTCATTCGTCAGTATCTTTCTTGGTAGATTTCTTGACCTTGCGCTCTTTGTACACTTTGTGCGGCGCATCGGCCCACAGATCCTCCAGGCGGTAGAAATCGCGGTATTCCTCCAGGAAAATGTGCGCCACGATGTCGCCATAATCCAGGATAATCCAGAAACCATTCTCCATGCCCTGGGTGCGAAGCGGCTTGCGTCCCAGTTCCTCGCGCATCTTATCGATGACATTGTCGGCGATAGCCGCCACGTTGGTGGTGGAGGAACCGTTGCAGATCATGAAGAAATCGGTAATGGAACCATCCAGCGAACGGAGGTCGATTCCCGTCACATTCTGCGCTTTCTTGTCAAGCATCGCATCGGCCAAAACCCGAAGATCGTGTGTAATCATATAATTATTGTTTAAATTTGCACAAATATATATATTCTTACAAATATAAAACAAATTTTGCACCAATGAAAGAGAGAATGACGCCGATCTGGTTCGAAGAGTTGGATTCTACTAATAATGAAGCAGTTAGGAGAATCGAAAACTATGACAACCTGTCAGTTCTGGCCGCCCGGAAACAGTTCGCCGGACGCGGACAGCGCGGCAACCGGTGGGATACGGAACCCGGCGCCAACCTCACTTTTTCCATCGTCCTGAAATACAAGTCGCCGGGGATGACCCCCCTGCCCGCCACCCGCCAGTTCCTCCTGAGCCGCATCGCCGCCCTCGCGGTGTGTGACTACCTGGCAGCGAAAGGGGTGGAGTCGCGAATCAAATGGCCGAACGATATTTACGTGCGCGACCGGAAGATTTGCGGGATGCTCATCGAGAGCGGGCTGGACGGGAAATTCGTGGACTGGAGCGTGGTGGGAATCGGCATCAACCTGAACCAGAAAAGCTTCCCGGTAGACATCATCAACCCCACTTCCCTGACACAGCTCACCGGAGAACGGTACGACGTACAAGCGGAGCTGGAGCTCTTCTGCGCCTGTTTCCTGCAGCGCTTCCGGGAGGAGGAGGCCCGGCTGCGGGCCGATTACGAGCGGTTCCTGTACCACAAGGACGAGCGGCATTCTTTTACCGACTGCGCCAGCGGAACGGTTTTCCAAGGCATCATCCGGGGCACCAACGAAGATGCCCGGCTGGTCGTCGAACTCAGCGACGGCAGCAGCCGGACATTCGCTTTCAAAGAGATAAGCTACATTATCTAAAGAAACGCTATCGCATGGCGTTGATGGCGGCGGCCCGGTCTTCCGCTTTGAAGACAGAACTGCCGGCCACGAAGATCTCCGCCCCGCAGCGGGCCAGTTCGGCCGCATTGTCGGACGATACGCCACCGTCCACCTCGATGGGAACCCGCAGCCCCCGGCGGTCGATTTCCGCCTTCAGGGTCCGGAGGCGCCCGTAGGTATCCTCGATGAACTTCTGTCCGCCGAAACCGGCAAACACAGACATAATGAGGATGAAGTCCACCTCTTCCAGGTAGGGATAGAGGTCTTCCACCGGGACATCGGGATTAATGACCAGACCCGCCTGGACACCCAGGCCGCGAATCGCGCGCAGGATGGCGGCCGGGTCCGACCCGTCTGCACGGGCCGCTTCCAGGTGGAAACTGATCATCTGAGCGCCCACTTTGGCGAAGCGCTCGATGTATTTTTCGGGATGGACGATCATCAGGTGCACGTCCATCGGTTTTGTCGCTTTTTTGGCAATGGCTTCGATGACCGGGAAGCCGAACGAGATATTGGGCACGAAGGAGCCGTCCATCACGTCAAGATGGAAAAGGTCTGCATACCGGTTCACCATTTCCACATCTTCTTCCAGATGCAGGAAATCGGCCGAAAGCATGGAAGGAGCTATCTTGACAGGCATATCTTTATCCGTTGAAATTGACCAATACATCTTCCAGCAAGGCGGCGAACTTGTCCAGCGAGGCCAGTTCCAGCCGCTCACCGGGGGCGTGTACGCTGCGCAGGGTGGGACCGAAGGAAATCATATCCAGGTCTCCGAATTTCTCGCCGAAGAGGCCGCATTCCAGGCCGGCATGGATGGCCTTCACCTCGGGTTCCGTCTGGAACAGTTTGCGGTAAGAGGCCACGCAGGCTTCCAGGATGGGCGAATGGACATTGGGTTTCCAGCCGGGATATTCCAGCAGGTGCTCCACCTCGGCACCGCCCAGTTTCAGGACCGCTTCCACGCGGGCGGCCGCGTCGTGACGCTCGGAAGGAACGGCGCTGCGCTGGCTGGTAATGACCTTCACCACGCCCCGCTCGTTCATCCGGACAGCCGCCAGGTTGGTAGAGGTTTCCACCAGGTCGGGGATATCCGGACTCATGGCCAGGACCCCGTGCGGAAGGCCGTAGAGGGTGGCGATGAGCCTTTTGGCCACTACGCTGTCGATGGGTTTTTCGTTGCAGGGAGAGGCTTCCGCCTGCAGGAGCACATCCGGATCGGTTACGGCGAACTCCGCTTTTACATCGGCCTTGAACGCCTCGAAGCGGGAGAGGGTGGCATCGGCATCCGGCACCAGGATGAGGCACGAGGCCTCCCGGGCGATGGCATTGGGTTTGCCGCCGCCGTGGAGCAGAATCAGCTGCAAGCCGTGCGGCAGTTCGTCATAGAGGAAGCGCACCAGCTGCTGGACAGCGTTTACGCGCCCCTTGTTGATATCGTCTCCGCTATGTCCGCCCAGGGCGTTGGAGACACTGATTTTCAATCCTTTCCACCCCGCGTTGCGGACCTCGCGGAAATACCGGAAGGTTCCGAAGGTATCCAGGCCGCCGGCGCAGCCGATAAAGAGCTGTCCTTCGTCCTCGGAATCCAGGTTGATGAGGGTACGGCCGGTAAAGAAGCCCGGCTCCATGGCGAAGGCGCCGTCCATGCCCGTTTCTTCGGAAATGGTGAAGACACACTCCAGCCGGCCCGTCACCAGGTCACTCTCCAGGACGGCCAGGGCCGCCGCGATACCAATGCCGTCGTCCGCGCCCAGGGTGGTATCCCGGGCAATCATCCAGCCATCCTCTATCACATACGGGATGGGGTCGCGGGAAAAATCGTGCTCCACGCCCGGATTCTTCTCGCACACCATATCCTGGTGGCACTGCAGCACAATCGTGGGAACCTGTTCCTTGCCGGGCATGGCTTCCCGGACAATGACGACATTTCCGATGGAATCGGTCTTACAAAACAAGCCACGTTTCGCGGCGAAATCCTGCAGAAACGCGGTCATCGGGCCTTCGTGGCCGGACTCTCTGGGAATCGTGGTGATCTCCTTGAAGATCTCCAGCGAACGGGTGGATATCATAGGGTTACTAGCATTTTCTCGATATCGGTGACATACTGCCGGAAGGTCCGGTCGGTCGTCATCAAATCGGCTACGGTGGAACAGCCGTGCAGGACTGTCGCGTGGTCCCGGCCGCCCAATTCCGCACCGATGGTGGCCAGCGAACAGCCGGCGACCAGGTTGCGGCACACATACATGGCGATTTGGCGGGCCTGGACGATCTGGCGCTTGCGGGAGCTGGACAGCAGGGTGTCGCGCGAGATGTTGAAGTAGTCGCACACAACCCGCTGGACACGCTCGTAGGTGATGGTCTCGTCCTCATCGCTCACAATCTGGCCCGTGATGCTTTCTGCCAGTTCCAGGGTAATCTCTTTCTTGCCGAGGGTAGCGTGGGCCACCAGGGAGATGAGCGTTCCTTCCAGCTCGCGGAAGTTGGATTTAATGCGCTCGGCCAGGTAGGTGAGCACCTCGTCGGGGATGGCCACGCCTTCGCGGAAAGCACGGGAACGGAGCATGGACAGGCGCGTCTGGTAATCCGGACGTTCCAGTTCCACCGCCAGTCCCCATTTGAAGCGGGACAGCAGGCGCTCCTCGAAATTCTGCAGGTCTACCGGTGCACGGTCAGATGTAAAGATCAGCTGGCGGCCGTTCTGCTGCAGGTGGTTGAAGACGTTGAACATCGCATTCTGCGACCCCTGGCCTTGCAGGCCCTGGATATCATCGACGATGAGCACATCGATCTTCATATAGAACGCCAGGAAATCCGTGAGCTTGTTGCGCACGAACACGGCATCCATGTATTGTGTCTTGAACTCGCTGCCCGTCACATACAGGACGACCAGCTCGGGATATTTCTCTTTGATGGCGTTGCCGATGGCCTGGGCGATATGCGTCTTGCCCAAACCCGGACCGCCAAAGATAAACAAAGGATTGAAAGCGGTTTTGCCCGGAGCGCCCGAAATGGTCTCCCCTGCCGTGATGCCCAGTTTGTTGCACGCGCCCCGCACCAGGTTGTCGAAGCAGTATTCCGGTTTCAGCCGCGGGTCTATCTTAACGCGCTGCGTACCCGGGAACACGAAAGGACTCGGGTTGCCGGAAGGCTGAAAGGTATTGATGGATACCTCCCGGTTCATGGCGGGTGCACCGTGCGAGGCCGGGAATTCCATGGCCGGCTGCTGGCGCACCATCTTTACCTGATAGACCAGACGGGCATCGGCACCGATCACGCGTTTGAGCGATTTGCTGATGACGTCCAGGTACGTCTCTTCGAGCCACTGGCGGAAGAACTCGGAAGGTACCTCCACCGTGAGCGTCGACCCCTCGAAAGACACGGGCCGGATAGGCTTGAACCAAGTAGAAAATTTCTGCGGTTCGATGATCTGTTCGATGAACCGCAGGCAATTATTCCAAATGTCGATATGTCTTTCAGACAAATTCACAGGTAAATGCTTTCTTTCAAGTGCAAAATTGAAGAAAAAAAAGTTAATAAAAAAAGGAATTTGCTATTGGATATTAAAAAAATTTTGCTTAAATATAAAGCGCCCTATTGAATAAATGATTATTTATTAATTATTTGATAATCAATTAGTTACAAAGGTAGTTCTTCTCCAAGGGTTTTATATTCAACAAGTTCGTAATTTAGAATAATTCTAAAAATAGCAAATCGATATTTTTATTGAACGGAGCAATTTACGAAGGCTTATAAAACGTTTTTTGAAAATCGTTTTATTTGACTCGAGTCACCCCATCTTCATCCATTTTCACTAAAAATGCGTCCGGAAATTTTTTCTTCACGGCGGGCAAATCCGCCCGGGTTGTTGATAACTTTTCGGACACCGACACTATATATTTATATAGGACGCCGGACGGGACCGCCTGGGCAGACAATCCCTTCAAAGCCGGATCCCCGTTCCGAAGCTTTTTGCCCGATGCCATGATCTGGATTCCGTACCGGACGGCGGCCGTATCGGCAGCCGGCTCTTCCACCGGCTCTTCCACCGGCTCGGGGAGATTGAGGGTCACGCCCTCATATTCGGCCTTATAGAGACGGAAGCCGCGGCAAAGACGGGCGGCAATCTTGTCCCTCCCCTCTTCGGAGCGCAGCGCCGCCAGGTCACCCTCGCTGGTAATGTAACCGCATTCCACCAGGACGGAAGGCATGGCCGTCCGCCAGAGGACCAGGAAGGGCGCCTGCCGGATACCCTTGCTGTGCCGGAAAGGACCGCCCTTTCCCATCTCCCGGGATACGATTTCGCCAAAATGGACGCTTTGCTCCTGGTTGGCGTTCTGCATCAGCGAGAAGAAGATATAGGATTCCGTGTCGTTGGGGTCGAAACCCTGGTACTTGGTGGTATAATCGTCCTCGAGGAGGATAACCGAGTTCTCCCGTTTGATAGTCTCCATGTTGGCATTGTTCTTGCTCTCGCCCATGGTATAGACCGTATAGCCGTTCACCGTGCGCCAGTTGGTGTTGCGACGGGTATCGACGGCATCTACGTGGATGGAAATGAATAAGTTGGCGTTGGCTTTGTTGGCTATTTTCGCACGGTCGTACAGCTCGATGAAACGATCGTCGCTGCGGGTCATGATAACCTTGACGTCCGGACACTCGCGGCGGATTTTTTCCGCGAGCCGCTTCCCGATGTCCAGCACCAGGTCCTTCTCCTTGGTCTGGCGGTCACGGCTCACGCAACCCGCATCATGTCCCCCGTGTCCCGGATCGATGACGACCGTCCGGAGTTTCAGGGCCGCTTCCTGGGAAAACAGGGGCAGACACAGGCAGGAAAGGACCAGAACAAGTAGTTTTCGTGTATTCATCCCATCCATTTTTTGTGGATTCGCAAAATAGTCTTACATTTGTAGATTGCAAATATAAGAAAATACTTGCATATAAAGAATACATACAGATATATAGCGATTTTGCTGCTCGCTTTGCTCTTTGCGGATGCCTTAACACCCGCCCAGAACCGGCGTCAGAACCGACGGAACCGGAACCGGACGGCACAAGTGGACACCACTTCCCTGCCGAAGCTGGATTCCGCAGATTTAGCCAAGCGTGACAGCCTTTTCCGCCTGGATTCCCTCCGGCGGGATTCCGTGCTGACCGCCCGGGCCGACTCCGCCGATCTGGTGGGCAAGAGTTCGCTGGATCGTCCGGCCTTCACCGGAGCCAAGGACTCCATCATCGAAATATTCACGGAAGGCGCCCGCAAGGCATTCTATTACGGAGACGTGACCGTCACATACGGCAATATGAAACTCACCGCCGACTACATGGAATATGACATGAAGTCGGGAACGGTCTTTGCCCGGGGCACCTACGACTCCCTTACCGGAGAATGGAAGGGCCAGCCCGTCATGGAGCAGGATGGCCAGACCTATAACATGGAGGAGGTCCGCTACAACTTCAACAGCAAGAAGGCCAAGATCAAGAATATGATCACCCAGGAGGCGGAAGGTCTGATCCAGGGACAGAGCATCAAGATGGCAGCCGACCGGTCGGTCAGTATCAACCGCGGCCGCTATACCGTTTGCGACCTGGACGAGCCCCACTACTATATGAAGCTGAGTTTCGCGAAAGTCATCACCCAGCCTTCCCAGAAGACGGTTTTCGGACCGGCCCACCCGGTTATCGAAGGGGTTGAGATTCCGCTGTACCTGCCTTTCGGCTTCGTCCCGAACCGCCCGCAGCGCGCCACCGGCCTGCTGATGCCGACCTTCGGCGAGGAAAGCGCCCGCGGTTTCTACCTGCGCGACCTGGGTATGTATTTCGTGCTGGGCGAGTATTTCGACCTGTCCGTCACCGGTGACATCTTCACCCTGGGTTCCTGGGCGCTCGATGTCAACTCCCGTTACAAGGTCAATTACAAATTCAACGGCAACCTCTCCTTCAACTATTCCAACGACCAGACCGGCGAAAAAGGAAGCACCGACTTCTTCCAGAGCCGCAACTTCGGTCTGCAGTGGTCGCACTCCCAGGATTCGAAGGCCCGTCCGGGCATGAGTTTTACCGCATCGGTCAACTTTTCCAGCCCGTCCAACAGCCGCTACAATTCCCGCGACGTTACTGAGGCCCTGCAGAACCAGATTTCGTCGTCCATCTCCTTCGCGCGTAACTGGAACGGAAAGTTCAACCTTTCCATCAACGCCTTGCACAACCAGAACTCCCGCGACAGTTCGTACGCCATTACCTTCCCGAACGTCACCTTCTCCGTGAGCCGGTTCTATCCGTTCAAGCAGAAGAATCGCGTGGGAAAGGAGCGCATCTACGAAAAGATCTCGCTCTCGTACAATACCGCCCTGCAGAATCGCGTCAACTTCAAGTTGTCCGACTTTGACAAGGAGGACTTCAACTTTATCGACCAGCTGAACAACGGTATGCAGCATACCTTCAGCATCGGCCTGCCGACCTTCGCCCTGTTCAAATACCTGAATTTCACGCCCGGCGTTTCCTACGGCATGAACTGGTTCTTCCGGTCCAGCGAGGCCTACTACGACGAAGAGACCGGGAAAGTCGAGACCAAGATGGGCAAGCAGTTCGGGGACTTTGGCGCCACGCACAACTATTCGGGCTCCTTGGGTATGAGTACGCGGCTCTACGGTATGTACAACTTTGGCAAATTCCGACGAATCCAGGCCATCCGGCATGTCGTCTCCCCTACCGTATCCTTATCCTACAGCCCCGACAAGGCCACGTACTTCAACGGCTGGCGGACGCTCACCTATACCGACAAGAGCGGCGTAGAGCGCACGTACGATTATAATATCTATGCCGGCCAGATGTACGGCTATCCCGGCAAGGGCAGCGCCGCAACCATGAGCCTGTCCATCGCCAACAACATCGAGGCCAAGGTGCGCGACATCAAGGATACCACCGGTACCGGGTCCAAAAAGGTCAAGCTCATTGACCAGCTGAACTTCAGTACGGGCTATAATTTCCTGGCCGACTCGTTGAAAATGAACAACATCGGTGTAACGATGTCCACCTCCGTCTTTGGCAAACTGGGTATGAGCGCGAATGCGAATTTCGACCCGTATGCCATCGATGAGAAGGGCCGCCGCATCAACACGTTCAACGTGACCAAGGAAGGCTGGATGCATCCGCTCCGGCTCACCAACGCCAGCGCTTCCCTCTCTTACTCCCTGTCCGGCAAGGGTGCCATCAACGGAAACGATGGCAGCAAAGATTCCTCCCAGGGCGGCGGCGGCAACCAGAATACGGCCGAATACTATCGGCGCGTATACTATCATCCGATTACCGGAGAGTATATCCCGGGCGGCTGGCTATATTACACCAACCCGAACGTGCCCTGGTCCGTTAACTTCAACTATTCGTTCAGCTACAGCAAGAGCTACAGTTATTCGAACAACCAGCTTATCACCAACCACCAGTACACCCAGACCTTGGGACTGTCCGGCAACGTGAAACTGACGCCCAAGATGTCGCTGAACGCCACTTCCGGCTTCGACCTCATGGCTATGAAGATGACCACCACGCAGCTGAGTGCCAGCTACGACCTGCATTGCTTCAACATTGCCGTGTCCTGGGTGCCGTCCGGAACCTGGCAGTCCTACAGTTTCCGCATCTGTGCCAACGCATCGGCCCTGGCCGACCTGCTGCGCTACAAAAAATCCAGCAGTTACTGGGACAATTAGTTGCATAAGTCGCAATTTTTGCATACCTTTGCAACTGTCATAAACAAAGTCGGCCGTCGGGCGGTTTTTTCAATCATTTTTTATGTCTTATACCCTTTTCGATCTGAGTACGAAGAGCAGAGAAGAATTGGAGGCGATTGCCGCCGAATATGCTCTTTCCAACGTTAAAAAGCTTGATAACGAAAATCTAGCATACGCGATCCTGGACGCGCAGGCCAATGCCGCCGCCCAGAAACCGCTGCCGCCGAAGCCGAAGGCCAAACGCGGCCGCCCGAAGAAGGAAGCGGCCCCGAAGGCCGATGCCCCGCAGGCAGAAACGCCGAAGGCGGATACGCCGCAGCCGGAGAAGGCTGAGAAACCGGAGAAACAGAAGCCGGAGAAGCAGAAGAAGCAGAAGGCCGATAAAGCCAAGGCGGATGCGCCCAAAGCCGATGCGCCCCAGGCAGCCGCTCCCGAACAGCCGACTCCGGAAGCCAAGGCAAAGCCCAAACGCGGCCGTCCCAAGAAGGAGGCCGAACCTGTGAAGGCGGAGGCCAAGGATCCCTTCATGAAGAAACTTTTCGACGACCTGAAGGATGATCCCGCCCAGAAACCCCGGCAGAAGAACAACAACCCCGAGCAGCGCCAGCCGCAGCCGGCTGCCCAGCCGCAACCGCAGGCACAGCAGCAGGGTCAGCAGGCGCAGCAAGCCCAGCAGGCTCCCAAGCAGCCCCGCATCGAGTTCGAAGGAACCGTCGAAGCCACGGGCGTGCTGGAAATCATGCCGGACGGTTACGGTTTCCTCCGCTCCTCGGACTATAATTACCTGAACTCCCCGGACGATATCTACGTCTCGCAGAACCAGATCAAAACGAACGCACTCAAGTCGGGCGATACCGTTACCGGCGAAATCCGCCCTCCGCGCGAGGGAGACAAGTACTTCCCGCTGGTACGCATCAAATACATCAACGGACGCACCCCGGAATTCATCCGCGACCGTGTTCCCTTCGATTTCCTCACGCCCCTCTTCCCGGACCAGAAATTCAACCTCCTGGGTCACGGACACGGAAAAGACATTTCCTGCCGCATCGTGGATATGTTCGCCCCCATCGGAAAGGGTCAGCGCGGCTTGATCGTGGCACAGCCGAAAACCGGTAAGACCATGCTGCTCAAGTCCATTGCCAATGCGATTGCCGACAATCATCCCGAGGTGTACGAGATCGTTCTCCTGATTGACGAGCGTCCCGAAGAGGTGACCGATATGTCCCGCAGCGTGAAGGCCGAGGTGGTGGCATCCACCTTCGATGAACCGGCCGAGCGCCACGTCAAGGTAGCCAATATGGTGCTGGAGAAAGCCCGCCGCCTGGTCGAATGCGGCCACGACGTGGTCATCCTCCTGGATTCCATCACCCGCCTGGCCCGTGCCTACAACACCGTCCAGCCGGCCTCCGGCAAGGTGCTCACCGGTGGTGTGGACGCCAACGCCCTCCAGAAGCCGAAACGGTTCTTCGGCGCCGCCCGTAATATCGAAGGCGGCGGTTCCCTGACCATCCTGGCAACGGCCCTTACCGAGACGGGCTCCAAGATGGACGAGGTGATCTTCGAGGAATTCAAGGGTACCGGCAACATGGAACTCCAGCTGGACCGTTCCCTGTCCAACCGCCGTATCTTCCCTTCCGTCAACATCGTGCTGTCCGGTACGCGCCGCGACGATCTGCTCTACGACCAGAGCCGCGCCCAACGTATCTGGATCCTGCGCAAGCTGCTGGCCGACATGAACTCCATCGAGGCGATGAACTTCATGCTCCAGCTGATGGACGAATACAAAACAAACGAGGACTTACTCGACAATATGTCAAAAGTAAGTCCCCGCGAGGCGAAATATTACGACTATTAATACTCTTCCCAGCTCTTGATCCGGATGTCTTCCAGTTTCGTAGAACAGAAGGCCCGGATGAAGGCGGTGGCAAGACGGGTATTTGTGAAGAGCGGTATATTGAAATCAATGGCCGCTCTTCTTATTTGATATCCGTTGTCCAGCTCCGTTTCCGTATAGTTCTTGGGGATGTTGATCACCATGTCCACATCCTTGTTCTGGATCATCTCCAGCGCCGGACGGAACTTGCCCTGGAAATTCGGGTTGTCGCATTCGCTGGGCCACAGCACCTTTGTACAAGGGATGCTGTTCTCTATCAAGTACTTATAGGTACCGCCGGTGGCATACAGCTCGTATCCGTGCTCGGAGAGCATCCGGCAGGCGTTCAGCATGTCGGCTTTTTGTACCGAGTCGCCGGTGGAGAGCAGGATGCGTTTCTCCGGGATATGATTGCCCACGGAGATGACCGAAGTCAGCAAGGCCTCGTTCAGGTCGTCGCCCAGGCAGCCCACCTCTCCCGTGGAAGACATATCCACGCCCAGCATCGGGTCGGCCTGTTCCAGACGGGCAAATGAGAACTGGGAAGATTTCACGCCCACATAATCCAGGTCGAAGGCATTCTTCTGCGGCGCAGCCGGATGCTCGCCCAGCATAACCTTTGTTGCCAGCTCGATAAAGTTGATTTTCAGCACCTTGGACACGAACGGGAAACTTCTGGAAGCACGCAGGTTGCACTCGATGACCCGGATGCGGTTCTCCTTAGCCAGGAACTGGATGTTGAACGGACCGCTGATTTCCAAGGCACCGGCAATGAGTCGGGCAATCTTCTTGATCCGGCGGACCGTCTCGACGTACAGTTTCTGCGGCGGGAACTGGATGGTGGCATCGCCCGAATGCACGCCCGCATACTCGATATGCTCGGAAATCGCATACGCGAGGATTTCTCCTTCATCGGCCACGGCATCGAACTCAATTTCCTTGCAGCGCGTCATGAAGCGGCTGATGACCACCGGGTGTTCCTGCGAGACTTCGGCCGCGAGGGACAGGAAGTGGCGCAGTTTTTCCTCATCGTAGCAGACGTTCATCGCCGCGCCGGAGAGCACATACGAAGGCCGCACCAGCACCGGGAAGCCCACCTGGGCAATGAATTTATCCACATCTTCCAGCGTGGTAAGTTCCTTCCACTCAGGCTGATCCACGCCCAGCGAGTCTACGATGCTGGAGAATTTGTGGCGGTCTTCCGCCCGGTCGATATTTTCCGCTTTCGTACCCAGGATGGGGACATTGTGCGTAGACAGGCGCAGGGCCAGGTTGTTCGGAATCTGTCCGCCCACCGAGACCACCACGCCGTGCGGCGATTCCAGTTCGATGATATCCATCACCCGTTCGAAGGTGAGTTCATCGAAGTACAGGCGGTCGCACATATCGTAGTCGGTGGAAACCGTTTCGGGGTTATAGTTGATGAGCACGCCCCGCCATCCTCGCTCGCGCAGGGTATTCAGACAGGTTACGGAGCACCAGTCGAATTCTACCGAACTGCCGATGCGGTAGGCACCGGAACCCAGTACAATAACCGAACGGCCATCTTTCTCATAATCAATATCATTGACCGTGCCATTGTAAGTAAGATACAGGTAATTGGTCTGGGCCGGGAACTCGGCAGCAAGGGTATCAATCTGCTTGACGACCGGCAGGATGCCCAGCTCTTTTCGGCGGGCACGGACCTTGTCCATATTGTCGTACGGATTGCTGCCGTCCTTGCAGATCGCACGCTGGATCTGGAAATCGGAGAAACCCTGTTGCTTGGCCAGACGGAGGAGGTCTTCGTCCAGGTCCTCGATCCGGTCCACCTTGCCCATTTCCTGGTAGGTGGTCACAATCCCGGCCAGTTTATCCAGGAACCACCGGTCAATCTTGGTAAGCTCATGGATGCGGTCTACGGTATAGCCGGCACGCATCGCCTTGGAAATGATAAAGATACGGTCATCGGTCGGTTCCAGGAGCGCCTTGTCCACATCGGGGACCACCAGCTCTTTGTTGCCTACGAAACCATGGGCCCCCTGGCCAATCATCCGCAGGCCCTTCTGGATGGCTTCCTCGAAGGTGCGGCCCACGGCCATCACCTCGCCCACGCTCTTCATACTGGAGCCGATCTTGTGCGATACCCCCTGGAATTTGGACAAATCCCAACGCGGAATCTTGCACACAATGTAGTCCAGGGCCGGTTCAAAGAAGGCCGGCGTGGTCTTGGTCACGGAGTTCTTGAGGTCGAAGAGGCCGTAGCCGAGGCCCAGTTTCGCGGCCACGAAGGCCAGCGGATAACCGGTTGCCTTGGAAGCCAGGGCCGAAGAACGGCTCAGACGGGCATTCACCTCGATCACGCGGTAGTCCATGGCATCGGGATCATAGGCGTATTGCACATTGCACTCACCCACAATACCGATATGGCGCACAATCTGGATGGAGAGTTCCCGCAGGAAGTAATAGTCTTTGTTGCTGAGCGTCTGCGAAGGAGCCACCACGATGCTCTCTCCGGTATGGATACCGAGCGGGTCGAAATTCTCCATGTTGCAGACCGTGATGCAGTTGTCGTATTTGTCACGAACTACTTCATACTCAATTTCTTTCCAGCCTTTCAGCGACTTTTCCACCAGTACCTGGGGAGAGAAGGAGAAGGCTTTCTCGCAGACCTCTTCCAGTTCCTGGTCGTTGTCTACGAAGCCCGAGCCCAGGCCTCCCAGCGCGTATGCGGCCCGCACAATCAGCGGATAACCCAGCTCCTTGGCGGCCCGGCGCGCGGCTTCGATGCTTTCGGCCGGCTGCGACTTGATGGTCTTCACACCAATCTCGTCGAGTTTCTTGATGAAGAGATCCCGGTCTTCGGTATCCATGATGGCCTGCACCGGGGTACCCAGCACCTGCACATTGTATTGCTCCAGCGTTCCCGCCTTGTAGAGTTCCACGCCGCAGTTCAGGGCCGTCTGGCCGCCGAAACTCAGCAGGATGCCCTGCGGACGCTCCCGTTCGATGACCCGCTCCACAAAGAAGGGCGTCACCGGGAGGAAGTAGATCTTGTCGGCCACTCCCTCGCTGGTCTGCACCGTAGCAATGTTCGGATTGATGAGAACCGTCTCTATCCCCTCTTCCTTCAACGCCTTAAGCGCCTGCGAACCGGAATAGTCGAATTCGCCGGCCTGGCCAATCTTCAACGCTCCCGAACCCAGGAGCAGGACTTTTTTGATGGTAGGATTTTTCATATCTTAAAGCTTGGCGATGAAGTCATCGAACAGGAATTGGGTATCGGTCGGGCCGCTGGAGGCCTCGGGATGGAACTGAACCGAGCAGAACGGCTTGGATTTGTGACGGATGCCCTCGTTGGTACCGTCGTTCATATTGACAAACCAGGGCTCCCAATCGCGTCCCAGGGTTTTGTCATCCACCGCATAACCATGGTTCTGCGAAGTGATGAAGCAGCGGTTGGAATTGGCCATGCGCACCGGTTGGTTGTGGCTGCGGTGGCCGTATTTCAGTTTGAAGGTACTGGCACCCGCCGCACGGGCCAGCAACTGATTGCCCATGCAGATGCCGAAGATAGGCTTCTCCTTGGTCATGGCCCGACGCAGGTTTTCTACGGTGATGCCGCAGAAAGCCGGGTTACCGGGGCCGTTGGAAATGAAGAGGCCGTCGTACTCGATGCTGTTGAAATCGAAGTTCCAGGGCACGCGGACCAGTTCCACGCCCCGTTCCACAAAGCAGCGGAGGATGTTGTGCTTCACCCCGCAATCCACCATGACCACCCGTTTGTCGCCGCTGCCGTAGGTAATGGGTTCCTTGCAGCTGACATAGGAAATCTGGTTCTCCAGGTTGGGATCGTCCACCGGGAAGTGCTTGTCCTCCCCTTCCTGGACAATCATTCCCAGCATCGAACCGTTTTCGCGGAGGATCTGGGTGAGCGCGCGGGTATCGATTCCATAAATACCGGGAATCTTCTGCTCCTTGAGCCACTGGTCCAGGCTTTTTACCGCATCCCAGTGACTGTAGCGGAACGAATAGTCGCTGATAATCAGACCGCGCACCCAGATGTTTTCCGATTCGAAGTTCCGGGAGATACCCATCTCGTCCGGTCCTTCAAGCGGAACCCCGTAATTACCAATCAACGGGTAGGTTACGCAGAGGATCTGTCCCGAATACGAAGGGTCGGTGAGGCTTTCGGGATACCCCACCATCGCCGTAGAGAACACCACTTCCCCGTCGCAGGAAGCGTCGTAGCCAAAAGAGAAGCCCTGCATGACGGTGCCGTTCTCCAGACGGAGCGTTGCTTTTTTCCTTTTATCCATACTTCGAAAAAAGAAATAAGACTCATTCACCGGTGGTGAAAGAGCCCTATCTTATATTCTTTGTCATGATCGTTCGTTTTGCGGGTACAAATGTAGTAAATATTTCTTTATCTTTGTAGAACAGTAAGGATTATTTTAGGATATTTTGCCATTTTACTGAATGCTTATGCATAGAATGGATACCGATACCATCGTCGCACCGGCCACTGTGCCGGGCAGCGGCGCCATTTCCATCGTCCGGATCAGTGGCCCGAGAGCCCTGGAGGCCGTATCAGCCGTCGTATCGTTCAGCCGGCCCCTGAATGATGCGCCGGGATACAGCATCCGCTATGGAACCGCCCTGCAGAATGACGGGAGTGTCCTGGACGAGGTGTTGGTGAGCGTTTTCCGGGCCCCGCACTCTTATACGGGAGAAGAAGCGGCTGAAATATCCTGCCACGCATCCCGTTATGTTGTCGAGACCCTGCTCCAGCGCCTATGCGATGCCGGTGCCCGTGCGGCCGAGCCAGGCGAATTTACCCGCCGCGCCTTTGTAAATGGCAAGATGGATCTGGCTCAGGCAGAAGCCGTTGCAGATGTCATCCAATCCGATAATGCCGCCGCCCACCGGGTGGCGATGAACCAGCTTCGCGGCGGCTATTCTTCCCGCCTGAAGGAACTGCGCGACAAACTGCTGGAGGTGACCGCCCTCATGGAACTGGAACTGGATTTCTCCGAGGAAGACGTTGAATTTGCCGACAGGAGCCGTCTGGTATCCCTCGTGGAAGAGACGCTGGCCCATATCCGCACGCTTACAGACAGTTTCCGGCTGGGCAATGCCATCAAAACCGGCATACCGGTTGCCATCGTCGGCGCCACCAATACCGGGAAGAGCACCTTGCTGAACGCCCTGCTGGGCGAAGACCGGGCCATCGTATCGGATATCGCCGGCACCACACGGGACACCGTGGAAGAGACCTTCAATATCAACGGGACCGTTTTCCGCCTGATCGATACGGCCGGGATCCGCGAAACGGAGGAAACGATCGAGCGGATCGGCATCGACCGGAGTTTGCTGAAACTCACGCAGGCCGATATCGTCCTGGGGGTTATCGATGCCACCGCGTCCCTTTCCGAACAGCAGCAGCGCGCGCAGGAAATCGCTTCCCGGATCCGCTTCAACGAGCAGACGCTCCTTCTCCTCCTGAACAAGATGGACCTCGTATCCGATCCTTCCAGGGCGGAGACCATGCTCGTTTTGGACAGGGAGATCCCGACGATTCCCCTGTCGGCCAAGACCGGGCAGGGGCTGGAAACGTTGAAAGACAAGCTCCTGACGGTTTGGGAGGAGCGGCTTAAAGGGGCGGAACAGGCCCTGCTCGTTACGAATATCCGCCATTACAACGCCTTGCACAAAGCCGCCGACGCCCTGGAACTGGTGAAGTCCGGCATTGCTTCCGGCACCCCCACGGACCTCGTTTCGCAAGATCTGCGGGACAGCCTCTATCACCTCGGCTCCATCCTCGGCACCATCACCGACGATGAAATCCTTGGCCGCATCTTCGAGCGGTTTTGTATCGGAAAATAAGAAACGAAAAGAAATGAAAAAGCCTTGAAACAAGGATTCGTTTCATTATAGACATTAATATGTGTTTTCGATTGGGGGTACCCCAGTCATTTTCCCAAAATTGGTTTCAAACCTATTCAATTGGTTTCATTGCGGGGGACAAAATTTCATACTCTAAATTTGTCAGAAATATGACAATTCCATCCATCATGACATCCGCTTAATTAACGATCAAAAAGAGGGAGCCATTTGTCTTCTCAGTGTGCACCATTCACTTTACAGGGTAAGTGACAGGGGATATTATCCGCTTTACAGGGTAAATTTTCTGTTTACGGGGTAAATTCTAAACTGAACTGAGTCTTCCCAAATTCCTCCGCCGCTACGCGAAGAAAGAAGGCGAAATACTTTACTAAATCCAGCTTATTTAGAGACTTTTAGCAGAAAATGATGCAAAGAGTCAGAGTCTCCCTGAACCAAGTCTAGGCGTTGTAAATACGTGCTAAGTAAAACTCGACTATTTTGCGATAATAACCAAGAAAATCCGTATATTTGCTGTTGAAAAATCTCAGGTTTTCCGTCCTCGATCAAACGGAGCAACATAACGTGTTATGTGGACAAAGTACCCGACCCATCAAATGGTGCGGGCGCTTGGACCTGAGATCATCCGTTGCTCCAACCCCGTACCCTCATATCCGTTCTCCGCGCTCTCGCAGGTGTTTTTCCTGTGGGACGAAAGGACGTATAATCCTGATAGAGTCCTTTTCTACCCCGTATTTCCGGGCGTAGTACTCGATGGCATCACGCAATGTCCATCCGGCCGAGGACCGTAAGTCCTTAGAGAAGTCATCGTATACCGTGAAAGCGGTATGGTAGTTCCCATCCAGATCGGTGGCGGGCACCGTTATGACGTTCAATCTTTCCACATTTCAAATTTACAACAATATGGCAACACAAACAAATCAGAAGCAGTTGATTGCTCCCTCCAAAGGGGAGATTATCCTCTACCAGACTGCCGACGGCAGGACCAGTATCGATGTTAAGCTTGAGAATGAGACCGTTTGGCTTAGTTCAGAACAGATGGCCTTGCTTTTCGAGAGAGACAGGACTGTGATTCAACGGCATATAAGGAACATATACAACGAAAGTGAATTGACAAGAGATACCACATGTGCAAAATATGCACATATGGGTAGAGATGGGGACCAAACCTATGTCACAGAGCTATTCAACCTCGACGTAATCATCTCCGTAGGCTACCGCGTCAAATCCCAGCGCGGCACCCAGTTCCGTATCTGGGCGAACTCCGTCCTCAAAGACTATCTCATCAAGGGCTATGCGGTCAAGAACGACCTGGTCCAGCAGAAGTATGATGACCTCAAGGCGCTTGTGGACGTTATGGGTCGCACGATGGGATACCTGGACTCCCCTGCCGATGACCAGATCCGGTCCATATTCGATGTGGTCAAGGACTATACTTATGCCCTGGACACCTTGGATAGTTATGACTACCAGAACCTGCGAATAAGGGCAACGAGCAAAGAATACTTCCATGCTACTTACGACAATGCGATGGAAGTCATCCGAAGCCTCAAGGCTAAATTCGGCGGCAGCGACTTGTTCGCTCACGAGAAAGACCAGTCCTTCCATAGCTCGATCGGACAGATCTACCAGACCTGGGACGGCAAGGACCTATATCCTTCCGTCGAGGAGAAAGCTGCGATGCTGCTCTACCTTGTTGTCAAGAACCACTCGTTCACGGACGGCAACAAGCGGATTGCCGCCACACTGTTCCTCTGGTTCATGGAAAACAATCATATCCTGTATGCGGCAGATGGCCATAAACGTATAGCTGACAATGCTTTGGTAGCCCTCACCCTAATGATTGCAGAAAGCAAGACCGAGGAGATGGATATCATGGTGAAAGTAGTAGTAAATCTGATAAATGGAGACAACAAATGACGAAGAACATCAGCCTTTTCCAGAACAAGTTCTCGGGAGAGAATCTGTTCTTTACATCGGATACTCATTTTTTCCACGAAGGGATTATCAAGTTCTGCAACCGTCCCTTTGAGTCAGTAGAAGAGATGAATGAGACATTGATCAGGAACTGGAATGAAACGGTCCCCGAGGATGGTACCGTCTTCCATTTGGGCGATTTCGCCTTTGGAGGTTGGAGGGAGTGGATGTCGGCCTACAATCGACTGAATGGAAAGATATACCTGATACTAGGGAATCATGATATGAAGAACGCTAAGCAGGGCTTCATGGACAGATTCGAACACGTGTCACAGCAGATGAGCATCAGCGTAGATGGACAGAAAATCATTCTGAATCACAATCCGTTCCTATGTTATGGAGGGGCTTACGATGGTGCATGGCAGTTTTTCGGCCACGTTCACTCCGGGCCCAGGAGCAAGACAGGAAAGGACATCCCCCGGCTAAGCATGCTCTTCCCTACCCAGTACGATGTGGGTGTAGATAACAACGGCTTCAAGCCGGTTTCATTCGATGAGTTGAAGTCAATCATTCAAAACCAACAAGGAATATGAAAAGAAAAATACCCGTCTTTCAGTATGATGATGCCTGGCAGATTCTTGCCAGAGGTGACAGGCTCAATGGCCTTGTAATCGATGCCGGTAGTGAAGAAGTGATGCTGCGTATTGAGGCATCTATGAGCAAGCTCAAGGTCATGGGCGATGATGACCGCCGTTTCTTCTGGATATGGGCGCAGGTGAATAAGCGAGAGCGAGAATGGCTGCAGGTCCTGACGGCACATTACAATGATTTCCATTATCTGATTCTTAGCGATAATAGATCCAAGATGGCTGTACTCCAGAATGCTGAGAGTACAACCAGCAATAAGGAAAAGTATCGGGAAGACATGAAGGAGTATCTTCTGACGCTTGAGGCCCACGTAAATGCCGTCGTGGATTGGATATGCGAAGCACCGGAAGAGTATCATGCCTATGTAGAGAGATATCTTCCCTACGATAAACGAAGTGGTGATATTCCACGGAAAGTACTTTACAGCATTGATCCGGAATGGCATGACGGCAAGGATGATGAGAGGCTTATAAAAGGGTTGGAAGAAGTCAAAGTGGCCGAGCCCTCGGAGTTTGACTCGATAACACTTAGGACATATATCACAGTATGGTCTGCAGCCTATCGCACACTTGCCCTGATTAGATTTGAAGGACGAGAAGATAAGTACGAACGTGAAGTACTTAACGACTCGAAGACTATGAGCGATATCGAGTTGTTCATGAGACATGACAGCAAAGGACAAGAAATTGAGGGGATGGATCTGGATATTCAGGAAGCATATGATAGGTGGCGTAAAGAGAATCGTGCATTTCATTGTATGGATGTATCATATGCACGAATTCATCTGTCACCTTGGAGAGAAAATGATTCAGAACCATACCGTTTCCACCTCAATTTCGGTGTCTACGGCTTTTATGACGAGGTGATTCTTCGACAGGAAGATATGGTCGGATTCCGCCCCCACCCCGACAAGTATATGAACCGCGATGGGGTTACAAACCAGTATTGGCTCCCAAATATTGGCGAAGTGACCAAGGAGGTATACTGGAAGATCATCAAAAGCGCAAAATGGCACAAACAGTATGAACCGTGGCCTTTATGAATAGAGAGATTTTGGCATTCAACTATCGTGAAGCGAGAAGCGTTGTGGTGTGCGGAGACATTCACGGTGCTTTTGAGGAGATGGTGTTCAAACTATGCGTCCAGTACGGGATGACCGACACGCTGCTTATCGTAGCCGGTGACTGCGGTTTTGGATTTGAAAAGCCCGGTTACTATGATCAAGTCTTCACAAAGATCTCGCGGCGGCTGGCCAAGGCGAACAACTGGGTCGTGATGATTCGCGGGAATCATGATGATCCTGCTTATTTCCAGAAGCAGCGGATCCACCACGAGCGATTCCGTTGTATCCCGGATTATAGCATTGTCACAGCTTGCAGCCATACCATCCTATGCATTGGCGGTGCCATCAGCATTGACCGGACCTATCGCCTCGCTGTTGATTCACGACCTCATTCCGCCCAGACGGCTTGTTTCTGGGCGGATGAGATGCCGTATTATGACGAAGAGGCCTTAGCTGAAATAAACGCTAAATACAAGGTCGGTATTGTTGTGACTCACACTTCCCCTTCATTCTGCGAACTGCTCACGAAAGATGGGCTTATGGGCTGGGCTAAGAGGGACGAGACTTTGCTGGAGGATTGTGAGCGAGAAAGGGCAATCCTGGATCGGATCTTTGACTCATTGTTCGAGGCTGGACAGCCTCTCACCCACTGGTTTTACGGTCACTTCCACCAAAGTTGGCACGCTTCCATCTATAGCGTATTATTCTCAATGCTTGACATCATGGAGTTCAAGGAAGTATTAAAGGAGTGACCCTCCCAAGCCGGTCGAAAAATGTGTCGGAAGGCCGCGGTACAAGCCGATTTGCAAAGCACTTTGAATCAACGGGTTGTATTTGCCAGAAAATGCTAAAAATCTGGAAATAAAGCGCTTGTGCCGATTAAAAACATAAAACGCTGATACTATTGTTTATTTTAGATGCAGTCTGATAAAATTTCGATAAACCATTAAAAAAGGTTGATTTCGGTTGTGCAGACGTTCAAGATTGCAGTAGTTTTCGCGAGGTTTCAATGCTATGGCGTGGCAAGTTCCAGCATCGTTCCCGGGTGTTTCGAGCATCGTTCATGAGCCTTTGGTTGTGCAATTGCACAACGCCCCTCTCCCCCATTATGACAATGCCCGGGCAATCATCACAGAACACCCGGGCAAGAGATTACACCGATAAATCCGAATTTACAATTCTCATATACTTCAGATGTAGGTTGCCGTTTCTAAAGCGATATAAAGTTTGTTTAAACTATGGTTGGCATTGTTCAAGCCTTTGGCTTCATATCCATTTGTATCCAAAATGTCACC
>Ga0256407_10000688_pt1 | contig 77050 bp, 69 predicted proteins | sample RumenRJG_04DNA_FD_193489 | JGI IMG/M metagenome (GOLD analysis project Ga0256407, IMG submission 193489) | Bovine rumen microbial communities from Lethbridge, Alberta, Canada - RJG_04 | ecosystem: Host-associated > Mammals > Digestive system > Stomach > Rumen | place: Canada: Alberta... | reverse complement strand
CCTCGTGCTGGAATACTGTGTGACCAGCGTTCTGTCCCATCTCGATGCAGGAGCAGGCAACGCCGCCAGCGTTAGCAGCCTTAGCAGGACCAACTGCGATGCAGTTATCCATGAGATACTTAAGAGCATCGTTTGTTGTAGGCATGTTAGCACCTTCACAGTAGAACTTGCATCCGCCCTCAACGATCTGCTTAGCATGCTCCATGTGAACATCGTTCTGCATAGCGCATGGGATGAACATGTCAACTTTGCATCCTGTATCCTGGAATACGCCCCAAGGCTTCTTGCCAGGGAAGAATGTTGCTTCTGGGAATTTCTCTGCGTAAGGTGCGCAGATGTTCTTTCCGGATCCTCTGAGCTCGAGGAGGTAAGCAACCTTCTCATCTGTGCTGATTCCTTCAGGATCGTAGATATATCCGTCTGGTCCGGAGATTGTTACCAGCTTAGCGCCGAGTCTCTGGAGCTGCCATGCAGTACCCCAGGATACGTTACCGAATCCGGAGATTGCTACGACTTTGTCCTTGATCTCTTCGCCGTTAGCCTTGAGCATTTCCTCAGCATACCATACGATACCGAAGCCTGTAGCTTCTGTTCTTCCGAGGAGTCCGCCGTAAGGGATTCCCTTACCTGTGAGAACGCCTTCATACTTGTCAACGATTCTCTTGTACTGACCGAAGAGATATCCGATCTCTCTTGCGCCAACACCGAGGTCACCAGCAGGAACGTCTGTGTTAGGTCCGATGTGTCTGTAGAGCTCTGTCATGAATGCCTGGCAGAATCTCATAACTTCTGCATCGCTCTTGCCGTTAGGATCGAAGTCCGAACCGCCCTTGCCGCCGCCGATAGGAAGACCTGTCAGGGAGTTCTTGAAGATCTGCTCGAATCCGAGGAACTTGATGATTCCAGGATATACGTTTGGAGCGAATCTCAGACCGCCCTTGTAAGGTCCGATAGCGCTGCTGAACTGATATCTGTAGCCCTTGTTGACCTGAACTTTGCCGTTGTCGTCAACCCAAACTACTCTGAAAGTAACTCCTCTTTCAGGCTCAACGAGTCTCTCAAGAAGTGCGCACTCTTCATACTCAGGGTGCTGCTCAACTACAGGCTGAAGGGAAGAAAGTACTTCTTCTACAGTCTGGTGGAATTCAACCTCACCAGGGTTGTTCTTCTTGCACTGCTCGATGACTCTTTCTACATAATTTGCCATTGGTATCACTCTCCTTAATATAAAACACTTAAAATGTTGGTTTGGACGCAGTGCGCCCTATGGTTAAATTTTAACACCACGGCATAAAATGTCAACAATAAACAGTGGTCTAAAATAAGCAAATCCGGCATGTAAATCCCGGTCCGAAAATCCGGCTCACGCTCACTCTTCGGCCGTCAAAAATGATATAATTCTCATACTATGCGCAAGACTTTGAACAACGAACAAAATAAGGCCGTAAGGCAGATGGAGGGACCGGTCCTGATACTTGCAGGAGCAGGCTCGGGAAAGACCGCTACCATGACTCACCGCATGGCCTACATGATAGAGCACGGTGTAGATCCGCGCAGCATTCTCGCTGTTACGTTCACAAACAAGGCGGCAGCTGAGATGAGAAACCGCGTGGTTGATCTGGCCGGTGAAGTATACGGCATGTGGATCATGACGTTCCATGCCATGTGCCTGAGGATGCTCAGGTATTCGCCTGAGAGGCTCGGATACAAGGCCGGCTTTACCGTATATGACGAGACCGACAAGAAGACTCTGGTAAAGAGGATATGCAAGGAGCTCAATATAGAAGACAAGGTCTCCTCGCCGGCGATGATCATGTCGGTCATCAGCAAGTGCAAGGAGAGGGAGGAAGGCCCTGAGGAATTCCTCGCGGCATCAAAAGGCCTTCTTTACGAAAGAAACATATATGATGTTTACAGACGTTACCAGGAAGAGCTCATGAACTCCAATGCGATGGATTTCGACGATCTTCTGTGGAACGGAGTGAAGCTTCTGGAGCGCAATCCCGACGTACTCGCGTATTATGCCAACCGTTTCAGATACATAATGGTAGACGAGTATCAGGATACCAACTATCTTCAGTACAAGCTCATAAAAATGCTGGCTTCGGTCCACGGCAATCTTTGCGTTGTCGGAGATGACGACCAGTGCATCTATCAGTGGCGAGGAGCGGATATCCGCAATATCCTCGACTTTGAAAATGATTTCAGCAAGGTGTTCACCATCAGGCTCGAGCAGAACTACCGCTCTGACGGCAACATCCTCAGGCTGGCCAACTCTGTCATAAAAAACAACAGGGAGAGAAAGGCCAAGGCGCTCTGGACTGAAAGGCCTGACGGAGAAAAGATCACATATAAAAGGCTCGAAGACGAAAAGCAGGAGGCCTGGTGGATAGGGTCCGAGATAGAGAGGCTCAGGGAGACCGAGGGCTACAGCTACAAGGACTTCGCCATCCTTTACCGTAAAAATGCCCAGTCGAGAAGCTTCGAGGAAAAGTTCAGCTTCAGGGGAATACCTTACAGGGTGCTGGCCGGACTGAGATACTACGACCGCAAGGAGATAAAGGATGTGATGGCCTACCTGAGGCTCATAGAAAATCCCGGTGACAATGTTTCAATGCTCAGGGTGATCAACGAGCCGAAGCGCGGCATCGGCGGAAAGACGCTTGCCGGCATCGAGGAGTACGCAAGAGCGTACAACATTAGCATATATGATGCTCTGTGCGAAAAGGAGCTCATCTCGACATTCGGTCCGAAGCTGAGGGGGTCCGTAGAAGCTTTCACTGACATGATCTCTGATCTAAGGAATGAGCAGGAGAATCTCACTATCACAGACCTCTACGACAACGTGCTGAACCGCTCCGGTTATCTGAAGGCTCTGGAGGATGCCGGCACGGTAGAGGCCGAGAGCAGGATAGAGAATATAATGGAATTCAAATCCGTCATAGCTGAGTTCGAGAAGGGCCTTGAGGACGGAAGCGCCAGAGCCGTGCGCGAAGAGATGAGAGACGACAGGCTCGCGCTCAGAGGCGAGGATATAGACGCAGAGGAGCAGTCAGATCTATCAGCCTTTCTTGAGCAGATCACTCTCATGTCAGACATAGACAACCATGATGAGGATGAAGACGCAGTAGTGATGATGACGCTCCATTCCGCCAAGGGACTTGAGTTTCCTGTCGTGTTCATGCCGGGAATGGAGAACGGGATGTTCCCGGGACTCGGAGCCTTCGATGAGGAGCACGGCATGGAGGAGGAAAGAAGGCTCTGTTATGTCGGCATAACCAGAGCGATGAAGAAACTCTATCTTACGGGCGCTCAGGTGAGGACGGTATACGGCCGTACAGACTTCCAGATGGAGTCGCAGTTCCTCAATGAGATGGACAAGGACTGCATGGACGGAGATACCCTTGTGAACGACAAGGTAAAGACCGGCAGCGGGCTGAGAGGCGAGGGCTCATACCTCGGAGACTACTTCTTCGGAGGACGTGCCTACGGAACAGCGGACGGATATGCCGGTGAGCCGGCTCAGAAGCCGTTCGACAGCCTGTCAGCGGCCAGGAGGCAGACTTCAAACAAGGCAAAGATACATCAGGAATTCGAGAACGGAGATATCGTAAGGCATCCAAAGTTCGGCGAAGGCATGGTGATAGAACAGGACGATAAGACCATGACGGTAATGTTCGATGACTTCGGACAGAAGAAGCTCGGGAAGGGCTATGTTAAGATGGAGAAGGTTGATTAATTTGGGGCCGGGGAGTATAAATACCCCGGCCGGGTAACTCGAGAACGCCGGCACTTAGCGATTGGCAAGCCGAAGGCGCAGACAGAGCTTAGTACCGCTGCGTTCGAATGTTAGCGAGAGCGGGCCCGGTGGGGTATTTATACTCCCCGGCAATAAAAGAAGAAGAAAATGAGTATTGATGATAAGCGAAACAGAATAGACTTCCTTACTGAAAAACTGAACGAAGCTTCACGCGCGTATTATACAGACGGCGTCGAGATGATGACCAACTACGAGTACGACGCGATGTATGATGAGCTTCTGGCGCTTGAGGATGAGACAGGTTACATCAGGGATGACAGCCCGTCGATCAATGTCGGTTATGAGACTGCCGCGGGACTGCCTAAGATAGTACACGAGATCAAAATGCTCTCGCTCAACAAGACCAAAGACAGGGATGAGCTGAGAGACTGGCTCGGCGACAGGAAGGGCCTGCTCTCGTGGAAGCTCGACGGCCTGACTGTAGGCATCACCTATGAGAACGGCAGACTCGTGCAGGGCGTCACAAGGGGCAACGGCACTGAAGGGGAACTTATAACTGCCAATGTGCTGGCATTCCGCAATGTGCCTAAAAGCATCCCTCATAAGGGCCGGGTGATGGTGCGCGGCGAAGCCGTGATAAAGTACTCGGATTTTGAGAGGATAAACGAGGCCATAGAGGATGCCGATGCGAAGTATAAGAATCCGCGCAACCTCTGCAGCGGAAGCGTGCGTCAGCTCGATCCGAAGGTGACGGCAGAGAGGAGCGTCAACTTCTACGCGTTTACTCTCACCCAGTGCGAGGGCGTTGAATTCAGCTGCAGGCATGAAACCATGGACTGGATGAGATCGCAGGGCTTCGAAACAGTCGATCATGTGATAGTTGACAAAGACAATATTATTGACGCTATCGATAAATACGAAGCGGCGATCCCGGATTTCGATATCCCGTCCGACGGACTCGTGCTGAGCCTTGATGACCTTGCCTACGCGGCGACTCTCGGCGAGACTGCAAAGTTCCCGAGGGACTCGATCGCTTTCAAATGGCGCGATCAGCAGGCTGAGACAGTGCTCCGCGAGATAGAGTGGAGCCCGTCACGCACGGGGCTCCTGAACCCGGTAGCCATATTCGATCCTGTGGAGCTCGAGGGCACAACAGTGTCGCGCGCATCGGTGCACAACATAAATATAATGGAAGACCTTGAGCTCGGAATAGGTGATACCATTCAGGTCTACAAGGCCAACATGATAATCCCGCAGCTTGCCGGCAATCTCACCAGGAGCGGCAACATAGAGATACCTGACGTGTGTCCGGTGTGCGGGGGACCGACTCTCATAAAGGATGATGACGGCACCAGGACTCTCAACTGCACAAACCCTGACTGCCTGGCAAAGCATGTAAAAAAGTTCTCTCACTTCGTTTCGAGAGACGCTCTGAATATTGAGGGACTTTCCGAATCGGGCCTTCTGAAGCTGATAGGTATCGGAGCTCTGAAAAGTTTTGCCGATCTCTTCAGGCTTGATGAGCATAAAAGTGATATTATTGGTATGGAAGGTTTCGGCGCAAAGTCGTATGATAACCTTATCGAATCTGCTGCGAGGGCATCGCACACCACTCCGGCGAGACTGCTTTACGGACTCGGAGTGCCGGGCATAGGTGTAGCGACATCGGGTCTCATAGCGCGCTCCTGCCGCAACCGCTGGAGCGAGATCATGGCTCTCGATGAAGAAGCTCTCACTGACATAGACGGAGTCGGCTCCGTGATGGCTCATGATTACGTAAGCTTCTTCTCGGATGAGGATAACAAAGCCGCTGTGGACGAGCTGCTTGGCATGCTGACTCTCGATGAGTCCTATGAAGCAGCCGGCACGACCCTTGAGGGCAAGACCTTCGTTATAACCGGAAGCCTTGAGCATTATACTAACAGAAAAGCGCTTAAGGCCGACATCGAGTCAGAGGGCGGCAAGGTCGCCGGATCAGTATCCGCAAAAACGGATTACCTGATAACGAACGATCCGAATTCGGGCTCTTCAAAAAACAGGACTGCCCGTGAGCTCGGAGTGGCGATCATAACCGAAGAGCAAATCATGGAGATGCTCGGGAAATAGCAGACGAAAAAACTATGCGGAGAAAGGAGGACGGACCAATGGAGAGTGTAAACATGGTTCCTGACATGGATCAGGCATATGAGGAATCCTATTTCAAGATAATCGAACTCCTCGAGACAAAAAAATACTTTCATGCCCGTGACGAACTCCTGAAACATAACGAAGTCGAAATAGCGGAGATGCTGGTGGATATCCGGAGAGAATTCGACCTTAAGACAATGGTCGTTCTCTTTAGGGCGCTTCCGAAAGACATAAGCGTCGATGTGTTCGCCGAGCTGAGCATAGACGACCAGATCGACATCATCAACATCATAACCGATCCCGAGATAAAATACATTCTCGACGAGCTCGACTTCGACGATATGATCGACGTACTTGAAGAACTGCCGTCGAATATCGTTGACAAGATCCTGGACAAGACTCCGAAGAGCGAGCGGCGCCTCATCAATACATTCCTGAAGTATAAGGAAGACAGCGCCGGCGCCCTGATGACGCCGGAGTATATCAACCTCAGGAAGGATGATACCGTAAGGGAGGCGCTCGATCACATCAAGGACGTAGGCCTCGACTCAGAGACGATATATACCTGCTACGTTGTAGACAGCGGGCGCAAGCTGATCGGAGTAGTCTCTCTCAAGTCCCTGGTTATTTCGCCGGATACGATGAAAGTCTCCGACCTCATGCATGACGACCCGGTAGTCGCTCATGTGGATGACGACCAGGAGGAGGTATCCGACCTGTTCACAAGATACGGATATCTGGCCATTCCGGTAGTGGATAATGAATTCAGACTTGTCGGTATCGTTACCGTAGACGACATCCTCGAAGTAATCGAAGAAGAGACCACCGAGGATATCGAGCGTATGGGCGGTGTCATCGACACTTCGGACCGTGAGTATCTCGACCGGTCCGTATGGCAGCACGTAAAGGCGAGGCTGCCGTGGCTGTTTCTGCTCATGTGCTCGTACTTTGTTACCGGCGGCATACTGGCGAGATTCGAAGATGCCATGTCGGCTGTCATAGCTCTGGTCATATACATGCCTATGCTGATGGGTACCGGCGGAAACTCAGGCTCTCAGTCGTCTACGCTGGTCATCCGCGGTATGGCGACAGGCGAGCTCGAGCTCGGCGACTTCGTAAAGGTAATGTGGAAGGAGATCAGAGTCGGAGCCATAGTCGGCATCTGCCTGAGCATCCTGAACTACTTCAGGATAGTCTATCTCGATCACAACGAGCCTATGGTAGCTATCACGGTCTGTGTTTCGATGATACTCATAGTCATCATCGCGAAGCTGATCGGCTCTATGCTGCCTATGGTGGCCAAGCGCATCGGCATCGACCCTGCACTTATGGCTGGCCCTATGATGGCATCCATCACTGATATGATCTCGCTCTGCACATATTTCATTATGGCGGGACTCTTCCTGCATATCTGACTGCAGATATGTATGTGTATAGAACAAAATATGTTCAATTGATAGGAATAAGCTGTTGCCTGTATAATATAGGCAGCAGTTTTTTTAACTGGGGGATGGAATAAATGATAAGGAAAGAAGGACAGATCCCGGTGCTTGACGAGCTTGTAATGCTTGCGAAAGAAACGGGCTTTACGCATGCGGCGCCGCTGGCGATGGATGCTCTGGAATTCAGGGAAGAGGTGCGCAGCATGTGCTCTGCAGACAGCTGCAAAAGCTATGGAAGGAGCTGGAGCTGCCCTCCGGCTGTCGGAAGCATAGAAAGAGCAAAGGAGCGTGCCGGAGCTTATCACCGCGGGGTGATCGTTCAGACGGCGGGGGATCTCGCCGACAGCTTTGATATGGACGGGACAGCGGAGCTGATGGAGAGGCACAAAAGGAGCTTTGATACACTGGTGAGGCAGATAAAGACCTTTTATCCGGATTGTCTCCCTATGGGTGCAGGCACCTGCAGGCTGTGCCGCTCGTGCACATATCCGGACAGGCCGTGCAGACATCCTGACAGGATGGTCGCTTCTATGGAGGCATACGGCCTTCTGGTAAGCGATGTCGCTATAAGGTCGGGGCTGAAATACAATTATGGTAAGAACACGATGTGCTTCACATCGTGTGTGCTTATAGATTGAAAAGGGGGGACTGTATGACAGCAAAAGAGATTTTTTTGGAATTACTGAAGCCTGACGGAAGGCCTGAACGCCAGCTCGTTCAGTATGAGGCTCTTCAGATGGTGCTGGGCGACCCAATCAGCAAATATCTGCACGAGGGGAGGATGCCGGGCGCGACTGTCACGGACCGCTGGGGGACAGTGATAGAATGGCCGGCAGATGCACCGGGCTCGATGCCGCATGTGACCGAAGAAAACAAGGTAATAAAGGACATCACAAGGTGGCGCGACTACGTGCACGCTCCTGATTTTATACCGTACAGCAGCGATCCTGAGGCGTGGGAGAGATGCAGGGCGAGAGCGAGAGAGCGCGCCGGCGATGAGAGGCTCGTTGCAGGATTCATGGGCACGGGTATCTTTGAGCAGTGCCATTTTCTGATGCCGTTCCAGGAGGTGCTGACGAACCTGTACGATCATCCTGATGAGATGCACGAGCTCATCGAGTATATCACTGAATACAGGATCTCTTACGTGAAGCACCTTATAGAGAACCTGAAGCCTGATGTGATCTTTTCGCACGACGACTGGGGCACAAAGGACGCGCTCTTCATGAAGCCTGATATGTGGCGCGAGTTCTACAAGGAGCCGTACCGCAGGTTTTACGGATACATAAGAGAGCAGGGCGTCATAGCGATCCATCACGCGGACTCCTATCTTGCACCGATCGTTGAAGACATGGCGGAGATAGGCATACAGGTGTGGCAGGGAGTGCTGCCTGAGAACGACATACCGGCTCTGCAGCGGAGACTGAACGGCCGCATGGTGCTGATGGGCGGCATAGGCGCAGCGATCGACAGGGCGGACGCGGGCGAAGAGGAAGTCCGTAAGTACGTGCATGACGCTCTGCATGAGTACTGCCCGGGAGGCCACTTCATACCATCCATAACATACGGCCTTGCCGGCACGGTCTATAAGCACGTGGATCCATGGATCGATGATGAGATAAGAAAATACAACGAGGGAGTGCATCTTCCGAGATTCAATGAAGTTTCAGCTGTCAGAAGAAGCCCGGTAATACTCAGCGGAGCATCTCCCGGAGAAAGCCGGGCAAATGCGGCCGCGAAGACGGGATCAGAGTCAGGACCGGCAAAAGGCTATTCGGTATTTGACGATATTTCTGAGGCTCTGCAGGAGGGTTCTGTAAGTGAGACCCTCGATGCCGTCAGGACTGCTCTTGATCAGGGCGAAAGCGCTCAGGCGATTCTCACTGACGGTCTGGTGCGCGGAATGAACGAGCTCGGTGAGGACTTCTCGCTCGGCGAGGTCTTCGTTCCTGAGATGCTGAGAGCAGCAAACTGCATGTCGGCGGCTACTGAAATACTGAAGCCTCTGCTTGCAGGGGGAGCCTCGGGCGGCCCGGCAGGAAAGATCTGCCTTGGTACTGTAAGGGGCGACCTGCACGACATAGGCAAGAACCTCGTTAAGATAATGATGGAAGGCAGCGGGCTTGAGGTCATAGATCTCGGCTGCGACGTGGGAGCTGAGGACTTTGTGCAGGCTGCCGTGGACAGCGGATGCGACATAATCGCGTGCTCGACTCTTCTTACGACAAGTATGGGAGAGATCGCGCGCGTTGTAAAGGAAGCGGAAGAACGCGGCATAAGGGACAAGGTGAAGATACTTATCGGCGGCGCTCCTGTTACGCAGGAATACTGCGAACAGGTCGGCGCTGACATGTACACGCCGGACGCGGCTGCCGCCGCGCGCGCCGCCGTACAGATGCTGTCATCCAGATAAGAGAAAGGGGTAAGATATGGAACTGTACTTTCCGCTCATACTCGACGGGGCCAATGGGACAGAACTTCAGAAGAGGGGTTATGACGGCAGCAAGTGCACCGAGGCATGGGTGCTGGAGCATCCGGAGGTGATGAAAAAGCTGCAGGAAGAATATGTGGAAGCCGGCAGCGATATAGTTTACGCGCCTACTTTCGGGGCCAACCGTGTGAAGCTCGAGGAAAACGGCTATTTCAACATGGTGCCTGAATTCACGCAGAAGCTGGTCACGATCTCAAAGGAAGCCGCGGCAGGCAAGGCCCTTGTCGCCGGCGACATAGCCACAAGCGGCAAGTTTATCGCGCCGCTCGGCGATGTAAGCTTTGCCGATCTTTACGACATGTACCGCGAGCAGGCAGAGGCGATGGAAGAAGCCGGGGTCGACCTTTACGCGATAGAGACCATCATGACTGTGCCTGACGCCAGAGCGGCGCTGCTTGCCGTAAAGGACGTAAGCGACAAGCCTGTCATAGTGTCGTTCACCTGCGATGAGAACGGACGCACACTGACCGGATCTGACGTGAGAGCTGCTCTTGTCATAATGCAGGGCATGGGCATAGATGTATTCGGCCTCAACTGCAGCACGGGCCCGAAAGAGATGCTTGAGCAGGCTAAACGCCTTCGCGGCCTTGCCGAGGTGCCTCTTGCCATAAAGCCTAATGCAGGACTGCCGAAGACAATAAACGGCGAGACGGTCTACGACTGCCCGCCTGACGAGTTCGTCAGCCTGACAAAGGAGTTTACAGAGCTCGGCGCAGGTATTTTCGGAGGCTGCTGCGGCACGGGTCCGGAGCACATAGCAAAGATCGCTCCTCAGCTTGAGGACTTTGAATTCAGAAAGCCTGAGCCTCAGTACAGGGACAAGGTGGTATGCGCTACAGAGAAGGACGTATTCATACTCGAGCCGGGCATCGAAGCCGGAGAAGTCATAGAGTGCGGTCCGGATCTTGAGGAGCAGATAAGAAAAGCAAATAAAAGCGGCTCACAGATCATCACCATAAGGATAAGCTGCGAGCCGGATATAGATGAATTTGAAGCTGCCCAGTACGCGATACGCAAACCTCTCTGCATCGTCTGCGATGACGCGAAGCTTCTTGATGAAGCGCTGATGGTTTATCAGGGCAGGGCGATGTATGCAGGGAGCCTCTCAGATGAAGAGCTTGCTCCGCTGGTACGCAGGTACGGACTTATTATATAACAGACGCTGGATGTCCCCGCTCCTGGTTAAAGCCCGGCGTTGAAATCTCTGCAGGCCTGATAGTATGCTTCAAATTCCCGGATGATAATAAAAACTAATGAAGAAACTGAAAGATAAACAGAATGAGGTGCTTGTTGTAAGCTTTGGCACCACTTCGGCTGAAAGCCGGAAGAAAAACATAGATGCTGTAGAGGATGCCATACTGGCTGCTGCGGGTAATGAATGGAAAGTGCGCAGATGCTTTACCTCGCAGACCGTTATCAACATCGCGGCAAAAAGAGAGGGCGTCAGGATCGACAACATCACGGAAGCTCTTGAGCGTGCTTCCGCTGAGGGAATAAGGAATCTTGCAGTACAGCCGACGCATCTTATGAAGGGCCTGGAGTACGGGAAGCTTGAGCGCATACTGGCTGAATATGCTCCTTCATTTGATAAGACTGTGCTGGGTGATCCGCTCCTTTCATCCGATGAAGATTTCAGCAGAGTCGCGGACGCGCTGATCGATGCTTCTGCTGAATATGAGGACGGCACAACAGCTCTCGTATTTATGGGGCACGGAACTGAAGCCGCCGCTAACGGCATATACGACAGGATGCAGAGCGTGCTTGCCGAAAAAGGAAAAGAGGATCACTTCATCGGTACCGTTGAGGCAGAACCGTCTCTCGAAGATGTGATCAAAGCGGTCAAAGCCGGCGATTATAAAAGAGTTGTGCTGCGTCCGCTGATGCTTGTAGCTGGAAATCATGCGGTAAATGACATGGCTTCAGCGGAAGATCCGGATTCCTGGTACTCGCGGTTTACAGCAGAAGGGTATGAAACTGTGTGTATTATAGAAGGCCTTGGAGAGATCCCTGCTGTGAGAGATGTGTATGCTGAGCATGCTCATAGAGCGATTGCATCTTTAGAGCTTTAGATATTAAGTTTTTCAATAGTGCGCAGACACATTGAAAGGCTTTACGGTGTTACAATGTTTTAGCACTGCAAAACAATTTAAAATATGAAGTGCCGGTGCCCCGTAACCAGTCGGGGAGAATAGGGAAGCAGGTGAAAATCCTGCGCGATCCCGTCACTGTGATAGAGCGTATCGGTCCATTATGTCACTGGGGTGTGTACAGCACCATGGGAAGGCGGACCGACATGATGTGTTCTTCAGCCAGGAGACCTGCCGGAACTTAAGTACAGGAAACAGCATGCAGTTGCCCGCAGTGCAATGGGCGGAGCAGGCGGTTTCCCGATCACGAGGAATTGGTCGTACAGTACACGGAGGAACACTCCCTGTTTCTGACACCTTTTTGCCGTGAGTTGTAAAAAGGCTTTTTTATTAAAGCCGGAATGATTCATAGTGGAAAAGGAGAGAAAAACACATGAAGAAAAAGTTATTGACGCTGTTATTGGGACTTACAATGGTTTGCTCATTCTCGCTTCTGACAGGATGCGGCAGTACTGATGAGGCGGCTCCTGAAGAAGAGGCTGCAGCGGCAGATCCTGCTGCAGAGTGCGCAGCTCTGATCGACGCTATCTACGTTCAGGAGTACACAGATGAGACTTACGCTCAGTGCGAGGCAGCAAAGGCTGCATGGGACGCACTGACAGATGAGCAGAAGGCTCAGGTCGAAGGCGAGGAAGCAAGCCCTGACTACTTCGGAGCAGATACAGGCGATGCATCGAAGGACGATCCGCTGAATCAGGATGATATCGGCGAGAACGAACTCCTCGTTGTAAGCTTTGGAACATCCTTCAACGACAGCCGTGCAGAGGACATCGGCGGCATCGAGAAGGCTCTTCAGGAAGCAAATCCTGACTGGTCCGTAAGAAGAGCATTCACAGCTCAGATCATCATCAACCACGTATACGCCCGTGACGGCGAAAAGATCGACAATGTTGATCAGGCTCTTCAGAGAGCTGTTGACAACGGCGTCAAGAACCTCGTTGTTCAGCCTACACACCTGATGCACGGCGCAGAGTACGATGAGCTCGTCGCTGCTCTCGACAGCTACAAGGACAAGTTCGAGACAGTCAAGCTTGCTGAGCCGCTGCTCGGTACAGTAGGAGAGGACGCAACTGTAGTCAACGCAGACAAGGAAGCAGTCGCCAAGGCTGTAGTTGCTCAGGCAGTATATGAGGCCGGATTCGACTCGCTCGACGCTGCTGAGGCGGACGGAACAGCATTCGTCCTTCTCGGACACGGTACTTCCCACGATGCTGCAGTCACTTACGATCAGATGCAGGAGCAGATGAAGCAGCTCGGATACAAGAACGTATTCATCGGCACAGTAGAAGGAAAGCCTGAAGACACAGCATTCCCTGCAGTAAAGAAGGCTGCTGAGGACGCAGGATACAAGAAGGTCATCCTCAGACCTCTCATGGTAGTTGCAGGCGACCACGCCAACAACGACATGGCAGGCGATGAAGAGGGAAGCTGGTACTACGGATTTGTAAACGGCGGTGAATTCGAAGTCGAAGGCGCTGACGAAGCAGTTGACACAGGCGCAGGATTTGGTGCAGACAACGTAAAGAACCAGATTGCCGGACTCGGAAGGATCGAAGACGTTCAGAAGCTTTACGTTGAGCACACAACTGCCGCAATGGCTCAGTAATAATGCGGGGGACGCGCAGAAACTTTGCGCTTCTCAATGCTGAAACAACAGTACAGTAATAAAAAAAGAAGAACAGGCGGCCGGAGAGATCCGGCCTGCCTGCTTTATCCGCTCAGGTAATCATTAATGAAAAAACACTTAAGATCTTAGCAGGATTCACACTTGCATTCGCCGTGCTGATACTTGCCGGCTGCGGCGCAGACAAGGCCGCCGACCCGGGAATAGCCGACGGCACATATGTCGCGAAGTTCACGACCGACAATTCAATGTTCCATGTAAATGAGGCCAATCAGGACCTTGGCATACTGACTGTAACGGATGGTAAAATGACGATACACGTCAGCCTTCAGTCAAAAAAGATAGTCAATCTCTATCCGGGTCTGGCAGATGATGCGCAGAAAGACGGTGCAGAACTGCTTGAGCCTACGACAGATACCGTTACTTACAGCGACGGCTACACTGATGAAGTCTATGGCTTCGACATCCCTGTGCCGGCGCTTGATGAAGAATTCGACGTGGCGCTGCTTGGCAGCAAGGGCAAATGGTACGATCACAAGGTCGTCGTATCCGATCCTGTGGAAGGTGACGACATCCAGACTGTCATAAACGGAGGAGACAGCTCCTCCGAAAACAGCGATTCTTCAGATTCAGCCTCTGCATCCGCAGATATAACAGATGGCGAGCACACTATTGAGGTCACTCTTGATGGAGGCAGCGGCAAGGCATCAGTAGACAGCCCGACAGTAATACGTAAGAATGGCGACGAATACACTGCAGTCATCACCTGGAGCAGTCCGTACTATGACTACATGATAGTCGACGGACAGAGATACGAGCCTGTAAATACTGAGGGCAACTCGGTGTTTGAGATACCGGCAGCTGATCTTGACACTCCGCTCAGGGTAATCGCAGATACAACAGCTATGAGCGAGCCGCACGAGATAGAGTACACACTCACATTCGACTCATCGACGATAAAGTAGGCCTGGCAGATAATGAAATCACTGAAATTCAAAACATTGATAATATCGCTGATCCTGGCTGTTGCTCTGGCAGGATGCGGTGGCAGTGCGGGCGGCAGCGGGGGAGCCGAAGCGGACGCGGAAGGCTCCGGCATGAGCACCGCATGGGCCGAGCACCACACGGGAGCGATGGATCTGAAGTACGCGGATCAGTTCCATGTTGATTACTACGATGACGGGATCGCTGTCGTCAGTGTAGAAGATGGCCTCCGGTATCTGGTCACTGAAGATGAGGCGGGCTACCCGTCGTGGGTACCGGAAGAAGACGCGGAGAACATGACTGTGATCTGCGCTCCGGCCGAAGCAGTCTACAATGCGGCTTCGTCAGCGATGGATCTCATCGATGCAGCGGGAGCACTTGATTCCGTGAAAATGACAAGCACTCAGGCAGGCGACTGGGGGATCGAAAAGATCAGTAAGCTGGTCGAAGAGGGCACTATACAATATGTCGGCAAATACCGCGCGCCAGACTATGAAGCTCTGCTCGAGGGCGATGTGGATCTGGCCATCGAATCCACCATGATATACCACAGTCCTCAGATTAAAGAGGCGATCGAGGAACTCGGCATTCCGGTGCTGGTGGAGCGTTCGAGCTACGAGTCTGATCCTCTTGGAAGACTCGAATGGATAAAGCTTTACGGCCTTCTCTTCGGCAAAGCGGATGAGGCTTCTGCTTTCTTCGATGAGGCAGCTGCGAAGGTTGAGGGAATTGATACAAGCACTGTGAAGGAAGCTCCTTCGGTGGCGTTCTTCTCGGTAAATTCCAACGGCTCGGTGGTCGTAAGGAAGCCGGGAGACTATGTAACAAAGATGATAGAGACAGCCGGAGGCGCGTACGCGCTCGACGGCATAACTGATGAAGAAGACAATGCGCTTTCAACGATGAACATGCAGATGGAAGTGTTCTATGATAAAGCGGTGGATGCTGATATACTCATCTATAACAGCACCATTGAGGGCGGTCTCGGAAGCATTGATGAGCTGAGGGCGCTTTCCGATAAATTCGATGATTTCGCGGCGGTGAAGAGCGGCAATGTGTGGTGCACCGATGCCAGTACATTCCAGCGCACTACCGGCGCGGCAGACATGATAGTCGAAATGAATGAGATATTCGCAGGCGCTTCTGATGACAGCGGTCTGGAATATTTTCACAAACTTAAATAAACAACAGGGCAAATAATGAAAAGCAGCAGGATCAAAGCGTGCTACGCTTTACTGGGAATCCTTCTCCTGGTACTGATACTACTGAATATACTTACAGGCAGCTCCTCAATGACGGCGGGAGACGCTCTTCGCATCCTTTTTTCGCATGACACGGCATCCAAATTCGGCAAGATCGTCTGGGATATCCGCATGCCGAGGATACTGGCGGCGGCCCTCCTCGGGGGAGCTCTTTCTGTATCCGGATTTCTGCTGCAGACGTTTTTCGCGAACCCGATTGCCGGGCCTTACATACTGGGTATCTCGTCGGGCGCAAAGCTGGTGGTCGCGTGCGTGATGGTCTTTGCCCTGACTCATGGCATGATGGTGCACTCTCTGGTGATGATAATCGCTGCGTTTGCCGGCTCGCTGGTGGTCACAGGGGTGATACTGCTGATATCCGGTAAAGTTAAGAGCATGGCGGTGCTGATCGTATGCGGCGTCATGGTCGGATACATCTGCTCGGCAGTCACGGAATTCCTCATAACCTTCGCTGACGATTCAAATATAGTGAACCTGCACAACTGGTCGATGGGAAGCTTCTCGGCTGTCAGCTGGGACAACATAAGGGCCATCGCGATAGTGGTGCTGATATCCGTGATCGCGTCATTCATGCTTTCAAAACCGATGAATGCCTTTCAGATGGGGGAGCAGTACGCGGTCAGCGTGGGAGTAAACATCCGCTCATTCAGAATTGGGCTTATAACTCTCTCAAGCGTTCTGTCGGCGACAGTAACGGCCTTTGCCGGACCGATCTCGTTTGTGGGCATTGCCGTACCGCACATCATAAGGTCGATAACAGATTCATCTAAGCCGGTGGTGATGATACCTCAGTGTTTCCTGGGCGGATCGGTGTTCTGCCTCTTCTGCGACCTGCTTGCGAGGAGCCTCTTCGCTCCGACTGAGATGAGCATCAGCTCCATGACAGCTGTGTTCGGAGCGCCTGTAGTTATCGCGATGCTTATCGGAAGAAAGAAGAGGTGACGGAATGAGTTCAGTGATCAGAACGGAGCACCTCGACTCGGGTTACGGACATAAAGTCATAGTTGCAGGGGCAGATATAACGGTGATGCCGGGAGAGATAGTGACTCTCATAGGGCCAAACGGCGCCGGCAAATCTACGATACTCAAGACCATCGCGGGGCAGCTGGAGCCGGTCGCGGGAACCATATACATTGGCGAAGCGGAGCGCTCATCGTATACTCTGAATGAGATCGCGAAGAAGCAGGCCGTGATGCTGACGGAGAGAATGCCTGCGGAGAGGATGAGCTGCGAAGAGGTGATATCGCTCGGCAGGTATCCGTATACCGGAAGGCTGGGAATACTCTCTGAAGGGGACAAACAGAAGGTGCGCGACACCATGGAACTGGTGCACGTGACGGAGCTCGCGGACCGCAGCTACGACCACATAAGCGACGGACAGAGGCAGAGAGTTCTGCTCGCCAGGGCCATCTGCCAGGAGCCTGAGATAATGATACTCGATGAGCCTACGTCGTATCTCGACATAAGGCACAAGCTGGAGTTCCTCGATCTTCTGAGGAGCCTGACCAGAGATAAAAAGATAGGTGTCATCATGTCGATGCATGAGCTGGAGCTCGCTCATCTCATAGCGGACAAAGTTATCTGCGTCTCGGCGGACGGCAGGGTAGAAAAAGTCGGAAAGCCTGAAGAGGTATTCACGGATGAACTCATCAGCAGGCTGTACGGTCTGGGGGACGGAAGGCTCAGAGAAGTCTATTCGGGTTTTGTAAAGAGCATAGAGAAGAATGGCTAAGGTAATAATGGTACAGGGCACTATGTCAAACGCCGGCAAGAGTCTTATTGCCGCGGGGCTGTGCCGCATATTCAGACAGGACGGATACAGGGTGGCGCCGTTCAAATCTCAGAACATGGCGCTCAATTCCTTCGCGACGAAGGAGGGCCTTGAAATGAGCAGGGCTCAGGTGGTGCAGGCCGAAGCTGCCGGCATCGAGCCTTTGGTATGCATGAACCCGATACTCCTGAAACCTACGGACGATCAGGGCTCTCAGGTGATCATCAACGGAAAGTCCATAGGCAACATGAAGGCCCGCGATTATTTTAAATTCAAGACCGGGCTTATACCTGTAATAAAGAAGGCTTTCCGCGAACTTGAAGATCAGTTCGACATAATCGTGATCGAAGGAGCCGGGTCTCCGGCGGAGATAAATCTCAGGGAAAACGACATAGTGAACATGGGCCTCGCTGAGATGGTGGATGCGCCCGTGCTTCTGGTGGGAGACATCGACAGAGGAGGCGTTTTCGCGCAGCTTCTCGGCACGCTGATGCTCCTTGAAGAAAACGAAAAGGAAAGAGTCTGCGGACTCATTATAAATAAATTCAGAGGCGACGCTTCGCTCCTCGACAGCGGCATAGAGATGCTTGAGGAGAAGGGCGGAGTGCCCGTAGCCGGCACTGTCCCTTACATGGACATAAAGGTGGAAGACGAGGATTCTCTTTCGGAGAGACTCACTGCAAGCCGCAGGGGACTCGTGGACATAGCAGTCGTAAGGCTGCCTAAGATATCCAACTTCACGGATTTTGATGTCTTTGAGCAGTTCCCGGATGTATCCGTCAGATACGCCGCGGAGCCTGAAGAACTCAGAGACGCCGATATGGTGATACTTCCGGGATCAAAGAGCACCATCGCAGACCTTACGTGGCTCCGCGAAAAGGGATTCGATAAAGAGATATACATGATGCATGAAGAAGGCGTCCCGGTGTTCGGAATCTGCGGCGGTTACCAGATGCTCGGCATGGATATTTCCGATCCTGAAGGCGTAGAGGGCGGCGGCGAAGTCGAAGGACTCGGCCTGCTGCCTGTATCCACCGTACTTGCGGGCAGCAAGAAGACTGAGCAGTTCAGCGGGAACTTCTGCGATACCGCGGGCATTTTTGCGGGACTGAGCGGTCTTGAGACAGAAGGATACGAGATCCATATGGGCAGGACCACAATTACGGGGCGCGGAACGGAAGCCATGGAATTCACTTCCGGAGGAACCGGCGCCGCGGACAAAGACGTGTATGGCTCATATATACACGGAATATTTGACAGCGAAGGGATTGCAGCTGCCGTGGTAAAGGCTCTGGCAGATAAAAAGGGCGTGTCCCTGAACGGAGGCGACGCTTCCGGGCACAGAGCGTTCAAGGAGAAGGAATACGACAGACTGGCGGCTGTATTGAGAGAGCATCTCGATATGGATCTCATATATTCAGTGCTGAGGGAGGCTGCGTTTTGATAAGCATAGATCCGTTCAACAAAGACAGATACGATGAAATAAAAGACAGATGGGACAGAGTCGCCAAGCCGCTGGGCAGCCTCGGCAGATTCGAGGACATTACAGCGCGCATAGGCGCCATCCACGACTCTGACAGGATAGATATAAAGAAGCGCGCAGTCATCATGATGATAGCCGACAACGGTGTAGTGGCTGAGGGCGTGAGCCAGTCCGGACAGGATGTCACCGCCGCTGTTGCCGAATGGATGGGAAGGGGCGAGAGCTCAGTCTGCAAGATGGCCAGGACGGCCAAAGCGGACACCATCCCGGTCGATATAGGCATAAACATGGAAGGCAGCCCAAAGGGCGTGATCAACCGTAAGATCATGAAGGGCACGAGGGATTTTGCTGTTGAGCCCGCCATGAATGAGGACGAATGCATGCAGGCTATAGAGACAGGCATAGACATGGTCTGCGACTGCAGCATCAAGGGATACAAGCTCCTTGCGACCGGTGAGATGGGCATAGGCAATACCACGACAAGCTCGGCCCTTGCGGCGGCGCTTCTGGGGCGTGATGTCAGCGAGGTGACCGGAAGAGGCGCCGGCCTCAGCACTGCGGGCTTAAGGAAGAAAATGCAGGTGATCAGGGATGCGCTTGACAGATACCGCCCTGATGATGATGCCGGGACGGACAGTCCCGAGTACGCGGAGCAGATGCTCGCGTGCCTCGGAGGACTCGATATCGCCGGCCTTGCGGGAGTATTCATTGGAGGTGCTATTTACCACATACCTGTGATAATCGACGGCTTCATAAGCGCGGTCGCTGCGCTTGTGGCCGAAAGGCTCGTTCCGGGCACAAAGGAGTACATGATAGCCTCACACATGGGCAAGGAGCCGGGCATGAAGTACATACTCGACATCCTCGGACTGGAGCCTGTAATAGACGGCCTGCTCGCCCTGGGCGAAGGTACCGGCGCCGTGATGCTGATGCCTCTGCTCGATACCGCTCTGACGCTTTACTCTGACGGTCTCAGCTTTGCTGAAACAACGGTAGAACAGTACGTGGATTATGAAGCTGTGCCTGAGGGCCGCACTACGGTGCTGATAATCGGATACCCGGACAGCGGCAAGTCAGCCATGGCTGAGAAGATGGTCACCGAGATGTCCGATGCCGACCACAGGGTCTACATGGCGACCATGATACCTTACGGCAAAGCGGGCAGGGAAAGAATAGAAAAGCACCGCCGCATGAGAGCGGGCAAGGGCTTCATAACCATCGAAGCTCCGTATGATATCGGCGATGCCCTGCAGACAGCAGGAGAGGAACATAGCTTCAATGCCGGAGACATGACAGTTCTTCTTGAGTGTGCTTCGAATCTCGCCGCGAACGAGCTCTTCGAGAGGCACACCGGTCCTGATGAAATGATAGAAAGGGTATACAGAGACATCAAACAGATCTCAGAAAAGGTGCGCAATCTCATCATCGTGAGCAATCATTTTGAAATAGAAGGCTCGTTCGATGACGAGACGCGCATGTATGCCAAGGCGCTCGATGATCTGAATGAAAAGCTCAGCCAGCTGGCTGACAACACCATAAGACTTTAAAGATATGACAATACTTAGAGTAATAGCAGTCGCGTTCGCGCAATATTCGAGAATACCGATGCCGCGTTTCGAGTGGAAGGATGAGGATATGCGATACAGCATAGCTGCTTTTCCTATGGTCGGAGCGGTGATCGGACTGCTGTTTTACGTGCTCTTCAGAGGAGCCGCTTACCTTGGCCTTCCGGATGCCGCGGCTGCGCTGCTGCTTGCTGCGGTGCCGCTCGTCGTAACGGGGGGATTCCACGCGGACGGATTCATGGATGTCGCTGACGCGCTCAGCTCGTTCAAAACAAGGGAGGAGAAGCTCGCCATACTTAAGGATCCTCACATCGGAGCCTTTGCCGTGATAAGGTTCGCGATATGCGGACTTATCTATATCGCGTCCCTGATCATCGTGCTCGGCTCAGATATTTCTGACGGGCTGATGATGGGGATCGCAGCAGGATTCGCGCTTTCGAGGTGCCTGAGCGCTCTTTCGGTGCTGACCTTTAAGTCAGCAAAAAAAGAGGGCATGCTCTATTACGAGGCTACCTCTGCTGCGGGCGGACGCAGGACCAACCTGATCATCATAACGGTGCTCGGACTTATCTCGGCTTTCGTGATGGCATATTGCGCGTGGCCGGCAAGCGGCATTCTGGCTGCTGCTCCTGTCTGCAGCTTCATCTGGTATAAATATCTCAGCTATAGGGAGCTCGGCGGTATCACAGGCGATACGGCAGGATACTTCGTGGTCGTCTGTGAGGCGGCTGTCGCTGCTGCAGCTGCTGCCGGGGCTGTCATTATTCAGATATAGGAAGGCGGGGCTTTGAGATGAAATGCTATCTTATAAGACACGGCGAGACTGAAGGAAACAAAAAACGGTACTTCAACGGCTGCAGGACGGATGAGTATCTCTCACAGGAGGGGCGTGATGCGCTTAAGGCCATTGACGGCATCCCCGAAGACGCGATGCTGTTTGTAAGTCCGATGAAGAGGGCCCGCGAGACAGCATCCATCATGATGCCGGGCAGAGATCAGACCGTGATAGAAGACCTCAGGGAGATGGACTTCGGGATGTTCGAAGGGAAGAACCACACAATGCTTGACGGAGATCCGGATTATCAGGGCTGGCTCGACAGCGGCGGAGCTTCGAAGATCCCGGGAGGAGAGAGCATATTTGAATTCCGGGAAAGAGCGGGGAGAGGCTTCAGGGAAGCCGTCCGGCAGGCTCGCAGGAACGGGGCCGATACCATATGTGCGGTAGCGCACGGAGGCACCATAATGGCCATCATGAACCTGGTCACAGGAGAGGATTATTTCAAATTCAACGCGCCTAATGGCGCCGGTTATGTTATGGAACTGGAGATTGATGATGCAGGAAATGTCACTGCTTCAACTGCATATGATCGCTTTTGCGGCGGGCTTCGCGCTGGATCTGATGGTTGGAGACCCCCACGGTATACCCCATCCGATAGTCTGGATAGGTAAGCTCATAGCAAGGCTCGACTCAGCTCTGCTTGGGGAGATACCGGCAGAAAAGAGCGATCCGGCGGCAAGGGACAAAGACGCTGAGCACAGGAAGGGAGTGCAGCTGGTACTCATCGTGACAGGAGTCACAGTGCTCGCTTCTGCAGCAGTCATGTTCGCGGCATATCGCCTGTCACCGATCGCCGGAGTGGCAGCAGAAGCGATACTTACCTGCTACCTGCTTGCTCAGACGAGCCTGAGACGCGAAAGCATGAAGGTGTACCGCGAGCTGAAGGAGGGGACTCTGGACAGCGCCAGGAAGGCGGTTTCGATGATAGTTGGCCGTGACACGGAGGTGCTCGATGAGACCGGCGTCACGAAGGCTGCCGTAGAGACAGTAGCCGAGAATTTCTCTGACGGAGTTATCGCCCCAATGCTTTATGCGGCCATCGGAGGGCCTGTGCTGGGACTGACATACAAGGCCATAAATACCATGGACTCGATGGTAGGTTACAGGAACGACAGATATATGTGGTTCGGAACGGCTGCAGCGAAGCTCGACGATCTGGTGAACTACATTCCGTCAAGGCTGAGCGCTCTGCTCCTTATAGCGGCAAGCGATGTGAGCGGAAGCGATTATGACGCGTCACGGGCTTTCCGCATCTGGAAGCGCGACCGGGCGAATCACAAGAGCCCTAACGCCGCACAGACGGAAAGCGCTGCTGCCGGGGCGCTGGGCCTGCAGCTGGCAGGAGACGCGCAGTACTTCGGGAAAACAGTAAAGAAGCCTTTCATCGGCGACAAAACAAGAGAAGTGGAGCCGTACGACATAGTAAGGATGAACCGACTCATGACCTCAGCGTCGTTCATAGGATTCGCTCTCTGCATGGTTGTTATATACACTGCAGCCAGCATATTCATCTGATACCCGAAAAAGGAACCATCATGGATATGAATAACGATAAAAACAAACCAACTGCGCTTCACGGCGGAGACGTTTACAGGAATGAGGTGCGACTGGATTTTTCGGTCAACCTCAATCCTCTGCCAATGCCTGCGGAAGTGACCGAAGCGATGCGGGCCGGCATGGAGGAGATACAACAGTATCCTGATCCTTCGCAGCAGAAGCTCCGTGAGAGCATAGCGTCACTTGAGCAGACGGAGACTGACAGCATCGTATGCGGAAACGGGGCCTCCGAGCTTCTCATGGCTGCGGTGCATGCCGTTATGCCTAAGAAAGCTCTCATAACAGCTCCGTGCTACGCGGGCTATGCCGTGGCGCTCAAAGCTGCTGACGCTGAGGTCACGGAATACTTTCTGAATGAGGACAAAGACTACATTCCTGACGAAGGCATACTTGATCTCATCAATTACGATACGGACATGGTCTTCATTGCGGATCCGAACAATCCAAATGGAAAACTGATCGATTCGGCGCTCAAAAGAGCTATCGCACAAAGATGCGAAGAATGCGGAAGCGTTCTTGTGATCGATGAATGCTTCTATCCGCTTACCGGGGCAGGCATCAGCGGAAGAGGGCTGAACGACAACGCCCTTCATCTGAGGGCATTCACCAAGACCTTCGCGATCCCTGGTATAAGACTCGGCTACGTGATATCGCGTGACAGGGAAATGCTGACTGCCATAAGGAAGCATCTGCCTGAGTGGAATGTATCGAGGATAGCAGAGCGCACTGGAGAGGCAGCCGCTGCGTTGATGGAGAAGACCGGCTACCTTGAAGAATCTGTGCGGATGATAGACCGTGAAAGAGGATACCTTGCCGGTCAGCTTGAGAAACTCGGGATAAGGGTGTACGGAAGCGACACCAACTACATACTCATCAGAAGCGTGTCAGATCTATATGAGAGGCTGCTTGAGAGAGGGGTGCTCATCAGAAGGTGCGCGAATTTCAGCGGACTCGATGAAACTTACTTCAGGATAGCGGTCAGAAAGCACGAGGAAAATGAAGAACTGATAAAAATTATCGGTGAAGTAATATGAGGCCGGGGGAACGGCTATGAAAGCCGGCCCGTCCAAAGGAACCAGTCATGATAAAACACGTAAAACCTCAGGATATAGAGGCTAAAAGCTTTGAAATAATCGCCGCAGAGCTTGCTGAGATGGGCATAGCTCTCGATCCGGAGAAGGACAGGATAATCAGAAGGGCCATACACACTTCGGCTGACTTTGATTACGCCCATACCCTCTGCTTCTCTGACGGCGCAGTAAGCGCAGCCAGAGATCTGATACGCGGAGGAGCGGATATCGTAACTGATACCAATATGGCTCTGACAGGCATCAACAAAAGGCGGCTTGCCGGATACGGCGGAAGCGTCCGCTGCTATATGGCAGACGAGGATGTCGCCGCTGAGGCGAAGGAGCGCGGCGTCACCAGAGCTTCGGTGAGCATGGAGCGCGCCGTGGCTGACGCGATGGCGTCGGGCAGAAAGACGATCTTTGCCATAGGCAACGCTCCGACGGCTCTGATCACACTCAGGGAGATGTACGACGAGGGACGCTTCAAGCCGGACTTTGTCATCGGCGTTCCGGTCGGATTCGTCAATGTGGTTGAGGCCAAGGAGCTCATACTCGAGACAGACATACCTTATATAATAAACCGCGGCCGCAAGGGCGGCAGCAATGTGGCGGCAGCCATAGTCAACGCGCTGCTGTATTCGATGGAATAGAAACAATGGATAAAAAGCTCAGAAGCGGGTTCACAACAGGTAGCTGTGCCGCGGCTGCATCCAAGGCAGCCGCATGGATGCTTCTTGCGGGGACCGAGATATCGAATATGAATATCATCACGCCAAAGGGCAGCGCTTTTGATGCTGAGATCCTTGACATACAAAGAAACGGAGACAGAGTGAAATGCGCTGTCAGAAAGGACGGAGGGGACGACCCTGACGTCACAACGGGATCCCTCATCTATGCCGAGGTAAGCCTCTCGGAGGCTGACGGCATCCGGATCGACGGAGGAGAAGGCGTGGGAAGGGTGACCAGACCCGGACTCGACCAGCCTGTAGGCGCGGCGGCCATCAACTCAGTGCCGCGCGCCATGATCAGGAGCGGGATCGAAGAGGCAGCTGAGATGTACGGCTATGAAGGAGGCTTCAATGTGATCATCTCAGTACCCGGAGGCGAAGAGACAGCCGCGCGCACCTTCAATCCGAGGCTAGGTATAGAGGGCGGCATATCCATCATCGGTACTTCGGGAGTGGTGGAGCCCATGAGCGAGCAGGCCATACTGGATACCATCAGGGTCGAGCTCAGGCAGAAAAAGGCCGAAGGCAATAAAACCGCTTTTGTATCTCCGGGCAATTACGGGCTCGACTTCATGAGAGAAAACTACGGCATGGATCTCGACCGCAGCGTTAAGTGCAGCAATTACATAGGCATGACGGTCGACATGATAAAGGAGCTGGGCTTCGAAGGCATGCTCCTCACCGGACATGCGGGCAAGCTCGTCAAGGTGGCGGGCGGCATCATGAATACTCACTCCCGCGAAGCGGACTGCCGCATGGAGATAATCTCGGCAGCGGCGGCAAGGGAAGGCGCAGATGCAGAGCTCATACTCGGCATACTTGGATGTCTCACTACTGAAGAGGCCTTCGCGAAGCTGAGAGAGGCAGATGGTGACATGGCAGGGCGAGTTGCCTCGAGGCTCATGGAAGGCATACTCGCCAGCCTCAACAGACGCTCAGGCGGCGGACTGAACATAGAATGCATAATGTACACTAAGGAGAACGGACTCATCGCGGCGTCTGAAGGCGCGGAAGCGATGATAGAAGACAACAGGGAGCAGTGGAATGGATAAGAAGCAGGTGTATTTCGTAGGAGCAGGACCGGGAGCGGCAGATCTCATCACCGTCAGGGGCGCGAAGCTTATTGCGGACGCGGATGTTGTCATCTACGCAGGCTCACTTGTCAATCCGGAGCTTCTCGGCTATGCCCGTGAAGGCGCCGAAATACATAACAGTGCCTACATGACGCTGGGCGAGGTGCTCGATGTGATGAAGTCGGCTGCCGCGGAAGGCAAAACCGTGGTGAGGCTGCACACAGGAGACCCGAGCCTGTATGGCGCGGTACGCGAGCAGATGGATGCTCTTGATGAGCTGGGTATAACATATGAGTCCTGTCCTGGCGTGTCGGCCGCCTTCGGAGCAGCTGCCGCGATGGATCTTGAGTATACGCTTCCGGGACTTTCGCAGTCTCTGGTGATAACGCGCATGGCAGGCCGCACGGCTGTGCCTGAGAAGGAGAGCATAGAGAGCTGGGCTGCACATGGATCCACCATGGCGATATATCTGAGCACGGGCATGCTCGAAGAACTCAGCAGAAGGCTCATCGCCGGAGGCTACAGCGAGGATACGCCGGCAGCTATCATATACAAAGCCACATGGCCTGATGAGAAATTCTGGTTCTGCACGGTATCTGAGCTGGCCCGGACGGCCGCTGAAAACGGAATCACCAAAACAGCGCTCATACTTGTGGGCGATGCGATCGGAAGATCGGGCTATGAAAAGTCAAAGCTCTATGATGAGACCTTCTCTACGGAGTTCCGCAAGGCGAAAGACGAGTAATGAGAATAAAGATCACATACTTTACAGATAAAGGAGAAACGTTAAGTGAAAGGCTGGCAAAAGGACTTTCCGGCCATGATGTTTTCATAGTGCCGAAGGGGACCCCGCTTGCGTCGGTATGCTCTGAAGCCTTTGAAAACAGCGAGGCTCTCGTGTTTATAGGCGCGGCTGGCATTGCGGTCAGGGCAATAGCCCCCCTTGTGCGCGACAAGCTGAAGGATCCGCCGGTCATAGTGGCTGATGAGAGCGGAAGCTTCGTGATACCGCTGCTTTCCGGTCACGTGGGAGGAGCCAACAGTCTCGCGGCCGAGGTCGCTGACGCCATAGGAGCCCAGCCTGTGATCACTACCGCGACGGATGTGAGCGGAGCGTTTTCCGTTGATGTTTTCGCGAAGGAGAACGGGCTCAGGATCGCAAACAGGGATGGCATAGCAAAAGTATCATCGTCTGCGCTCGGGGGAAAGCCGGTGACCATCTGCATAAAGGACTATCCGCCTGAAGAGCATGTCGATGTTCTGGTCGCGGATACTGAGTCTGCAAGGGCACTTAAGGACAGCGCGTCTATAGTACTTTGCCCGAAGAGATACGCGGTGGGTATGGGCTGCCGCAGGGGCAAACCGTACGAGGAACTCAGGGCGTTCGCAGAAGAGATACTGAGTGAAAACGGGATAGATATCAGCGACGCTGGATGCATCGCTTCCATAGACATAAAAAAGGACGAAGAAGGACTGAGGCGCCTGTCACAGGCATGGCGCATGCCTCTCATCACCTTCGACGCAGACATTCTGGCAAGGGCGGAGGGCAGCTTCAGCCATTCGGATACTGTGCTCGAAAAGGTTGGAGTAGACAACGTGTGCGAGCGGGCGGCCGTGCTTGCGGCAGGCAGAGGCTCGCAGCTGAAGGTAAAAAAGACTGCCCGTGACGGCATGACCATCGCGGTAGCGGAGATCAAAGAGTAAAGGCAGACAGAATGGAAATGGATAATAAAAACAGCGGACACATTGCGGTAGTAGGCATAGGCCCGGGAATGGAATCGATGATGACTCAGCAGGCCCTGCAGGCTCTCGACGAAGCGGACGTGATAGTCGGGTACACGGTATATCTGGATCTGCTTGGAGACAGATTCGAGGGCAAGGAGTTTCTCTCGACTCCGATGAAGCAGGAGGCTGAGCGCTGCAGAATGGCTTTCGCCGAGGCTGCTAAGGGAAAAAGCGTGGCCATGGTATGCAGCGGAGACGCCGGCATATACGGCATGGCGTCGCTCATGTTTGAGATAAAGGAGGAGCTCGGCGCGGACGCGGCCATAGAAATCATACCAGGCATCACCGCGGCTTCGAGCGGAGCCGCAGTCCTCGGAGCGCCACTCAACCACGACTTCTGCGTCATCAGCCTGTCAGACCTTCTCACTCCGTGGGAACTCATAGAGAAGAGGCTGAGGGCGGCCGCTGAAGGAGACTTCGCTGTCGCGATCTACAACCCTTCAAGCAAAAAAAGGCATGATTATCTGCAGAAGGCCTGCGATATACTTCTCGAGACGGCTGAGCCTGAGAGAGCCTGCGGATATGTTCGCAGTATCGGCCGGGACGGAGAGGAGTATCACACCTGCAGCCTGGCAGAATTAAGGAACACCTCGGTAGACATGTTCACTACCGTGTTTATAGGAAATTCGCAGAGCCGCATTATAGACGGCAGGCTCGTAACACCGAGAGGATACCATTTATGAAAAAACCTCTTATATTCTCAGGCACAACTGAAGGAAGAGAGCTTTCAGAAAAGCTCAGTGCGGCAGGCATCAGGCACATCGTGTGCGTAGCGACCGAATACGGAGAGCTCGTCATGGAGCCTGATGAACTGGCTGACGTGCGGACAGGACGCATGACCGCACTCGAAATGTACGACATGATAAAGGCTGAGGCAGGGAAGGTATTCGATGCCACGCATCCTTATGCTGCCGATGTTTCACATAACATCCATATTGCCTGTCTGGCGGCAGACAAGGAATACGTAAGGATACTGAGAGACACCGACAGTGAACTTTTCCCTGCAGACGCTGAGATACACGAGTTTGAGAACGCTTTTGCGTGCGCGGCGGCGCTTGCGGAGACCGGGGGGAACATACTCCTCACGACAGGCAGCAAGGAGCTTGGCATATACGCTGCGGATGAAGCTGTACGGAGCAGACTCTATGTGAGGGTGCTGCCTTCGCAGGAGAGCATCGCGCTGTGCGAACAGGCCGGCCTGAGCGGCAGGCATATAATCGCGATGCAGGGACCGTTCAGCACTGAGACTGATCTGGCCCTCATAAAACAGTTCGGAATAAAGACGCTGGTAACGAAATCAAGCGGATCGGCAGGAGGCGCGCCGGATAAAATAAGGGCTGCGGCGAAAGCCGGCATCCCTGTATATATGATCGGACGTCCGACAGAAGAGACGGGGCTGTCCGTAAACGAGGCTCTCGCGAAGCACTTCGGCATCAGGAGCCGCATTGAGATCGACCTTGTGGGTATCGGCCCGGGAGGCAGAGGACTTCTGACAGCCGACGCAGCTGAGGCTATAGAAAAGGCAGACATCCTTTTCGGCGCTAAGCGCATGATAAGCAGTCATGAAGGTCGCAGGGCATATCCTTACTACAGGGCAGAAGACATAATTCCTGTGCTTGAGAAGGAGCTGCCTGCAAGAGCCGCGGTGCTTTTCTCGGGTGACACCGGATTTTACAGCGGAGCCGCTAAGCTGCTGCCGGCGCTCAGGGAATGGGCGCGCGGGTCGGAAGCAGACTGCGGGATACGTCAGCACCCGGGGATCTCCTCGTTTTCGTACCTTGCGGCGAAGGCCGGCGTGAGTTATCAGGACGCTAAGCTGGTAAGCATACACGGCTGCTCCGGCGACAGGGCGGCAGAAGCTGAGCTTCTAGGCTCGGTCAGATGCAATGAGAAGACCTTCGTTCTGCTCTCCGGCGCGGATGATGTAAAGCTGCTCGGCAGGCTCCTTGAGGAGAACGGGCTGTCAGGCGCATGCATAATACTCGGCTATCAGCTTTCATATCCTGAGGAGGTAGTCGGAACGATACGCCCTGAGGACTGCGCCATGATAGACATGCCGGGGCTGTATACGGCAATAGTCGTGAACGATGAGCCGGCGGAGCAGAAAATTCTTCCTCTGATAGGCGATGACGAGATGATCAGAGGCGATGTGCCGATGACGAAAGAGAATATAAGGCACCTCAGCATGATGAAGCTCGGCCTTACGGCGGGAGCAACAGTATACGACATAGGCAGCGGAACAGGATCTGTCGCCTGTGAGATCGCGTCACTCGGAAATGGCATCAGGGTTTACGCGATCGAAAAGAAAGAAGAGGCCTGCGGACTCATAAAGCAGAATGCCGCAAAATTCGGCCTCAAAAACATAGAGGTGATATACGGAACGGCTCCCGAGGCGCTGGAGGGACTTGAGCCCCCTACCCATGCCTTCATAGGAGGCAGCTCGGGAAATCTGAAGGAGATAATGACTGCTCTCAGCGGATCAGGCAGCAGCGTCAGAGTCGTGATCAACGCCGTGAGCCTTGAGACTGTCGCGGAGATACAGAGCGTGATCAGGGAATTCCCGGTAAGTGGGCTGAGCCTTGAGCAGATATCTGTCAGCCGTGCCAGGGAGCTCGGAAACCATCATCTGATGATGGCCGAAAACCCTGTGATGATAGCCGCGTTCACACTCGGAGGCAAGTCATGAAGCTTCCGCGCGTGATGATAGCCGCGCCTAAGAGCGGCAGCGGCAAGACTCTCATAACATGCGGACTGCTCGAAGCGCTGAAACGAAGGGGCACCGATGTAAGGGCGTACAAGTGCGGTCCTGATTATATCGATCCGATGTTCCACCGCAGTGTGCTGGGCATAGCGGGGGGTAATCTGGATACTTTCTTTTCAACAGAAGAAGATATAAGACAGACTCTTGCCTGCTGCAGATCGGAAGCGGCAGTCATGGAAGGCGTGATGGGCATATATGACGGAATAGGCGGGATGCGCGGCATAGGCTCATGCTACAGCGTCGCGGCCGCCGCTGATTCACCGGTCATACTTGTTATTGATGTAAAGGGCATGGGGCAGACCATGCTGTCAGTCATAAAGGGGATACTCCTCGATGACGACCGCTCACTCATAAAGGGCGTTGTGCTGAACAGGATATTCGAGGGCTACCTGAGGCAGATGGAGCCGCTCCTGAACGACATGCTCGAAGAGATATCCGCTGAACGCGGGAGCGCAGTAAAGCTGCTGGGGGGCATCCCGGCGAGCAGGAATATAAATCTTGAGAGCAGGCATCTCGGGCTGCTGATGCCTGAGGATATCGCGGACCTGAAGGAACAGCTGGCTCATGCCGCAGATCTTCTGGAAGAGCACATAGATATGGACGCGCTTTTTGGGATAATGCGGAGCGCACCGGATCTGGAGGATGACAAATCCTGCGGTACGGCTGCGGAGAATGATAATGACGGTCCGTGCCTGGCTGTGGCACGTGATGAGGCGTTCTGCTTCTATTACGAAGAGAACCTAAGGGCTCTCAGAAGCGAAGGCATACGCATAAAGGAATTCTCACCCCTTCATGACAGCAGCATACCTGACGATGCCGACGGCCTGCTTCTGGGAGGCGGCTATCCGGAGCTGCACGCGGGGGCTCTGAGTGCCAATACTGAAATGCTCAGCTCCATAAGGGAGGCGATCGGATCGGGCATGCCGAGCCTCGCCGAGTGCGGGGGCTTCATGTACCTGCTCGATGAGCTCGAAGACCGTGACGGAAACGTCTTCGGCATGGCAGGAGTAATAAAAGGACGCACGGCGTGGACCGGGAGGCTGTCGAGATTCGGCTATGCGGAGGTGAGCGGAATCGGAAAAGACGACCTGCTCAGCGGACTGAACGTAAAAGCCCATGAATTCCATTATTACGACAGTGACAACAACGGATCGGACGCAGTCGCCCAAAAGCCGGGCAGCGGAAGAAAGTGGGAATGCATACACGCCGGCCGCGGCCACGTATGGGGATATCCGCATCTCTGGTATCCTTCGTGCCCGAGTCTGACAGAAAGATTCAAAGCGGCGATGGAAGATTACAGAAAGAAGAGGAAAGATGGATAACTCAAGCAGATTTTTCGCGAACAGGGAATGCGAATACTATCCATGCCACGAGGGTATCGAAGAGATCAACTGCCTCTTTTGCTATTGCCCGCTTTATCATCTTGAGGACTGCCCGGGAGCACCTGTATTCAGGGAGAAGAACGGCAGGCGAATCAAGATCTGCACGGGCTGCACCTTTCCGCACCGCGCGGAAAACTATGAAGAAGTTATAAAGAGATTAAGGGCAGGAAACGGGAAATAAAACTCGGGAGGTATTATATATGTCTTCATTCTGGGTGGGAGTGATCGGGCGCGAGTCGCTGATCGCTGCTGATGACACATGGGGGCTTCTGGCAATCATGGCCATCGGCGTATTTCTCGCTATCCGTCTTGAGCAAAAGTACGCATGGGCATCGAAGGTGTCGGGCTGCATCATCGCTCTGATAACGGCGATGGTACTGGCCAATCTCGGGATCATTCCGACATCATGCCCGCTCTATGATGATGTCGTCTGGGGATATATAGTTCCTCTCGGCATACCCATGCTGCTTCTGGGATGCGATCTTAAAAAGATATGGGCAGAGACAGGCCGCATGCTGGTGATATTCCTGGCAGGCTCAGCAGGCACTGTGCTGGGCGCGTATATCGCGTATTTTGTGCTCAGGGCGCCGTATGGAAATGACGGTGATCTGGCCAGGGCAGTCACCATGATGACCGGCACTTACACAGGAGGCAGCGTAAATCTGGCAGCCATGGCGTCGCAGTACGCCGCGGGGCAGGATGTGACAGCTGCGGCCATCGTGGCGGACAATCTTACGATGGCACTGTACTTTTTCGCTCTCATATTCTTTGCCGGCAGCAGCTGGTTCCGCAAAAGATTCAGCCATCCGCTGATCGATAAGAACGAGTCCGCGGCGGCCGGAGCCGGTGAGCAGAAAACGCTCGCGGCAGCATTCTGGAGCCGCAAAGACATATCGCTCAGGGACATAGCGATGAATATCGCATATGCCGCTTCTGTGGTGTGGGTATCCAGGCTGATCGCGGGAGTCTTCGCGGATCTTGAGGCAAGCGGGCTGCTGATGAATTTTGTTGTGAAGTTCTTCGGCTCACAGTACGTATGGATCACAACGATATCCGTGGCAGTCGCTACCCTTATGTCAGAAACGGTAAAGGAGATACACGGATCGCAGGAGATCGGCACATACTGCATCTACATGTTCCTGTTCGTGATAGGAGTGCCGGCCAACATCTATACGGTCATCACAAAAAGTCCTCTCATGCTCGTGCTCACCGTGATCATGGTGCTCATGAACATGCTGTTCTGCTTCGGCGCGGCAAAGCTGCTGAAGTTCAATCTTGAGGACGCGATAATAGCATCGAATGCGAACATAGGAGGCCCTACGACAGCCGCAGGCATGGCCATTGCGCAGGGGTGGGTCGACCTCGTGGGCCCGGCGATGCTGATCGGAACATTCGGCTATGTTATAGGAAATTATCTGGGCACGGTAGTAGCGGTATCGCTGGGGCTGTGACAGAAAACATATATTCAATTCAGAGAGGTAAAAAATGCAAATGACAGAAAGACCGCGCAGACTCCGCTCCACGCCTGCGCTGCGCAAAATGGTAAGAGAAACAAGAGTCGATGCTTCGTCACTCATATACCCTATGTTTGTGACAGACGGCAGCGGAAGGACAGAAGAGATAAAGGCACTTCCGGGTCAGTACAGATATACTGTCGACATGACCGACAGAAAGATAGAAGACCTGCTCAAAGCAGGAGTCAGCAGCATCATGCTCTTCGGCATACCTGATCACAAGGACGAGCTCGGTACGCAGGCCTACGCTGATGACGGAGTCATACAGAGAGCGGTTTCCCATATTAAGGAGCGCTATCCTGAAATGTACGTCATCACCGATGTCTGCATGTGCGAGTATACATCGCACGGCCACTGCGGTATGCTGCATGAGTGCTGCGGCCATTATGATGTGGATAATGACAGCACGCTCGAGCTGCTGCAGAAGGTAGCGGTCTCGCAGGTGAGGGCAGGCTCCGACATGGTAGCTCCTTCGGACATGATGGACGGCAGGGTAAGAGCCATCAGAGAAGCACTCGATGCAGAGGGATTCTCAGGCACGCCTATCATGTCATATGCGGTCAAATACGCGTCGTCGTTCTACGGACCTTTCCGCGAGGCGGCGGGCTCGGCTCCGGCATTCGGCGACAGAAAGAGCTATCAGATGGATTACCACAACAGGATAGAGGGCGTAAAGGAGGCTCTGCTCGATGTCTCTGAAGGAGCAGACATCGTGATGGTGAAGCCTGCCATGTCGTATCTCGACATGGTGCGCGAGGTTAGAAACGCGGTGGATGTTCCGGTGGCGGTATACAGCGTCAGCGGAGAGTATGCCATGGTGAAGGCCGCGGCAGCAAACGGCTGGATCGATGAGGCCTCTATCGTATGTGAGATGGCAGTAGGAGCTTTCCGCGCGGGTGCGCAGATATATGAGACGTATTACGCTCAGGAACTCGCCGGATACATAAAGGAAGGCAGGATAGGATAGTCTGTAAAGATGGCAAACGTTAATGAGACAAAAAGCGTAATAAGGGTAGGAAGCAGGGCAAGCAGGCTCGCGGTGATACAGTCTGAGATAATCATGAGGCAGATAGAGGAAGTCTGCCCGGGCGTAAAGACCGAGCTGATCACCATGAAGACCACCGGGGACAGGATACTCGACCGGACTCTCGACCAGATCGGCGGAAAGGGACTTTTCGTGAAGGAGCTCGATGAGGCGCTGAGAGCCGGGGAGGTGGATCTTACAGTCCACAGCCTCAAGGATCTGCCGGGGGTGATACCAGAAGATCTGCCTCTCTCTGCCTTTTCGCACAGGGAGGATCCACGGGATGCGCTGGTTCTCCCCGCCGGTCAGACTGAGATAGACATGTCACTTCCCGTGGGGACTTCAAGTCTGAGGCGCTCTCTTCAGATAAAGGAGCTTATACCGGGCATAACAACCGCGCCTGTAAGGGGAAATGTGGAGACAAGGCTTCGCAAGCTCGATGAAGGTCAGTACTCTGCCCTTATAATGGCGGCTGCCGGTCTTAAAAGACTCGGGCTCGAAGACCGCATAAGCAGGTATTTCAGTCCTGAAGAGATGATTCCGGCTGCCTGTCAGGGTGTGCTGGGCATACAGACAAGAGCGGGCGAGTTCGCTGATGTGACCGGGAGCATAAATGACGCTGATGCAGGAAGATGCGCGCTCGCCGAGAGGGCGTATGTAAGAGCAATAGGCGCGGACTGCGGATCGCCTGATACGGCCTTCGCGCAGATAAGCGGTGATCAGATCGATATAATGGCTCTCAGGTATGATGCTGAGAAGCAGATGATTATCAGAGACAGCATAAGCGGCCCTGCGGCAGACGCTGAGGCGCTCGGCAGGGAGCTTGCGTACAGGGTGATAAAGAAATGAGCAGCAACGGAGGCAATAGTAAAAAAGGCAAGGTGTGGCTTGTAGGAGCAGGACCCGGAGACGTTTCGCTTATGACCCTCAAAGGGAGGGATGTGCTGGCGGAAGCGGATGTAGTCGTGTATGACGCGCTTGTAAGAGGCGGCATGATGTCTCTGATGCCGGAGGGCGCCGAGCTCATATATGCCGGCAAGCGCGCCGGAAACCATACCATGAGGCAGGAGGAAATAAACTCCCTGCTTCTCGAAAAGGCCCTTGAGGGCAAGAGAGTCGTCCGTCTGAAAGGCGGAGATCCGTTCCTTTTCGGACGTGGCGGCGAAGAGCTTGAGCTCCTCGTTCAGAACGACATAGATTTTGAGATAGTGCCGGGCGTTACCAGCGCCTTCGCTGCGCCGGCATTCGCGGGCATCCCTGTGACCCACAGGGATTGCTGCAGGGGAGTTTCGGTCATAACCGGACACAGGAGGAGCAACGGAGCTCTCGATCTTGATTTCCGTGCCCTCGCCGGCACGGGAAACACGCTGGTGTTCCTCATGGGAATGTCGACGATAGACATAATAACAGGAGGCCTCCTGGATGCAGGAATGGCGGGCGACACTCCCGCGGCGATCATAGAGAAGGGGACCACCTCGTCACAGAGAGTGCTGACGAGCGATCTGGCTCACCTGAAGGAGACCGCTGAGGCCGAAAACGCGGAAGCTCCGGCGGTGATAGTCATCGGCGCTGTATCAGCTATGGCGGAGCGCTTCGGATGGCGCAGCAGCCTTCCGCTGAACGGCATCAGGGCCGTAGTCACCAGGCCTAAAGAGCTTTCCTCTGGACTTGCCGCAATGCTGCGCAAAAGGGGAGCTGAGGTGACGGAAGTGCCTGTCATCGGGATAAGTCCTGTCGAAGACAAGGGAAAGCTTAATGACGCGATAGTGAGGCTGAAGGAAGGCGGATACGACTGGACAGTGCTCACAAGTCCGAGCGGCGTAAGGGTGTTCTTCGATGAGCTGATGAAGACTGCAGATGCGAGGGCTCTTGCCGGATGCAGAATAGCGGCGATAGGCAGGGGCACTGAGGCCGAACTCGTGAAAAGAGGGCTGCACGCCGACATGGTGCCGTCAAGATACGACGGGCGCACGCTCGGTTCAGAGCTGTGCAGAATGCTTGAGCCGGGAGACCGCGTGCTCATACCAAGGGCTGCAATCGGAAACAAAGCCCTCACAGAAGAGCTCGCTAAGGCTGAGGATGTCACCATCGACGACATAGCCACCTATGATACCGTATACTGTGCGCCGTCGTGGTTCGACGCGGCCGGAGAGCTCTCCGATCCGAAGACCTTCGCGCTGTTCACCAGCGCGTCGGGCGTGAGAGGCTTTGTAAGCGCGTACCCTGAGATGGATCATTCGCTGGTGAAGGCCGTATGCATAGGAGAAATGACAGCTGCCGAGGCCGCAAAGTACGGCATGAGGATATGGGTATCCGAAGAGGCCACGCTTGCATCGCTGGCTGACTGTCTGGAGCGGGCAAAGGATGAAGTCAGGGAAAATGAGAAGTGAAAGGGCATAAAAAGAGATATGCACATGGAAGATAAAAAACATAAGGGCACAGCATATGGCGTAGGAGTAGGCCCTGGAGATCCGGAACTTATGACACTCAAGGCGTGCAGGCTGATCCGTGAGAACGATGTGATCGCCGTGCCGGGCAAGGTGCCTCAGGATGCCGTCGCGTACAAGATAGCGGTACAGGCGGTTCCGGAGCTTGCCGAAAAAGAGCTGGTGCCTGTATACATGCCTATGGTGAAGGACAGCGATCTCATAATAAAGAGCCACGCCGAGGCGGCTGCGCTGATAGAGAGCTATCTCGATTCGGGCCGCAATGTCGTTTACCTTACACTCGGTGACTCCACGATTTATTGCACTTTCAGCTACATACAGCATATACTTGAGGCAGACGGGTACGAAGTGGAGCTTGTGAGCGGAATACCGTCGTTCTGCGCGGCAGCGGCGAGGCTTGGAGTGTCCCTCACGGAGTGGAACGAGTCCCTCCACGTGATGCCTGCTCTTCACAACACTCATGAGGGAGCCCTGGAATGGCCGGGGAATTATGTGCTCATGAAATCCGCGAGCAAAATACCTGAAGTAAAGAAGATGCTCTCCGCGTCAGGCTATGATGTGATCGCTGCTGAAAACTGCAGCATGGAGAACGAAAAACTCTACAGATCGGTAGATGAGATACCTGACGACGCGGGCTACTTCACTCTGATAATCGCGAAAGAACAGAAAGAAAAAAGCATTTAATGATAGAACTGCGCGGGCTGACAAAGAAATTCGGTGATTTTACAGCGGTCGATGAACTCTCCTTTGAGATAAAAACAGGAGAGTTCTTTGGATTGCTCGGGCCGAACGGTGCCGGCAAGACCACCACGATCAGCATGCTGTCTACCGTTCTGCTCCCGACGTCGGGTGAGATATACATTGACGGGCACAGGCTTACACGTGCCGCTTCAGAGCAGAAGCGCAAGCTTGCAGTAATAACGCAGGAGTATTCGATGCGCCAGGACATGACAATGGATGAGGTCATGGAGTATCAGGGGCGCCTTTACTATATGCCGCGCAGGCAGATAAAAGAGCGCTCAGCGGAGCTGCTCGAGTTCGCGGGACTGTCGGACTATCACCGGCGAACGGTCAGACATCTGTCGGGCGGCATGAAGCGCAAGCTGATGATATGCCGCGCGCTTCTTATAGAGCCGGAGATACTGCTCCTTGACGAGCCGACGGCGGGCATGGACGCGCTGTCGAGGCGCCAGATGTGGAACCTGTTGAAGCAGGTCAATAACCGCGACATGACTATCCTGCTCACGACTCACTATATCGAAGAAGCGGAAGCCCTGTGTGAAAGGGTAGCCATGATAAACCGCGGCAGGCTGCAGAAGCTCGACTCTCCCAAGGCTCTCATCACTGAGCTGGGAGGATTCACGGTGGATGAGACCGGTGAGGGAGATCTTAAGAGCTCTCACTTTGCAACAAGGGATGAAGCGATACGTTATCTCGAAAAGACGGGAGCCGGTTCGATATTAAGACAGACGACACTTGAAGATGTATTCATAGACGTGGCAGGACGCAAGCTGCAGTAACAGACAGGACGACATGGGCATAATCACGGTACTCTGGGAAAAATGGGTCGAGTTCAGACGCGACTTCTATAAGATCACCGTTGCGGCGATGATCTCTCCTTTGATGTACCTGATAATCTTCGGACTGGGCATCAGGGTGACCTCTCATGGCCAGCCTTACATACAGTTCCTGGTACCGGGACTCGTAGCGATGTGCACCATGACGGGAAGCTTCAGCGCCATAGCGCAGAACATGAGCGTGCAGAGGCTGTACGAGAAGGCTCTCGATCAGGTCATGGTGTCGCCTACACCTCTGTGGCAGTTCATACTCGGTCAGATAATCGGAGGCAGCCTCAGGGGAATGTACGCTGCCTGCGTGATACTGGTGCTGACTACGCCGGTGAGGCGGGGGCTGGTATTCAACGGGCTGTCCTTCCTCATCATGCTTTTAAACGGCATGGTGTTCGCAACGCTCGCGCTCGTGCTGTCGTTCCTGGCAAAGACATACTCGGACGCTCCGAGGTTCAATACATACATAATCATGCCTATGACATTCCTCTGCAACACCTTCTTTTCGACAGAAGAGATGCCTGACGGATTCAGGCAGGTGATCGAAATGATACCTCTGTCGCAGGCCAGCGGCATGATCAGAAGCATATCCATGGGAGAAGCTCCTGCGCTGATCGGTTTTGCCGTGCTTGCAGGATGGCTCGTGATACTTGGGGCGATATCCGTCGTATTTATATATCGCAAAAAGAATCTCTGACATGAAACGCAAAGCAACGATAACCGCATTATTGATACTGACAGCAATGCTCCTCATGCCTTTCGGAATGGGGAAGGCTTATGCTGAACCTATTGTCATCAAGGATGAATCAAGGGGGATAGGTGTCGGGGACAGCGAAGAGACTCCGCAGAGAGACAGGAGCCTTCAGGACGGAACGCTGGTATACAGCCTGACGCCTGTTTATCCTGAGGATGTAAAGGAGGGTGATTACGAGCCCGAAGTGGTATCAGACTCGCGCTTCTTCAGAATAGTACACTCCGATCTGAGCAACAGGGACGGCAGGATGGAAGCTGTCATAACCATATCGAGCACCAGCTACGCCTATATCTATCAGGGCACGGCCGAGCAGGCCGCTGCCGCCGATGAAAGCGAGTGGACAGCCGCTGATGAAAAGGACGGATACGGAAGCTTTGCCGTGTCTGTCGAAGCACTCAACAAGGAGCTCCCATGCGCAGCCTACAGCAAAAAGAAGCAGAAATGGTATGACAGAAACATCGTTTTTCTGGCTGACAGCCTCCCGGAGGGCGCTGTTATGATAGAATTGAACGAAGACGGCGGCACAATAGACGACACGCAGGACGCGGCGATGCAGGTCATATACATAGCGCTGGCCATCATAGCCGCGGGCGGCGTGCTCAATCATTTCGTCAAAAAGAGGTATTACGAATGAGTCTGTACTTTCCGATGTTTGTGGATCTTTCAGAAAAGAATGTGCTGTTCATAGGCGCGGGCCGGGTCAACGCAGGCAGGATAAAAACGATGCTCGACTTTGCCGGAAGCATCACTGTTGTCGCGCCTGATGTCGACGCGTCGATATCCGCTCTTGGTGATGAGGGGCGCATAACCCTGCACCGCAGAAGATTCGATGAGAGAGATCTCGACGGAGCAGATATCGTGGTAACCTCGACAGGCCATGCCGGCACTGATGTGCGCATAGCGGGCATGTGCAGGAGGCGCGGCATAACAGTGAACGCAGCAAGCGATAAAACGATATGTGATTTCTATTTTCCGGGAATCGCAAAGAAGGGACCGCTGGTAGTGGGCGTTACCGCGTCGGGAGAGGATCACAGCCTGGCGGCAAAAGCGACGGCGTATTTCAGAAAGCTCCTCGGAGACAGGCAAGATGACTGAAGTCAGGGGCGGCGTAAAAAAGAATAAAGAGCTTGAAGAACTGGCCGCGGACGTTCTGGGTATTGCCAGAGGCAGGCTGCTCGTGAATCTCAGGTACATGGATGTCGCCCTGACATTCCATGAAAGAAGGGTGTATCACGGCAGCTTCACCACAGACGGACGCGTCCTTTACTATGACCCCGCATTCGTGCTAAGGGCATACAGGGATTCGAAGGAACAGCTTACAAGGACATATCTTCATCTGGTGCTGCACTGTGTGTTCTGCCATCCGTTTGCCGGCGCTGACATTGACAGGAGACTGTGGGATCTTGCCTGTGACATCGCTGCCGAGTCGGTCATATGCGAGCTCGATCTTCCCTGCGCAAGAACAGACGATGACGGCCGAAAGCGCGACCTTATCAGGAAGATACGCAGAGAGACAGGCTTCCTGACCGCGGAGAAAATATACAGCTCACTCCGCAAAGGAGAACTGAGCACAGCGGATACCGGTGAAAGGCTTGAAGAGCTTGAGAAACTGTTCGCTGCAGATGAGCATTCGGCCTGGTACAGCGACTATGACCAGCCGCCGGCAGTTCAGACTGTACTTTCAGGGGATCCTCAGCCTGCAGCTGATGACCAGGGCGCGGAAGGGGACTGGAAGAACATCGCAGAGCAGATAGAGATGGAGCTGGAGACCTTCGCGAAGGTTCGCGGCAGATTCGCGTCATCACTGGTGCAGAATCTCAGGGCAGTGAACCGCGAGAGATACGACTACTCGGATTTTCTGAGAAAGTTTTCCGCGGTAAACGAAACGGTGAAAGTCTCGGACGATGAGTTCGACTACATATATTACAATTACGGCCTGCAGCATTATCACAGGATGCCGCTCATAGAGCCTCTCGAATACCGTGAGGACAGCCGCATCAGGGACTTCGTGATCGCGATAGACACATCCGGCTCTGTAGCCGGCGAGGAAGTGCAGACGTTCCTTCAGAAGACATACAACATACTGAGGAGCCGCGAGTCATTCCATAACAGGATAAACGTGCACATAGTGCAGTGTGACGCTCAGATACAGTCAGACGAAGTGATAACATCGCCGGAGGACTTCGACAGGTATATAGAGAACATGGAGATAAGGGGACTCGGGGGTACAGACTTCAGACCGGTATTCGACTATGTCGACAGGCTGGTGAAAGAGGGGGAATTCAGCGATCTTAAGGGCCTGATATATTTCACTGACGGCCTCGGCACATATCCGTCTTCGAAACCGGCCTATAAAACAGCTTTCGTATTCGTTGAGAGCGGATACAATGTGCCCGAGGTGCCGGTGTGGGCAATGAAAGTGGTGCTCCGCCCCGAGGAATTGTGATACCATTGGAGCACACTGTCAGATCAGATCAGTAAGGATAACAGAATGAATATAAGCAAGGCAAAAGAACAGATAAGGAACGCCGTCACGGCATATCTCACGAAGGATGACCTCGGCAATTATGTTATACCGGTCGAAAAGCAGAGACCTGTGCTGCTTATCGGTCCTCCGGGAATAGGAAAGACTGCCATCATGGAGCAGCTTGCTTCCGAACTCGGCATAGGACTCATCTCGTATTCGATGACACATCACACCCGGCAGAGCGCCATAGGGCTGCCTTTCATAAGCCGCAAGGTCTACGGCGGAGAGGAATGCGATGTGACCGAATACACCATGAGCGAGATCATCGCTTCGGTGTATGACCTCATGGAGGAGACAGGAGTGAGGCAGGGGATACTCTTCCTCGACGAGATCAACTGTGTTTCGGAGACGCTGTCTCCGCTCATGATGCAGTTCCTGCAGTACAAGGTGTTCGGCGGACACAGGCTGCCTGAGGGATGGATAGTCGTCACGGCAGGCAACCCGCCAGAGTACAACGATTCCGCTAGGGAGTTTGACATAGTCACTCTCGACAGACTTAAAAAGATAGAGGTGGAGCCTGACTTCGAAGCGTGGAAGGATTACGCCGTCGGCGCGCGCGTGCACCCTGCGGTTTTATCATTCCTGCAGAGCAGGAAGAACCACTTCTACCATGTAGAGACTACTGTAAGCGGAAAGTCCATAGTTACGCCGAGAGGCTGGGAGGACCTCAGCAAGATGCTGCAGCTGTACGAGCAGAACGGCATCAGCGCCGATGAAGACCTGATAGTGCAGTATCTGCAGAACGGAAAAACGGCAAGGGAGTTCTCTGTCTACCTTGATCTTTTCAATAAGTATAAAGAAGAATATCCGGTTGACGCGATACTGGAGGGTGAGATGCCCGAAGGAATGAAGGAGAGAGCTTCGGAGGCAGGCTTTGACGAAGTGTATACCCTCATAGGCCTGATGCTGAGCAGCGTGAAGGCTGATGTACACGAGATAATGGAAGACCGCAGGCTCCTTGAATCCGTAAGGCTCTGCGTACAGGAGTATAAGGCTGCAGCGTCTGAAGACCTCGCCCCGGCCGAAAACATGAAGAGGATGATCGGCCGCATCGAAACGGGCAGGGTGGCGGGCCTCAGAGCTCACTCGCTGACACGCGAGGAATCCGACAGAATGCTGAGAACCGTTTCGATACTTTATGATCTTGAGGAGCTCGCCGCGGAAGCGTCCGATTACGAGGCGTCTTTTGAAGCCATACGAGGGGCATACGGAAGTCTTGCCGCAGCTCACAATGAAAGGGCCGGACTCACGCGGGGCAGAATGGATAATATGTTCAGATTCGCTGAGAAGTGCTGGGGTGAAGACAAGGAGATGCTGATGGCGGCAGCAGAGATTACGGCTGATCCGGACAGCGTAGCTTTCATCAGCGCCTACGGCTGCGATGAATACTTCAAACACAACAAAAGCCTGCTCATAGATGAAAGAGACATAGAGATCAGGAGGAAAATAGAAGAGCTGGGCCTTTGACAGTAAACTTAAAAGAGCGCTCTGAGAAAGAGCGCTCTTTATTATTGACCTGAAATATTGATTACCTGTGGCTGTACTTTGAGAAATAGTAGATCTTGCCTGCAAATACTCCGACAAATGCCATTACTACGATTGCGTTGATCATGACTGCACCTCCATAAAACCCTGACTTGAAAACCGACGCTCATTTTCCATAAACCAGAGTCCGGATCCGGAGATCCCTTCTCTTTTCACCTACATTGTATTCCTCCTAAAACATAAGTAAAGTTAATAAAATTAATGAAAGCATTAAATTGGACTTAATAAAAAACAAACGATAAAACGGACTCAATGTATTGCTTATAGTTATATTCAAATATATGGTTATTACACTTATCAATAGTTTCGGATTTTGTTCATAGACTATAATAAACGGGTAAACTGTCGCTATAGTATGAAGGGGACTTCACCATGACTTATGAGGAACTGAAGAAAGAAATGGAAAAATACCCTGAGACCATGTCTGAGGGTGAGCGAATGAAAAAATACGCCGCAGGTGAGACCGTAGACCATATACCGTTCTCGCTGCAGAGCAATGAGGAGGCCATGGCCAACATCTTCGGCTACACTACGGCGGAGTGGAGAAACGACGTAAAGGTCCACATCGACGTTATAAAAAGGAGAAAAGAGGAGTTCAATATCGGGGGACTCGCGTCGGGCCTCAGGCTCAGGACCATGGCACAGGCTGTCGGTTCTGAGATTTATTTCCCTGAAGTAGGCATAGACCGCGTGATCAAGCCTGTACTCACAGACTATTCGATGCTGCCTGAGCTGATGAAGGATAATCCGAAGAAGAATCCGGTATTCCTCGCTGTTCTGCAGAGGGGCATCGACCTGAAGATGGCATTCCCTGAGATGGGCATAGCTATGCCTGTAGCAGGACCGTTTACAAACGCTTCTCTCATCAGACCGGTTGAGATGATCCTCAGAGATACAGTCAGAAATCCGGAAAAACTGAACGACCTTCTCAAGTGGACTGTCGATTATACGGTAGCTTACGCTGAGATGTTCGCCGATGAATTCGGCGGCGGCGGATGCACCATCTGCGATCCTATCAGCTGTGCCGACATCCTCGGCAAGAGAAACTACAAGAAGTTCTCGCATCCATGGCTTGAGTATCTGATCGAAGGCCTTACACAGACTCTCGGCAAAAAGCCTGGAATCCACATCTGCGGAAAGACTTCACCGCTGTGGGATGACATGCTGAAACTCAAGGTCGCAAGCTTCAGCGTAGACAACATGGAGAATCTCGCTGACGCAAGAGACAAGATGGGCCCTGTGTTCGGACTTGTCGGAAACGTCGCTCCTGTAGATGTAATGCTCAACGGATCGATCGACGATGTAATCGAGACATGCAAGCAGTGCATCATCAACGGAGCTGAGGCTGAGAACGGATATACTCTCGGAACAGGCTGCCAGGTTCCTATCGGAACTTCGCGTGAGAACTTCGATGCGTTCATCTTTGCGGCACGCAAATACGGCAGAGGCGCACGCAAGGGAATGCTTCCTCTCGGCATCGTAGAAGAAGCTGCAAACGATGTAATAATGAACAAAGAATAAACAACTAATTAAAATAAGGAGATTATATAATAATGGCTACTAAAGAAGAACTTCTGCAGAAGATGTCTGACATGGTTTTCGAGATGGAGGATGAAGACATCGCTGACGTATGTGAAGAGTATATCGAAGAAGGGTATGACGCTCTCGACGGTATCCTGCACGGACTCGTTGACGGCATGAACCGCGCGAGCGAGATGTACGATCAGGAAGAGTACTTCGTAACAGACCTGCTGCTCTGCTCAGACGCTATGTATGCAGGCCTCGATGTACTCCGTCCGCATTTGCCTGAAGACGCAAGCATGGGCGAATCCAAGAAGGCTGTAATCGGAGTAGTTGAGGGCGATACTCACGATATCGGCAAGAACCTCGTAAAGATCATGATGGAAACAGCAGGATTCGAAATGTACGATCTCGGAAGAGACGTTCCGCTCGACAGCTTCGTAGAGAAGGCTAAGGAAGTCGATGCTGACCTCATCATGATGTCGACACTGATGACTACTACAATGCCTGGCATGAGAGAAGTCATCAACAAGCTCAAAGAGCAGGGCATCAGAGACAGCGTAAAGGTAATGGTAGGCGGAAGCCCTATCTCCATGAAGTACGCTGAGGATATCGGCGCTGACGGGTATTCGCGAAACGCTGTAGAGGCTGTCGAAGTCGCGAAGAAGCTCTGCGGAGTCGAATAGAATAAAGCAAAGGAATCAACAGTAATGCCAATTCTTAAAGTAATGCCGGAGGAAAAGCAATATGATTTTGCCTCCGGCAAAAATTTGATGGAAATAATGCTCGACGCGGGCCTGTTCATAGACAACGCCTGCGGCGGCAAGGGACTCTGCGGAAAGTGCAGGGTAAAGGTATGTGAGGGCAGCGTAAGCGAAGCCGGTGAGACCGAACGCGGCATACTCAAGGCCGAAGAGCTTGAGCAGGGAGTAAGGCTGGCGTGCCTTGCCCGTCCTGAAGGCGATATCACCATCGAGCTGCTTCAGAAAGAGAAGAAGCACGATGTGCTCGCCTCCGGTTACATGCCTGATTTTGAATTCGAACAGGATATCGTGAAGGTGCCGGTCACCATCCACAAGCCTACTCTTGCAGATCAGACTCCTTTCGAGAACCAGATAATCGAGCAGGTGGGAGCTCAGGCTTCCGTTGGCCATGACGGCGCGACAGGCTATCTCGGTTTCGACTATACAGCTCTTCGTGAGCATTCGATGCTTCCGGGCGAATATACGGCTGTGATCCACAACGGAAGGGTCATCGCCCTTGAGCCTGGAGATACGACGGACTCGATCTACGGAGTCGCGATAGATATCGGTACAACAACTGTCGTATGCTCTCTAATCGACATGAATACCGGTGAAGAGCTGGGACATGCGTCAGAGATCAACGCTCAGAAGTTCTTCGGCCTCGACGTTCTTACGAGGATCACATATGAGATAGAGAATCCTGATGACGGCAGAGAGAAGCTTCAGAAGGCTATCGTCGGCTCCATCAATAAGATGGTGAAGTCGGTATGTGACAGGAACGGTGTAAGCCAGGAGCAGATATACGAAGTATCTGTAGGCGCTAACTGCACGATGATGCACATGCTCATGGGAGTCGATGCGAGGCCGATAGGCAAGGCTCCGTTCGCTCCTGTATTTGCGCGCGCAAAGGATGTAAAGGCTTCTGACATTGGCCTGAAGGCTGCGCCGGGCGCGAGGCTTTACTGCCTGCCTTCGGTATCTGCATATATCGGTGCGGACATAGTCGCCGGCGCTTATGTATGCGATCTGAGGCACCGCGAGGGCAACGTGATGTTCATAGACATCGGAACGAACGGCGAGATAGTGCTCGCAGCAAACGGACATCTGATGTCGTGCTCCTGCGCCGCCGGACCGGCTCTTGAGGGAATGAACATAAGCTCGGGAATGCGCGCAGCGGAAGGTGCCATCGAAGACATACATATAAATGAAGACGGCATCGACCTTAAGGTTATAGGAGACTGCGAGCCTGCAGGCATCTGCGGAAGCGGCATCCTTACGGTAACAAAAGAGCTTCTTAGAACAGGCATCGTCAGAAAGACCGGCGCGTTTGTGAAGGCCGGCAAGTTCGATGCAGATGACTACAGGTCGAAGTATATCGCCGTCGATGAAGAGGGAAAAAGATCGTTCATAATGACGGAAGGCGGAGACGGCACAGAGCCTCTGTACATAACACAGGGAGACATCCGTCAGGTGCAGCTCGCCAAGGGAGCCATACTCTCGGGTTTCATGGCCCTGCTCAAGAAAGCAGGCATAGGAATGGCTGATCTCGACAAGGTGCTGATCGCAGGCCAGTTCGGAGCGCATCTCCCTGCAGAGAGCATCACAGGCACAGGCATACTGCCTTTCGAAGTCGAGGACCGCATAGAATATGTCGGAAACACTTCGAAGACAGGAGCGTATATGGCTCTCATGTCAGGGACAGTGAAGCGCCAGATGGAAGAGCTCGCGCACGACATGGATTATCTGGAGCTCGGAGCGACAGACAACTACGAGAGGCTGCTCTCCGAATGCCTTATATTCCCTTCGTTCAAATAGAAATAATTGATCATATAATGGACCCCGCCGGGCACGCTCTCGCTGACATTCGAACGCAGCGGTACTAAGCTCTGTCAGCGCCTTCGGCTTGCCAGTCGCTAAGTACCGGCGTTCTCGAGTCACCCGTCGCGGTCATTATATGATCAAAAAATACTAATAGAGGAACAATTATGACAACTGCTAATGAAAGACTTATAAAGATACTCTCCGGTATGAAGGCCGACAGACCTGCCTGCATCTGCCCGGGAGGAATGATGAACATGGTCACCAAGGCTCTGCAGGATGTCTGCGGCGTATATCTGCCTGAGGCTCACACTGATGCCAGAATGATGGCTGACCTCGCGAAGGCGATATATGACAATGACTGCTTTGAAAACTACGGCGTGCCTTTCTGCATGACTGTAGAAGCTGAGGCTCTCGGCGCTACATGCACAATGGGCACACAGTATTTTGAGCCGCATGTGACGGGCTATGCGATCGACACCGTAGAGGACTATAAAAAGCTCACTCCGATGGATCTCAACGCCGGCAGGGCCAAGGTAACACTCGATGCCATCAGGCTCCTGAGAGCCGAGACGAAGGACGTTCCTATTATCGGAAACATCGTAGGACCGGTAAGTGTGGCCAGCTCTGTATGCGAGCCTACAAGATACTACAAGCAGCTCAGACAGAAGAGAGAGCTTGCTCACGAGTACATGCAGTTCGTAACAGACGATCTCATCAGATTCGCTCTTGCGATGATAGACGCGGGCGCTGATGTTATAGCGCTTTCAGACCCGAGCGGAACGGGAGAGATACTCGGACCTAAATTCTTCGACGAATACGCGGTCACATATATCAATCAGGTGGTAGATGCAGTACAGGCAAGGGGCGCAAAGATGATAGTCCACATCTGCGGCCAGATGAAGTCCGTATACGACAAGGTGGCGAAGATCCACAGCGACGCGTTCAGCTTTGATGCTGTCGTTTCGCTCAGAGAGGCAAGAAAGAACCTTCCTGATAAAGTCATCATGGGCAATGTGAGCACATTCGCCATCGAGATGCAGGAGGAGAAGACAGTAGAGAAGCTTACAAGAGCCTGCTACAGCAACGGCTCCGACATAATATCGCCGGCGTGCGGGCTGGGCATGGGTTCACCGCTCAGCAACGTGCAGACGGTGCTCAGAACAGTAAAGACTTTCGCAGAGTAGGATCATTTTGATGCTGAAAAAGGAGTTTTCAAAAAATTGCTAAAAACAGATCCGGAGAAATCTGTATGTTTAGCAAAACCAAAACTCAGAACAAACGATGTAAAGTCTGCTTTACAAATAACGTAAAGTTTACTTTACAAATATGCCCTCAAAACGGGTTTTCGGTACTCTGATCCACAGATGAACAGCTGAATAGGGAATATTTGCTAAACATATTATTTTCCTATCCGGGTTTTTTAGCAAAAATATTAAAAGTCCTCAACGAATGATCGAAAAAGATGTAATGCATACATTTGAAAAGGTAAGCGAGGCTGTCGGAACGGAGTATTCTGTTCCTGAAGGTGTTGAAAGCATCGAAGAACTGGCTTTCTCGGGTTCGGACGGACTCGAGAAGCTTTACATTCCGGATTCAGTAAGATCCATAGGCAACTACGCCTTTATGAACTGCTACTCGCTGAGAGAGATACGCATGCCGGAGCGCATGGACCGCATCGGCGCGGGGCTTTTTCAGAACTGCTGGCAGCTCAGAGAGGTATCGCTTCCTGAAGGAACCGTGATGATCGGTACGGACATGTTTGAGAACTGCCATGGTCTTACGGAGCTGAGCATACCGGCTTCGGTGACGAAGGTCGCCAGGACTGCGCTCAGCGGATGCAGGAGCCTCAGGGCAATACACATAAGTCCAGGACAGCTCATGCTGCTTCCTCCGTCAGCCAGATACACTGCCGCTCTTACATACATGGAGAACAGCCAGGCCGATGATGCAGAGGGCGCGGAGCTCATCGACGGGTATGTAAGAGAGCGCCAGAGGTCGTTTCTGGACCTCGCGATAAACAGAAGGAGCCACGAGACCGTGAGATACATGCTGAAGCACGGACTTGCGGATGAAGAGGCTCTGAGAGAATACATTGAAAAATCCGTAAACAGCGGACGCACTGAGATAACCGCGCTGCTGCTAGACAGCCTTAAGGACGGCAGCACCGGCAGCGGGCTCAGCGAGGATCCGTTTGCCTGAATACAGAGGAATAAAAATGGGTGAAATAAGAGAGTATAAATGCACATATTCAAATTCAGTAGGCATAAGCGCTAAGGTGACCGCGGGTCTCGGCCTCGAGTTTCCGGACGCGTACATGCACAGCGAGACCATGCAGGTGCTTGCCAGAGCCATCAAAGAGCATGACAACGCTGACTTCTGCCTGCTGCCTTTCTGCCGCACAGTAGAAGCTGAAGCCATGGGCGCCGTGCTCAACTACGGCGATGCCAATACCGGACCGAGGGCGAAGGATCCGATCTGCGAGACCTGCGATGACGTGCTTGCGCTGCCTGCAGCCGATGTCACAAAGGGCAGAATGGCCGAAGTGATAGACGCATGCAGAGCCCTGAAGGAACAGGGCGAAACAGTCTGTCTTGAGGTGACAGGACCGTTCACCATCCTTCAGGCGCTGATGGAGCCGAGAAAAGTGTTCAAGGCATACAGAAAAGACCATGATGGCATGGTAAAAGTCATGAACAAGCTCGGAGAAGATCTTCTGGCTTACATCAAAGCCGGCAAGGAAGCAGGCGTTGAAGTGATCATCTTTTCGGATTCTGCTGGGGCTCCGGAGCTTCTGGGACCTAAATTCATGACACAGGCAGTCGAAGATTTCTATCATCCTTTCCTCAAAAAAGTTGAGGCACTGATGGACGAAAGCTGCATATTCCTGCTCTGCCCTAAATTCACTTTTGCTGTCATAGACACAGGATTCGGTGAATTCAAGGAGCACGAGCTTGAGCCGGGCACAGACTTCCTTGAAGCCATGCTTCAGATGAGGGGCAAGGCAAAGATAGGCGGTCAGGTCTGCATAAAGAACATCGGCGTAAAACTTGCAAACGGAAAGTTCAGAGAGATAGTTCTGAAGTAGGAGAGCGCTGTTGATACTTTCAGAGTACAGGAAAAAAGTTCTGATAGCGTGTTCGATGATCGAAGACGAGATAAATGCCGTCTTCGATCGTTTTGGCATAAGCGATATTGAGATACGCTGGCAGGAGAGAGGCCACCACAACGACCCGGATAAACTGCGCGATGTAATACAGAGCGAGATAGAGCGTGCGGAGGCAGACGGGGCAGATCTCATACTGCTTGCTTACGGACTCTGCGGAAAGGGTGCGGTCGGCTGGCACGCAAAGAATGCGGTCCTTGCCATTCCTCGCTTTGACGACTGTGTCAACATGATGCTGTGCACAGGCTGCAGAGACCGGCGCAATTATCTGAAGGCCGGCCACATGTACCTTACCGGTGGCTGGAGCCGTGACGACGGAGCGCTGCTTACAATGCTCGACAGCTATCTGGAAAAATACGGCGAACGCAAGGGCAAAAAGCTGATGAAGCACATGCTTGCGTCATACACAGGCGTAACAGTGATCAACACGGGATGCTTCGAAATGGATCCCGTAATCGAATATGCTGATGAATGCGCCGAAAAGTTCGGACTTCAGCGATACATAGTGCCAGGCGGCAATGAACCAATTGAAAAGCTTATAACAGGGGAGTGGGATGACGACATCATAGTCGTGCAGCCGGGAGACGCTGTCCGCGAGGAAGATTTTGAGTTTACTAAATGAAACAGGGGGACAAAGATGGCAGTCAGAAAAGATCAGATGACATCAAATGAGAGAATGCAGGCGTATTTTGAAGGCAAAGAGGTGGACCGACTTCCTGCGATGCCGATGATCGACTCAGTCGGGCCAAGATGCTCGGAACGCCTGACGATGTGCGCAGAGAAGTGTTCAGGAATATAGAAGACTGTGTGGATTCTCCTAACGGTTACATCGTGAGTACAGGCTGCGATATTCCTGTTGATGCTCCGGCAGAAAACGTGAAAGCGTTCATGGATGCCGTCAGAGAATACGGCCCGGTTACTCTGGGAAGTGCATATAAGGGCCCGGTGAAATAGGAATCTGCTGCATAACAGCTAAATAGTTTTAAATCGAACATTAAGCCGCGCTTAACGAGCGCGGTTTTTCTTGTGGGTTGTACTCAAAAGGCCGGCAGGCTTTTGTAAAAACGCAACAATTATAAGTTTGTTTAATAAATAACGTGAGCTGGCGCAATATTAAAGAATTTCACATTTTTTTTCATCATAGTAAAATATTTCATGCTGCATTTAAATGCGGCATTTATGTTGTCTAAACAATACTAAGAACCATAATAAAGAAAAGGAGATTAATCAATCATGGAAACACAGAAGAAGAGCAGTGGACTGGCTCTGGTGCCATTCGCGGTGTTCATCGTCATCTACCTCGGCGCAGGAATTATTTTGCAGTCCAAGGGCGTAGAGATGGCATTCTATCAGTTCCCTGCAGTAGTAGCAATGTTTATTGCAGTTCTCGTAGCATTCGCTATGAACTACAAAGCCGGCATCAACGAGAATTTCTCGATTTTTGCAAGAGGCGCTGCAAACGAAGACGTTATGGCAATGCTGATGATCTACCTGCTCGCAGGTGCTTTCTCGGCAGTTGCAGGAGCAATGGGCGGAGTTGACGCAACAGTTAACCTGGGCGTATCGATCATCCCTGCATCCCTGCTCACAGCCGGTCTGTTTGTGATCGCTGCATTCCTCGCAACAGCAACAGGTACTTCGATGGGAACTATCGGAGCTATCGTTCCGATTGCACTCGGAGTTGTTGACAAGGCAGGACTCAGCCTTCCACTCGTTATGGCAGCAGTAGTTTCGGGCGCTATGTTCGGAGACAACCTGTCCATGATCTCAGATACAACGATCGCAGCAACAAGAACTCAGAAAGTCGAACTCAAGGACAAGTTCAGAACAAACTTCTGGATCTCGCTCCCTGCAGCTATCGTTACGATCATCCTTCTCGTTATCTTCGGCAGACCTGAAACAGCTCAGGCTCTCGAAGTAGGCGGATTCGACATCATCAAGGTCATCCCGTACATCCTCGTACTCGTTCTCGCTCTCGTCGGCATGAACGTATTCCTGGTACTGACGATCGGTATCTTCGCTGCAGGCATCATCGGCATGGCTTACGGCGACATCACATTCATGGATTTCGCAGGCAACATCTGGGCAGGATTCCAGGGAATGATCGAAGTATTCCTTCTGTCCATGCTCTGCGGCGGTATCGCTGAGATGGCTAAGCACTACGGCGGTCTCAACTGGCTCATCGACAACCTTTCGAAGACATTCAAGGGCAAGAAGTCGGCTCAGGTCGGACTCAGCGTACTTGCTGCTCTGACTGACATGGCAACAGCAAACAACACAGTTGCTATCATCGTTGATGGCCCTATGGCAAGAGAGATCAGCGAGAAGTATGATATCGACCCAAGAAAGACTGCTTCCATCCTCGACATGTTCACATGCATCATGCAGGGACTCATCCCTTACGGAGCTCAGTTCCTCGTAGTAGCAAGCATGTGCGAAGGCAGAGTAAGCCCGCTCGACATCATCCCTAACAACTGGTACCTCTTCCTCCTCGCAGGATTCGCTGTCCTTTCGTACTTCGTTCCTTGGTATGAGAACATCACACTCAAGGGCAAGTGGGACTGGAAAGAGAATAAAGTCGTAGAATAATAAAAACGTAAAAAACCTTCTTATAATTATAATGCGAGTCAATGCCGGCACCCCGGATTCGGGTTTCCGGCATAGCTTGCTTAAAAGGAAACAGAAATGGGTATAATCGAACAATACGGACACGGACTGGAAATACCAAAGGATGAGCTGACTGCCATCGAGAGAGACAGACTTCTGAGCGAAGGCAAGGAAGTAGACCGCATCATGTGCTGCATAGACACAGGTGAGACTCTCGCTCCTATGATAGGTCTGAAGGTGAGGGATTATTACTTCTCATCACAGAAGATGCTCGAGCTAGAGCAATATATATATGATACCTTCCATTCAGACGGAGCGGGGCTGTCAACGACACTGCGCGGAATGGCTGAGGCAATGGGGTCAAAGATAAGATACTTTGATCACAACATCGCTCAGCTGGAGCAGCCGGCGCTCGCGAGCCTCGATGAGGTGGACAAGGCGAAGCTTGTCGACGTCGATAAGGACGGCAGGCTCCCTATAATCCTCGAAGGACTCAGGCTGGTAAAGAAAGAGCTCGGTGACAAGGTGCCTGTAAGCGGAACAGTCACGGGCCCGTTTACGATAGCAGCCATGGTGGTCGGAACGGAAAAGCTACTCATAGGCATGATAAAGAAGCCTGAGAAGGTGAAGCAGCTTATGGAAGTGATCACCGAGAACAACGAGCGCTATATAGCTCGTATGCTCGAGATGGGCATCGGCGTAGGCTTCGCTGACCCTGTAAGCACCACATCTCTTCTGAGGGTGAAGCAGTACAAGGAATTCTCGCTCCCGTATTTCCAGCACAATGTCGATTTCATAAAGAAAAACGGTGGAGGCTGCGGCCTTCATATCTGCGGCGGAAGCCGCAAGCTCTGGGAGACTCTCAATGAGACGGGCATCGGATGCTTCGGACTTGACAACATCGAGGACCTCGCAGAAGCAAAGGAAGTGCTCGGACCTCACATGGCCATCCAGGGCAATGTGCCGCCGGTAGACGTTATCAGGCTCGGCACACCGCAGGATGTTCTGAGATCGGGAAGGGAATGCATCAGAAAAGCCTGGGATTCGCCTAACGGATTCACACTGACATCCGGATGCCAGACGCCGATGGATACTCCTGCTGAAAACCTGCAGGCGCTCATGGACTGCGCCCGCATATTCGGAAGATATCCTATCGATACAGAGCTTCTTGAAGCCGACGACTGATTCAGCTGACAGACGAATTTAGTTAACATACGAATTCAACTAACATACGAATTGAATAAAAGAAGGTCCTATGTTGCCTGCCGGGCACGCTCTCGCTAACATTCGCACGCAACGGTACTAAGCTCTGACATCGCCTTCGGCTTGTCAATCGCTAAGTGCCGGCGTGCTCGAGTTACCCGGTAGGCATCATAGGACCTTCTTCTTAATCTATAGATGAATCTGGTTCGATAGAAAATATCAATAATGCTAGCATGGCTTTATTCGTATAATTAAAAGGTAGGGGTCGCTTACCACGGCTTATATAAGTTGTAGATTTATAGGAAAGAGGGTTCATTTTATGGAAATCATCAAAGAACTTCCTGCGGTATTTGAAGAATTCGCAGAAGCAAGAAGAAACGCTTTCATCAATGTAAAAAAGGTAAAAGATCAGGGAATCCCTGTAATCGGATCATATTGCACATATTTTCCGCAGGAGCTCGCTATCGCTGCAGGCTGCGCAACAGTAGGCCTTTGCTCAACATCAGGTGAGACTATTCCAGTTGCTGAGAAGGATCTTCCTGCAAACCTCTGCCCGCTGATCAAATCCAGCTACGGATTCGCAAAAGCTGACAAGTGCCCGTTCTTCTACTTCAGTGATATCGTCATCGGCGAGAACACCTGTGACGGAAAGAAGAAGATGTACGAGCTCATGGGAGATTTCAAGGATGTATTCGTAATGGATCTTCCTAATTCGCAGAGCGAGAACGGTCTGAAGCTGTACAAGGATGAACTGCTCAGACTCAAGGCATACATCGAAAAGAAATTCGATATCACTATTACTGACGAGGATATGCGCAAGGCTGTAAAGCTCGAGAACGAGATCAGAGTCGCAAAGAAGGAACTCATCGATACAATGAAGAACGATCCGTGCCCGGTTTCGGGACTCGACATGTTCCACGTTCTGTACGGAAGCGGATTCAAGTTCGATCATACAGCTATCCCTGGAGAAATGGCTGCTGTAAAGGAAAAGATCGAGAAGGAATTTGCTGAGGGCAAAAAGCTCGACAAGAGACCTCGTATCGTTCTTACAGGATGCCCTATCGGCGGAGTTACAGAGAAGGTCATCAAGGCCATCGAAGACAACGGCGGCGTTGTAGTAGCCATGGAGAACTGCGTAGGAGCAAAGCAGTATGACAGACTCATCGATGAAAACGCTGAGGATATCTGGGAGGCAACAGCATACAGATATCTGCAGATCGGATGCTCTGTCATGACACCAAATCCTAACAGATATGATCTGCTCGGAAGAACCATCGACGAGTACAAGGCAGACGGAGTTGTAGAGATGACACTGCAGGCATGCCATACATATAATGTAGAGCACAAGTCGATCGAGAGATTCTGCGTTGAGGAGAAAAAGACACCATACTTCATGGTAGAAACTGACTACTCCGAGGCAGACATCGCTCAGCTCAACACACGTATCGCAGCATTCATCGAGATGCTGTAAGCAGGCGAATACAGAGATACTGAACAGTGTTCATCAGAAGCAGGCGAAAGCCTGCTTTTGTTTGGCATATGTTTGCATAAAAATACACTTAAAGTAAAAATAATTCAAAATAGGGGTTGAATAAATATACAGCAGATAGTATAGTCATACGCGTAAACAGACTAAATACTAACAAAAAGGAGATCAAATCATGAAAAAGAAATCATTAGCACTCATTCTTGCACTTGCAATGATATTCACATTTGCACTTAGCGCATGCGGAGGCGGAGCTTCCGAGGAAAGCAGCGAAGCGGCAGAGGAAAAAGAAGTTCTGAAGGTAGTTACCGAGGCAACATTCGCTCCGTTCGAAACAACGGAGGACGGCGATGACACGATCGTAGGTTTCGACCCTGACATGATGGCAGCTATCGCTGAGGATCAGGGCCTCGAGCTCGAATGGGTCAACATGGAGTTCGATTCACTCATCCCGGCTCTTCAGTCAGACCAGGGCGACATCATCTGCGCAGGCATGAACAAGCTCGCAGGAGACCGTGCTGAAAAGGTAGACTTCGGCGACACATACTTTGAAAGTGACCTCATGCTTCTCGTAAAGTCTGACAGCGACCTTACAGGCATCGACGCAGTAACATCGGATATGAAGCTCGCGAGCCAGATCGGTACTACAGGCGGAGACATGGTTCAGCAGATGCAGGATGAAGGCAAGATCGCTGCAGGCGTTGTTCTCAACCAGTGGACTGACTGCTATCTGCAGCTCCAAAACGGCGAAGTTCAGGGCGTTATCGTAGACAAGCCGGTAGGAGAGGCTTACCTCAACAATCACGGAGATATCGCTAAATTCGTAGGAGACTCGTTCGGAGACCACGAAGAATTCGCATTCGCTGTACAGAAGGGCAACACAGAGCTGCTCGAGAAGCTGAATACAGGACTTGCAAACATCAAGGCCAACGGCAAATATGACGAGCTCGTTGACAAGTGGTTCAGCTAATCAGATATCAAAAGGCAAACATCGACAACTTGAACAATAAAACGGCGAAGGGAATCAGACAAAATGAGTGTATATCTTAAAGGATTTCTCATCGCCTGCAAGGGCATACCCGCCACAGTGGCGGTCAGTCTGATAGCAATAGTGATTGGAGCAGCCTTCGGACTGCTCCTTGCACTGTGTTCACAGACTAAAAGCAAGGTCCTGCAGGTGCTGGCAAAAGTATATATAGACGTAGTAAGAGGCACACCAATGCTTGTGCAGGCCCTCATAATGGCTTATGGTATTCCGTGGCTGCTGCAGTCCTGGGGCATTGGCTTCAAATGGGACGATTACGGCGGCATGGTAGTTCCGGCCGTCATAGTGTGCGGATTCAATTCGGCAGCATATTTGTCTGAAGTAATAAGGTCGGGAATACAGGCAATCGACAAGGGCCAGATGGAGGCCGCCAGATCGCTCGGAATGAGCCATGGAATGGCCATGAGACTGGTAATAATCCCTCAGGCCATCAGGATCATTCTTCCGGCATTTGCCAACGAGTTTGTAACACTTATCAAAGAGACATCAGTGCTCGGCTATGTAGGAGTCGTTGAGATACTGAGGCGCGGCCAGCTGTGGAATTCCTCGTCGTTCGAGACATTCCCTGCATATATCGGCGTAGCGCTCGCGTACATGATACTTACGATTCCTCTTTCAAAGGTGATCAACGGCTATGAGCGCAAAATGGCCAGAAAGGAGTCCGCAGCATGAGCATGATAGAGATCAAAGGTCTCCGCAAAAGCTTCGGCGACCATGAGGTGCTTAAGGGAATAGATCAGAACGTTGAAGAGGGCGAAGTGCTCTGCATCGTAGGGCCTTCCGGATCCGGAAAATCCACGATGCTCCGCTGCATCAACAGGCTCGAAGAGCCTACAGGCGGCGAGATATTCATAGACGGAGAAGCAGTTACCGAAAAGAACGTAGATGCCATGAGAACGAAGATGGGAATGGTGTTCCAGTCATTCAATCTCTTCCCTCATAAATCCGTACTTGAGAATCTTACTATCGGACCGCTCAACGTAAAAAAGGCCGATAAGAAAGGATCTGAAGAAAAGGCCATGATGCTGCTTGAGCGTGTAGGGCTTGCGGAAAAGGCAAACGAGTATCCGAGGAACCTCTCAGGCGGACAGCAGCAGCGTGTTGCCATAGCAAGGGCTCTCGCGATGGACCCTGAAGTGATGCTTTTTGACGAGCCTACCTCGGCTCTCGACCCTGAGATGGTCGGAGAAGTTCTCGATGTAATGAAGAGCCTCGCCAAAGAGGGAATGACGATGATAGTCGTTACGCATGAGATGGGATTCGCGAAGGAAGTCGCTGACAAGGTCATCTTCATGGACGGAGGATACATCGTGGAACAGGGTACACCTGACGCAGTACTCAATCACCCGCAGATGGACAGAACAAAAGACTTCCTTTCCAAGGTGCTCATCTGACCGGGCGGGGTTTTGAAAAAGGTAATTACGGAATAAATGTATAAAGTTTTCATAGACGGAGCCCACGGGACTACCGGACTCAGAATAAATGAATATCTGGCGGAGCGCAGCGATATAAAGGTGCTGGAGATCGATCCTGAAAAGCGCAAGGATGCGGATGCCCGCGTAAGCATGATCAAAAGGGCGGACGTCAGCATACTCTGCCTTCCGGATCAGGCTTCAAGGGAGATAGCGGCAGCAGCTCCCGCGGACTCGGTCATCATCGATACATCCACTGCGCATCGGACTGATCCTGACTGGGTCTATGGCGTGCCTGAACTGACAGCCGGGCAGAGAGAAAGGATCAGGAACAGCGCCAGGATAGCGAACCCGGGCTGCCACGCGAGCGGATTCATACTGCTGGTAAGGCCGCTCATAGAGGCGGGAATTCTTGACAGAGAAGCGCTTCTCACATGCTTCTGCGTAACGGGTTATTCCGGCGGCGGAAAGAGCATGATAGCGGACTATAAGAGCGATGAAAGAGATGTAAGCCTCGACTCGCCGGGCCAGTATGCTCTTGCTCAGACACACAAGCATCTTCCTGAGATGGTAGCGATGACAGGCCTTTCGACGGCCCCGTGTTTCAGCCCTGTTGTAGCCGACTTTTACAGCGGGATGGTCATGACAGTTCCGCTTCACGCTTCGATGCTGAAGAGCGGATCGGGCATGGCAGATGTAAAGAACGCTTTACATAATCGCTATGATGGTGAGAAACTCATCAGAGTGTGCGACGAAATACCGGAGTCCGGCAAGGTGTACTCAAACACTATGGCGGGCAGCAACGGAATGGAAATGTACGTGACCGGGAATGAAGAGAGAATGCTTCTGATAGCATCGTACGATAATCTCGGAAAGGGAGCGTCGGGCGCTGCTGTGCAGAATCTGAACATAGTACTTGGGACTGAAGAGACTGCCGGGCTTCTCTGATCCGGCGGAGCCTCAGGAAATCATACAGGAGGGATATGATGGTAAAGATCATTGACGGCGGTGTTACTGCCGCAACAGGATTCAAGGCTGGAGGAATATACAGCGGAATAAAGAAGAACTCGGAGAAGCCTGATCTGGCTCTGATATTCAGCGAGGTGCCGGGAAACGCCGCTGCGGTGTATACAAAAAACAAGGTAAAAGCGGCCCATATCGCTGTTACAAAAAGACATCTGGCAAACGGAACCGCACAGGCCGTGCTCTGCAACAGCGGAAACGCCAATACATGCACTCCTGACGGAGAAGAAGTAGCTGAGAAGGCGACACAGATCGCTGCTGAATGCCTTGGTATCAAGGCTGACGACGTGCTTCCGGCAGCAACGGGAGTGATCGGAGTACCGCTTCCGATAGAGCCGTTTGAGAAGGCGATGCCTGAGCTGGCAGGAAGTCTTTCGAGAACAGGATCGGCTGACGCGGCTCTCGCGATCCTTACTACTGATACATATATAAAAGAATTTGCAGTACAGTTTGAAGTCGGAGATACGCTGTGCACACTCGGAGGAATAGCAAAGGGAAGCGGAATGATCCATATAAACATGGGCACGATGCTAAGCTTCATCTCCACAGACTGTGCCATCAGTCAGGAACTCGTGAGCAAGGCTCTCCATGATGAGATCGCAGACAGCTATAATCAGGTAAGCGTCGACGGAGACACATCCACAAATGATACTGTCGTCGTTATCGCTAACGGCCTTGCCGGAAACCCTGAGATCTGCGAAGAAGGAGAGGCTTACGACGCGTTCTGTGAGGCTCTTCACACCGTAAGCGTCGAGCTGTCAAAGATGATCGCAGGCGACGGAGAGGGCTGCACAAAGCTTCTGGAAGCCCATGTAAAAGGTGCTCCTGATAAAGAGACAGCAAGACTCGTGAGCAAGAGCATCGTCTGCTCCTCGCTCTTCAAGGCAGCGGTATTCGCGTCGGACGCCAACTGGGGACGCATACTCTGCGCCATAGGTTATACAGACGCGGAATTTGACGCATCGAATATCGATGTCAGCGTCAGGTCTGAAGCCGGAGAGGTTCTCGTATGCAAGGGGTCAGCTTCCATACCTTTCGATGATGACTTCGCCACAGAGATCCTTTCGAAGGAGAGCGTTACTGTTGAAGCTGATCTGCATGACGGAGAGGCAGAGGCATACGCGTGGGGATGCGACCTTACATACGACTATGTAAAGATCAACGGCTCTTACCGTTCATAATAGTGAAAGGGTATTTCAGATGGTAAAACAGAAATACATGGAGAAAGCCAACGTACTTATCGAGGCTCTCCCGTATATTCAGAGGTTCAACCGGAAAATAATAGTCATAAAGTATGGCGGCAGCGCCATGATAGATGACGATCTGAAGAAACACGTTATAGAAGACGCCGTTCTTCTGAAGCTCGTCGGATTCAAGCCTGTCATCGTTCACGGAGGAGGCAACGAGATAAGCCGCTGGATGAGAAAGGCAGGCATAGAACCGCAGTTCATCAACGGCCTGAGAGTCACGGATGCTGACACTCTCGAGATAGCGGAGATGGTGCTGGGCAAGGTGAACAGCGATCTTGTGACCATGGCTCAGCAGCTCGGAGTAAGGGCATGCGGAATAAGCGGCAAGGACGGCAGGCTGCTCACAGTAAAAAGGGCAAAGCCGGGAATGAAAGACATTGGCTATGTCGGTGAGATCACAGAGGTAGACACAAAGATAATCGACGACCTTCTGAACGACGACTTCCTGCCTATCATATATCCGATAGGAATGGACAAAAGCGGTCAGTCCTACAACATAAACGGAGACCACGCCGCGGCGGAGATAGCAAAAGCTCTTAAAGCTGACAAGCTCGCGTACCTGACAGACGCTCCTGGCGTCTGCACCGATCCTGATGATCCTGAATCATTCATATCCGAACTCTTCGTTGAAGAGGCCGAGAAGCTGATAGATGAAGGCATCATAACCGGCGGCATGATACCTAAGGTGCGCAACTGCTTCCGCTCCATAGACGGGGGAGTAAACCGGGTGCACATCCTTGACGGAAACATTCCTCACTGCCTGCTTCTTGAGATATTCACCGACAGGGGCGTAGGCACCGTGATAATGAAAGACGGTGTAAAGTACTACAACCGGGAGAGGAGCGAATGATGGACCGCAGTCATATAAAGGAACTGGATGCGAAGTATATCGTCCATACATATAACCGTTACGATGTCGTCGTCGATCACGCCTGCGGCGCACTTATAACCGACGCCAACGGAAAAGAGTATGTGGACCTCTGCAGCGGATATGCCGCGAATTCACTGGGCTATGGCAATGAGGCATGGCTTGACGCCGTCATCGGGCAGCTTAAGAAAGTGCAGCACGCGTCGAACCTGTACTACACGGAACCAGGCCCGCTGCTTGCCGAAAAGCTTGTAAAGAGAAGCGGCCTCTGCAAGGTGTGGTTCGCCAACTCAGGCGGAGAAGCCAACGAAGCCGCGATCAAGACAGCCAGAAAGTACGGCAACACCATCGCGGATCATAAAAAGAATACGATAATATCGCTTAAAAAGTCATTCCACGGAAGAACGCTCGCGACAGTCACCGCGACCGGACTTGCCGAAGCGCAGGAGGTGTTCGGACCTCTCGTGCCGGGCTTCGTACATGCGGAGGTGGATGATGCCGAAGATCTTGAGAAGCTGGCTGATCAGTACGATCCATGTGCCTTCCTGATGGAGCTTGTGCAGGGCGAGGGCGGTGTACATGCTCTCGATAAGGAATTCGTGGCAAAGGCCGCGGAGCTGTGCAGAAGCAGAGACATACTGTTCATAGACGACGAGGTGCAGGTGGGCATCGGAAGAAGCGGAACGCTGTTCGCCTTTGAGCAGTACGGCATAGAGCCTGACATCGTCTCATTTGCGAAGGGCATCGGGGCAGGCCTGCCGATAGGAGGCATAATCTGCGGACCTAAAACCTGCGATGTGCTCGTGCCGGGAGACCATGGCTCAACGTTCGGAATGAACCCGGTGGCCTGTGCAGGAGCCTGCGTAGTGCTCGATACCATGGATGAAGCTTTCCTGGATTCCGTGAAGAGCAAGTCGGAGAAAATACGCGGAGAGCTTAAGCAAATGAAAAAGGTAAGCGGTCTCGACGGGCTCGGTCTCATGATAGGCATAGATCTGGACGGAATGACAGGAGCCGAAGCGGTAAATAAACTAATGGAAGAGGGTGTACTGGCTATCCCTGCAGGGGAAAGACTCAGACTTCTCCCTCCGCTCACGATAAGCGAAGAAGAGATAAAAAGAGCGCTCGAAGCATTGAGTAAAGTGCTCAGCTAAAAAACGTTAAAAGAGTCTTAGGACTGAAGATAAATATGAAAGGGGTCAAAAAAATGGCAGCAAAAGAAATCAAGAAAATAGTTCTTGCTTACTCAGGCGGACTCGATACATCGATCATAATTCCGTGGCTGAAAGAGAACTACAACGATCCTGAGATCATCGCCGTCTGCGGAAACGTAGGACAGAATGATGAGCTTGAGGGACTCGAGGAGAAGGCTATCAAGACAGGCGCAAGCAAGCTTATCGTCGCCGATCTGGTAGATGAAATGGTAGACGAGGTCATCATTCCTTCACTCAAGATGGACGCTACTTATGAAGGCTATCTGCTCGGAACCGCGTTCGCGCGTCCTATCATCGGAAAGAAGCTCGCGCAGATCGCTCTTGAGGAGGGTGCTGACGCTGTATGCCACGGCTGCACCGGCAAGGGAAACGACCAGGTAAGATTTGAGCTTGCTGTCAAAAGATTTGCTCCTGGCATGAAGGTCATCGCTCCTTGGAGGGAGTGGGACATCAAGTCGAGAGATGAGGAGATCGACTATGCCGAGGCGCATAACGTACCTCTGAAGATCTCAAGAGAAACAAACTATTCAAAGGACAAGAACATATGGCATCTGAGCCATGAAGGTCTCGACCTCGAAGATCCTTCACTCGAGCCTCAGTATGAGAAGGAAGGCTTCCTCGAGCTGGGAGTTTCTCCTCTGCAGGCACCGGATGAACCTGAATATGTTACGATCGGATTCGAGGCAGGCGCTCCTGTATCCGTGAACGGCGAAGAGATGAAAGCCAGCAAGATCATCGAGAAGCTTAACGAACTCGGCGGAAAGCACGGCATCGGCATACTGAACCTCGTAGAGAACAGACTGATCGGAATGAAGAGCCACGGCGTTTACGAGACTCCGGGAGGAAGCATACTCTACTTCGCTCACGCTCAGCTCGAGACTATCACGGTAGATAAGGACACCATGCATCTCAAGCAGAAACTGGCGGTCGATTTCGCCGACATGCTGTATAATGGAAAATGGTTCTCGCCAATGCAGGAGGCACTCACAGCGTTCGCTGACGTAGCAAACAAGAACGTCACCGGTGAAGTCAAGCTCAAACTTTACAAGGGCAATATGATCCCTGCAGGCATCACATCGCCATACTCGCTCTACTCTGAGTCACTCGCGTCGTTCGGCGAAAGCGATTACGATCAGGGCCTGGCTGCGGGCTTCATCAATGCATGGGGACTCCCAACGACAGTGCTCGCAATGAGAGAGAAGATGGTACACGATCCTTCAGATATTTCACATCCTATAAAGAGAGACTAGCAGACTATGGAAAAACTATGGGCAGGCAGGACTGCCGGAACAACAGCAAATCTTGTAGACGAGATCAACTCCTCGATAGGAGTCGACAAAAGGCTGTATAAAAGGGATATCGCCGGAAGCATCGCGCATGCTGAAATGATGGCCAAGCAGGGCATCATCACAAGGCAGGAGGCGGATGCGCTTATCGAAGGCCTCAAGGGCATCGAAAAGGACATCACTTCGGGCGCGCTTGAGATCGACCTGACCGCTGAGGACATCCACATGTTTGTGGAGCAGGTGCTCACCGAAAGGATAGGCGACACCGGAAAGATGCTCCATACTGCCAGAAGCCGCAACGATCAGGTGGCTCTGGATACCAAGCTGTACTGCATAGAAGAGGCTGAAAGCGTAAGGGCGCTCCTGTGCGATCTGCTAAGAGTGCTTTCGGATAAGGCCGAAAAGAGCACAGGCATCATAATGCCGGGCTACACTCACATGCAGCACGCTCAGCCGGTATCCTTCGGACAGCATCTTATGGCCTATGCCATGATGTGCGAGAGGGATATCAGCAGGCTAGATGACTGCACAAAGAGGATGCTCGAGAGATCGCCTATCGGAGCCTGCGCGCTTGCAGGCACCACCTTCGATATCGACAGGGAATACGAGGCAGGTCTTCTCGGCTTCACGGGCATAGCGATGAACAGCATGGATGCTGTATCCGACAGAGACCACTTTGTGGAGCTCATATCCGATCTGTCCATAATCATGATGCATATATCCCGTCTTTCAGAGGAGATCATAATGTGGGCAACTTCGGAATTCGGATTTATCCATCTGCCTGACGAGTATACGACCGGCTCGTCTATCATGCCGCAGAAGAAGAATCCTGATGTTGCGGAGCTCTGCAGGGGCAAGACCGGAAGGGTTTACGGCAATCTCATGTCGATCCTTACGACTCTCAAGGGCATGCCGCTCGCGTACAACAAGGATATCCAGGAAGACAAAGAGCCGCTGTTTGATTCCATAGAGACAGTCAAACTCTGCGTTGAGGCCTTCATCGAGATCGTCGATGTCATGGAGGTAAACGAGGATAATATGTACGAATCGGCAAAGAAGGGATATATAAACGCTACCGACATGGCCGATTATCTGGTGGTAAAGGGAATGCCTTTCAGGGATGCGTATAATGTATCCGGAAAGATCGTATCGTACTGCCTCGGAAGGGGATGCGCGCTCGAGGAGCTGCCGCTTGAGGAGTTCAGGGCATTCTCGGATCTCATCGAAGAGGACATATATCAGAGACTCGACCTCAGAACGTGCATGGAGAAGAGAAATTCTGCCGGAGGCACGAGCCCGGATTCGGTGAAAAAACAGATCGAATACATCAGGTCGATCATCAGCAAGTAATTAAAAACAGGTATGACGCACAGTCATACCTGCTTTTTTCTTTCAGAGAACAGATCCGAGCTTTTTGCTTATCTCCGCGAGCTGTTCTTCTCTTCTTTCGGTATATTGCTTATTCTTCTCGTCGAACAGGTTGTTCCCCTCGCTGTCTATCGATACTATGAGCGGACCAAGCTCTTTTACTCTTATGCTCCAGAAGGCCTCGGCCATCCCGAGATCGAGCCAGCCGACATCTTTTATCTCACCGGCCCGCATAGCAGTAACAACGGCATTGCCCGCGGGGAGAACGCAGTGCACGGCACCGAATTCCCTGCAGGCTTCTGCTGTGCGTTCGCCCATGGAGCCCTTGCCTATAAAGAATCTGATGCCCGTACGTCTTATGAACTCATACTCCAGCTTCTCCATCCGCATGGATGTTGTAGGGCCTATGGCCACCATCTTGTATCCGCCTTCGGCGGACTCCCTGACTATAGGGCCGGCATGCATAAGAGCCTTGCCATGCGCGTCCGAAGGCAGCTCCATGCCCTCGGAAACGACGCGTATATGCACATCGTCACGTCCTGTGACGATATCTCCGTTTATGTAAACCACATCGCCTATGTGAAGGGAATCTATGTCATCCTCAGTGAACGGCGTTGTAAGGATGGTCTTTCCGTTTATGGTCTCTTTCATTACGATACGCCTTTCGTTTTTACTGCCTGTACGTGAATCCGCTGTGCGTGTCTGTGGCAAAGCTGAGATCGCTTCCAAAGGTTATATGACCCCTGCGGTGGGTCCAGCAGCCGAAGCTGACGGCAACGCCGATGGTCGCTGTATGCCTAACAGAGTACTCAATATTGACTCCCATTACTGAGCTGTTTCCGCCGAGTCCCTGAGGGCCGATGCCTATCTTATTGATGCTTTCTTCGAGCATCTTCTCCATTGCCGCGGCCTTTTCGTTCGGATTGTGTGAGCCGACACGCCTCAATAGGGCATGCTTGGAGTGCATTGCCGCTGTCTCTATCGATCCTGCGACTCCCACTCCGACCAGAAGAGGAGGACAGGCATTCAGGCCATAAGACGTTATGCGTTCCATGACGAAACGGGCAATTCCTTCGTAGCCATCTCCCGGCATAAGCACCATGGCATGTCCCGGAAGGGAGCAGCCGCCGCCGGCAAGATAGGTATAGATGCTGCAGCTGTCGCTGTCAGGTACTATGTTCCAGAAAATGGCAGGTGCGCCCGGCCCGGTATTGTTGCCGGTGTTGACCTCGCTGAAAGGTTCAACTGCATTAGGCCTCAGAGGTGTCTCCGCCGTCGCCTTTATCACTGCGTCATGCAGTATGTCTTCCAACTGATGGATGAGCGGGAAACGGCTCCCGCATTCTATCATGAACTGCACGAGGCCGGTGTCCTGGCATGTAGGCCTTCCGAGCTCGGCAGCAAGCCGCATGTTTTCAAACATCATGTCATAGATGCTCAGCGCGGCAGGGTCTGTTTCGGCAGCTCTCATCTCATCGAGCTTCGAAACTATGTCGTCAGGCAGGTGAACGGCCGTATATCCTATGAAGGATGCCATTATATCCGTGAGTAGTTCTCTTTTGTTTTCAGTGCCCATATGAAGCCCTCCTGTCCGTCTAGTCTATTACAGAAACGGGCTGTTATCAAGGGCAGCAGAGGCTTGCTGCGAAACTGAAAGTTCATTAAGTTTGAGATTACAGCCATATTTGTGAATGTATAATAGTTGCATATTAATCTGCGCTAATTGCGGTTTATTACCGGGAAAGAAACTTTTCAGGCATGATAGTATTCAATAACGTAACAAAAAAATACGGAGACAATGTCGGACTTATAGATGCAAGCGTGCATATCAACAGCGGTGACTTTGTTTTCCTTGTAGGACCGAGCGGCGCCGGAAAAACGACGTTTATAAAGCTGATCCTCAAGGAGATAGAGCCGGACAGCGGAAAGATCCTTCTGGCCGGCAAGGACATAACAAGGATCAGGAAGCGCGAGGTGCCGAAGATCAGACAGAAGGTCGGCATGGTGTTCCAGGACTTCAGACTTCTCGAGAAGAAAACAGTCTATGAGAACGTAGCCTTTGCTATGGAAGTCCTTCACAAAAGCAGAAAGGAGATCAGGGAGAGAGTACCTTACGTGCTCGAACTGGTAGATATAGCTGACAAAGCTAAAAGGTATCCTGATGAGCTGTCAGCGGGCGAGCAGCAGAGAGTAGGCATCGCAAGGGCCCTTGTAAACAAACCGAGGGTGCTCATCTGCGACGAGCCTACAGGAAACCTCGACCCGATCACAGCTATGGACATAATGAGGCTCCTCGAGCAGATAAACGTAAGAGGAACTACCATCCTGATGGTCACTCACGCTAAGGATATAGTAGACAAAATGAACAAGAGAGTAGTTGCGATCGATCACGGAAGGATAGTTCGTGATGAAGAGGGCAGCTACGGATTCGAACAGCAGACTGAGCAGGAAGAAGATCTGTATGTTCCGGGCTTTACAACCTTCCTTGACCCGAATGAACTCAGGGCCGCGCAGGCAAAGATCAATCGCAGCAATGAAAACTTCAAGGGCAGAACGGTAACTATCCCTAACCCGGTCAGCTATGATGACAGCCTGGTAGACACCTATCTGAGCGGTGGGGAGGATATTTATGAGTAGATTTGGATATAATGTCAAACAGGCCTTTTCACAGATGGGGCGCAACAAGGGCATGTATTTCACAACTATACTTGCCATCACCGCGATGATGCTCATTCTCGGGCTCTTCTTCGTGTCATTTGTGAATGTAAACAATTTCGCCAAGTCCCTCGGCCAGGATTACAACGTGATCCAGATATATATGGCTGAAAACAATTCGCAGGAAGTCACTGAAGCTGTCGGAACAACACTTCAGAGCATCAACGGAGTTGAAAAGGTTGAGTATGTTTCCAAGGATCAGGCGCTGGCGACTCTGAAGGAAAGATGGGGAGATAACGGGTATCTTCTGGAAAACCTTCCTGAGAATCCGCTTCCGGACTCATATACAGTATACGTGACAGATAAGGACACGGCAAACAGTGTGGCAGCCTCAGCTCCGGAAATAAAGGGCGTAGATGATGTTGTATACTACCGTGACACAATAGAGAAACTGGCGCAGCTCTCGCATTTCATCGAGATGGGATCCATCGTGGCAATGGCATTCCTGGTGATAGTATCTGTCATCATAGTGGCCAATACCATAAAGCTCACTGTATTCAACAGAGAGAAAGAGATAGGCATCATGAAATATCTCGGCGCTACAAACTGGTTTGTAAGAGCTCCGTTCATGTGGGGCGGCATAATCGTTGGAGTGCTCTCATCTGTCATAGCGACAGGGCTCACATATCTGATCTATACAAAGATCACAGGCATCATAGGTTCTGATGTCACAAGGATACTCGCGGTGTCGATCGTACCGGCGGAACAGCTCACACAGGTGCTGCTGGCAATGTTCCTCGTCCTCGGTATTGGAATTGGCATGATCGGAAGCGCGATATCGATAAGAAGATTCCTCAATGTGTAGAATGGGATTAAACCTGATGAAAAGTAAGAAGAGATTCAGTTTAATACTTGTATTCGTACTGATAGCCGCAATGTTTTCAGCGGCATACTCAACATCTCTTGCTGTGAGCCAGGAAGAGTATGACAAAGCTCATGAGGAGGCTAAGGAGGCTAAGGAGGCTACCGAAGCAAAGCGTGCTGAAGCCAAGAGCGCGGCAAAGAAAGCTGCTGAAGCTGTCGCAAATTTCGAAGATGCGGAGAAGCAGCTTGAGGTGCTTGCGGGCGATATAGAGAACAAAAAGGTTGAGATAGCGAATACAGAGGCTCTGATAGAGAATAAGATTGCTGAGATCGAGGCTAAAAAGGCCGAAATGAAGGCCAAGGAAAAAGAGATAGAAGAACAGAATAATGCTCTCAACAACAGACTGACAGCAATGTATAAAAACGGTAACGCGGGAATGCTGGACGTTCTGCTCAATTCGGAGAGCATGGAAGACCTTCTGTCGAATGCAGGCATGGTCAGCAGGATACTCGACAGTGATGAGCAGCTTCTGAAGAAGCTTCAGAAGGATTATAAAAAACTGAAACAGCTCAAAAATGAGCTTGAGGCTGAACAGGCTGCCCTTGAGGCTGAACGCGCTGTCCTGGAGGATCAGCAGATAGGACTTGAGGCCAAAGAGGTCGAGACAGAGGAACTCAAAAAGAAATATCAGAAAGAGGCTGATGAGATGCATGCACTGCAGGCTCAGAAGGAAGCTGAAGCAGCTGAGATGGCGGCTGATGCTCTGCAGAAACAGCTCGAAGCTGAACGCATGATAGTAGATGCCGGCGGAGAAGTCGACGTTGCTCCGGGAGAATATGCATGGCCTACGGCTTCAAACTGGGAGCTTTCCGATAAATACGGGTGGAGAATATGCCCGTTCCATGGACGTGAGTTTCATAACGGTCTGGATATAGTACTGACCAGCGGAACAAAGGGCGCGCCGGTATACGCCATTGCTGACGGTTATGTAACCAGAGCTTCATGGTATGGCGGATACGGAAACTGCATACAGTATGCTGTCGGAAACGGATACAGTGTTCTCTATGGGCATCTCAGCGGTTATAATTGTAAAGAAGGGCAGTATGTCACTAAAGGCAGCGTTCTTGGATACATAGGAAGCACAGGAGCTTCTACAGGGCCGCATCTGCACTTTACGGTATTCCAGAACGGCAACCATATAAATCCGTTTTCACTTTACTGATCTAAGTCAGATATCAGATGACCATACACTCAAAAGTACTTGAAATAATTGAATCACGCGGGATCGGAGAGGAGATGCTTGATGAATTCTTCTCTTCGAAACCGAGACTGGCGTATGATCCATTCCTGCTCGCTAACATGCGCGAAGGAGTGGATTCTTTGCTAAAGGCGGTCGATGAGGGCAAACGCATAGTCATTTATGGTGACTATGATGTTGACGGCATCACTTCGACTGCTCTTTTAATGAAAGTATTAGGATCGCTGACATCAAATGTTTCGTATTACATCCCGTCAAGACTGGACGAGGGCTACGGACTGCACAGGGAGTCTATCGACAGAATACGTGAAAGAGGCGGAGAATATATAGTGACAGTGGACTGCGGCTCATCATCTGCTGAAGAGACTGCGTACGCGCATTCCCTCGGGATCGAAACGCTGGTTACTGATCACCATAACATGAGTGATCACCGGGCGGAGGGAACAATAATCAACCCGAAACTTCCGGAAGACAATTATCCCTTCAAGGGTCTGGCAGGAGTAGGTGTAGCATACAAGCTGGCGCTTGCCGTTGCCAGAGAAAGAAGTATTCCCGGGCCGCTGATGGCAGAAATGCTCGAATTTGCCACAATAGGCACCATTGCTGATATAATGCCTATGACCGACGAAAACCGCACGCTGGTAAAGTGCGGCCTCAGAAGCATTCACCTCGGATGCCGCAACAAGGGTATCCGTGAACTGATCGACAGATCTGCTCTCGACTACAGGACTCTCAAGGCGGGTGACATATCGTTTGGGATAGCACCTAAGATCAACGCTTCAGGAAGGCTGGGAGATGCCTCTCTGGGAGTAAGACTCCTTCTTTCGGACAATGAGCAGGAGATCAGAGAGTGCTGTACTGAGCTGATAGAAGCGAACAGAGAGCGCAGAAGACTTCAGGATGAAGCCTATGACAGGGGCATGTCACTGCTTGATGACGAATCCGGAAAAGGCGATTTCGTTATAGTGGAGATAAACGACTCTCATGAGGGCGTGCTGGGAATAGTCGCCGGTAAGCTCAGAGAGAAGATAAACAGACCTGTTGTTGTGATCTCCAGAAACGGTGACACATATAAAGGTACAGGCAGATCGATCCCGGGCGTGAATCTCTACGAGATGCTCGATAAATACAGGAAGAGATTCATCAGCTTCGGAGGGCACAGCGCCGCATGCGGATTTACGATCGATGCTGCCGGCATGGAAAGTCTGCGGCGCGAGCTTAATGAAGATATTCAGGCTAAGTTCGATGAGGATCCCGGTATTTTCGATGAGATCCATGCCAGTGACGCTGAAATAAAGGCGGACGATATCGACCTCGAACTTGCTGAAGCTCTCCAGATGCTGGAGCCATGCGGCAAGGACAATGAGGTTCCTGTATTCGTGATCCGCAATGCTGTGGTCAAAGGCTGGAGATTTCTTAAGGATGATGATAAAATGGCCAGGTTCACACTTGTAACAGGCGACGGCAGAAGCATAGATTCCGTCATCTTCAGGAATGCTGCGGAAGCGTATGAAGCTGTGAATGAGGGTGACGTGGACATATACTGTAATATTGAGATTAATACCTGGAGAGATGTAAGAAAGGCGCAGGTGATAGCCAGAGAGATACTGCCTGCGGGGACTGAGTAATGCACGAAGATCTGATCAAGGAAATCAATGAAGATAAAAAGATGGGTCTGGAACTTTCAGACACAGCTTATTATAACGTGGATGACGGAGTGACAGATGAGCCTCTTCTTGGCGAAGAAGAAGAGCTGCCTGAAACCAGCGTCAGACCAAAGAAGAGACGCGGATCCTTAGCCGCGTTCCTGCTTGGAGCTCTCACATGTCTCGCAGTGATAACGCTTTGCACCCAGGTGTTTGGCCTCGGTCATTTTGTGACAGATAAAAAGTATGACTATTACAGGGATATCGATAAGTCATACGGCAAGTACTACCAGATAATGAAGATGATAGGCGAAGACCCTATCGCAGAGACTCAGCCTGAGGATATAAGTGATGAGCAGCTGAAGGAGATTGTCAGCAGCATAGGCGATCCTTATGCCGAATATTACACGGCCTCAGAATACGCGGAGCTTGAAAAGAGATATATGGGTGACTACGTCGGCGTAGGAGTCGGGGTAGCGCAGGACGGTGAAAATGTTGTGATCATGACGGTATTTGAGGATACTCCTGCTGCTGAAGCCGGAATCAAAGCCGAAGATGTCATAGTGAAGGTCGATGGAAAAGAGCCTGCGGATGTTGACGATGCAGTCAGCATGATCACCGGAGAAGCGGGTACTAAGGTCACGCTTACAGTAAAACGAGGAGATGAAATGCTGGATTTTGATCTCACCAGGCAGAAAATCGAGACTGATTCTGTACTGTACGATGTGCTAGAAGATCACCCGGAGGTGGGTTATATCAGGATCTCTTCGTTCATAAAGGGAACAGATGATGAGTTCAAGCTGGCAGTAAAGGACCTCAAGTCAAAGGGATGCAGCAAGTTCATTCTTGATCTGAGGGACAACGGGGGAGGACTTACCGATCCGAGCATAGAGATAGCGGATTATCTGCTGCCTGCCTGCAGGATCATGAGCGAGAATACAAAAGACGGTTCAGAGACAGTGCATAAATCAGATGCAAGCTCTGCTGATCTTGAAATGGTGATACTCGTAAACGAGAACACGGCAAGTGCGTCCGAGATACTGACTGCTGCGCTTCAGGATAACGATGCCGGAGCTGTGATCGGAACAAAGACATACGGAAAAGGCGTAACGCAGATGATGCACCGTTTCGATGACGGGACCGCGGTAAAGATAACCGTGACAGAGTACTTCAGACCTAACGGCAAGAGTGTCAACGGCATTGGCATCACTCCTGACATAGAGGCAGAAGGTGAAGAGGTCATTGAGGAGGCACTTAAGGAACTCGAACAGTGATAATATATTATACGGATAAATACGAAAACAGCAGGGGTGAAAGCCATGAGCTGCTAAGGAAAGCTCTCGCTGTACATACCGGAGATGAAAAGCTGGCAGAATCGCTGACCGGAGCGTTGAAGAAAGGAGAACACGGCAAGCCGTATATAGACGGCTTCAGCTGCTTCTCCATTTCTCATACAGGAAACTTCTGGGCTGTTCTTATCGCTGAACATGAATGCGGACTTGATATACAGCTCGGCAGAAAAAGCGATTTCAGAGCTATAGCCGAAAGATGGTTCGCTCCTGAGGACGCAGCAAGTATAGCAGAGGCAGCTAAGCAGGATAGTGACAGCGCATATGATGAATTCTTCCGCCTCTGGGCAAGGCGCGAAGCGCTTACAAAGGCTGTCGGCGGCACGGTCTATGATCCGGGACTTCCTGCTGTTCAGCATGAGCATGCCGAGGCAGAAGGGAAGACTTATACGATAACTGATATCAGACTGCCTGGCAATGTGCAGATATATGCTGCTGTATGCGTTGAAGGAACAGCATCAGAAAGCGTACCGGAATACAGATATTTATGAACGATTCATACAAGGAAAAAAATAACAGAAAGACTGCCATCGAGACAGCATACACCTTTCTTGCAGCCAGGATGCGTACTTCCGCTGAGGTCAGAAAGCACCTTGAAGGCAAAGGCTACAGCAGGGATGAGATAAATGAAGCGGTCAACGAGCTTATAGGCATGAGATATCTTGATGACTATCTTTTTGCGCTAAGGTATTATGAATATAATCATGAGAAAAAGCGCGGAGTTCTCAGAGCAGAGCGTGAACTCATGGAAAAGGGCGTAGACAGGGACACAGCCCGCAACGCCAGGGAGGATTTCCTTTACGAAAACAGGATCAACGAGTTTGAGGATGCTCTCGACATAGCGCTGAAAGAAGTATTCGTGCAGTCGGATATATACGGAGAGCAGCCTGTCATGAAGACGGTTGATGACAGGCTGACCGCCAAAATAGCGCGCAAGCTCGAAGGAAAGGGTTTTTCCAAGGGAGATATTTTCCGGGTGCTCGACAGTATCAGGAGAGAGGCGGAGGCATACAGTGAGTAGCAGCAGACATACGCGTACAAAAAAACTCATAGGCGAAGAAGGTCTTGCAAAGCCCAGATAATCTTCGGTTCTGATAGTCGGAGTAGGCGGTGTGGGTTCGTATGCCGCTGAAGCGATCGCCCGCGCGGGAGTCGGCCGCATCACGCTTATGGACGGCGACAGCGTGCAGCCTAGTAATCTCAACAGGCAGCTGGTTGCACTTACGTCCACTCTCGGAAGAAACAAGGCCGAGGTAATGGCTGAAAGGATACGTGATATAGATCCGGAGACTGAAGTAACAGCCCTGCCAAGGTTTTATGAAGAGTATGATGCGCTTGATCTCACTTCGTATGACTGGGTGATCGACGCCATCGACAGTGTGATCGCCAAGACATCACTCATAGAGACCGCTGTAAACAAGGGCGTCAACATAATTTCGGCCATGGGCGCCGCAGGCAAGTTCGGGACAGCCTTCAAAGTGGCGGATATATCAAAGACTTCAACATGTCCGCTCGCGAAGGTGATGCGCAAGAGGCTCAGGGACATAGGGATAGAGCATCTGCCGGTCGTTTACTCCGAGGAGAAACCTGTACCCCGCGACGGTGAACTCGGGACCCTCAGTTATGTGCCGGGTTCTGCAGGCCTTTGCCTTGCGGGGCATGTGATAAGATCGATCGCTTCCAGAGATTAAAGAATGCAATGGAGGATAGACGGTGAGGATTTTTGCTGCAGCAGACCTGCATCTGTCGTTCGATGAGAATATCGATAAGCCTATGAACAAGTTCGGCCCGGGGTGGGAAGACCATCCGGACAGGCTGAAATACAACTGGGAAAGAATGGTGACTGATGAAGACATCGTGCTTATCCCGGGCGATATATCATGGGCCTTGAGGATCGATGAAGCGATCGCTGACTTTGACTGGATCCACGCGCTGCCGGGCAAAAAGATACTTTCAAAAGGCAATCACGATCTCTGGTGGTCGAGGATACAGTACCTGAATTCGCTTTATGATGATATAATATTCCTGCAGAACGAATGCTATGCAATAGAGATTGAAAACATAGTGATCACAGCTTCAAGGGGCTGGCCGTATCCGGGCTCGGACGAGTATACTGAGCATGACGAAAAGATATATGCGAGAGAGCTGGGAAGGATGAAGCTCGGGCTCGATGCGGCGAAGAGAGAAGCTCCGGACTCGCGCATTATCACTTGTCTGCACTATCCTCCTGCAGGTCCTGCAGGCAGGGAGACGGAGTTCACAAAGCTTCTTGAGGAATACAATGTCTGGAAGTGTGTGTACGGACATCTGCACGGAATGCCTGCATATAACACAGGCATAAGAGGCATCTTCAGAGGCATAGAGTATATACTTGCATCATATGACTATATCGGTGGAAAGCCTAAATTAATATACGAAGGTACTGGATAAAGGGACGTAAAAAGTGGCGGAAGAGAAGGGAAAGAGATACAGCAAAAAAAAGGTAAGGATCAACTACAGAAAGGCAGCCCGCGCACTGGTGCTGCTTATTCTTGTGCTCACAATAGTATCCTCGTATCTGCCTGTGACTCTCGGCAGCGGGATGTCTTATGACCGCAGTCTCATAAGACCATGCGGCGAGGCAGGATCAAAAGCACCGGGGATAAGGGCACAGGCTGCGATCATGTATTCCACAGATCTTGACATGCCGGTATACGAAAAAAATGCTGACCAGCGCATGGAGCCGTACAGCATAACAAAGATCCTTACATGTTATCTTGCGCTGGAAAATCTGGATCCAGACACCGAGGTCACAGCTTCGGAGAATGCATGCAGAGAACTGGAAGACGGCATGGAGCTTGAGCTTTCACCCGGCGAGATATCCAGAGCTATGGATCTTATATACGCAGCAATGATGATGTCCGCAAATGATGCGACGATCGCTCTCGGTGAGGCTGTATCCGGAAGCGAAAAAGATTTTGTTGAGCTGATGAACAAAACGGCTCAGAAATGGGGCTGTGATAATACCAATTTTGTCAACACCAATGGCTGGCAGAACAAAAACCATTACACGACAGCCCGGGATATGGCTGTCATCACGAAGCACTGTTTCGAGAACGAGAAGCTAAGAGAGATAGCTCTGACAAAAGAGTACACCATGCCGGCTACCAACATGAGCGGAAAGCTGAAGATGGAGAACGCTCTGCTTAAGGCCACTAATAATCTTGAGGGGATAACATTCGGAAAAACGGGGAGCTGGTCTGACAGCCAGTGCTCTATAACACTGGGATTCGAGGAGAGCGGACTCAATGCGATCATAGTGCTTCTGGGTGATACTTCAAAGGGCAGACAGTCAGATCCGCGCATCCTCATCAAGGCTGCTCATGATCTTACTCCGGGATTTATTGTCACAGATAGCGATAAAAACGTCTGCAACACATGGGTAAGGCACGGTGTTAAACCGAAAGTGCCGCTTGATGTAAAAGGCCTCAGATATGCATATCCGAAAAATCAGAAGGCGGGCGGCATAAAGATAAAGACCGAAATGGATATACTGGAGGCGCCGGTCAAAAAGGGAGAAAAAGCAGGTAAATTCTATATTTATGCCAACAAGGAGGAAGTCGGAGAAGGCTACCTGTATGCCGGCGAGGATATAGAGGAGGGATGGCTGCCTTCATACCTTTATATCTCAAACCGAAAGACTGCGGCTGTGGGAATACTGATAGCGCTGGTTATCCTTCTGGGGTTTGTTCTGCAGAAGAGAGATGACCTGCTCAGAAGAAGAAAAAAGAAAGCATCTGCAGAATAAACACGCGCTTTTAACTCTTGTCTAAGACCTGCGAGTATGTTAGAATAACACTCGCTGTGGAGAGATACCCAAGTGGCTGAAGGGTCTGGCTTCGAATACCAGTAGGTCGGTAGTACCGGCGCGAGGGTTCAAATCCCCCTCTCTCCGCCATCGAATCCCTTGATTTTTCAAGGGATTCTTACTTTTTTGCTTTGATTACACCTGATTACACTTATTGAATAGCTGCAATTATCTGCGCATTTCGCTCGGTT